>TARA_R110002049_G_scaffold41623_1_pt1 | contig 10510 bp, 11 predicted proteins | sample TARA_R110002049 | Tara Oceans TARA_R110002049 (sample SAMEA4396941) | marine metagenome | biome: Polar Biome; feature: [SRF] surface water layer (ENVO:00010504); material: water (ENVO:00002006), including particulate matter (ENVO:01000060) such as... | depth 5 m
TTAGATGCTAACCCACTAACTAAAGCTGAGGTTTTTAGCGACTTTCCTCGAGCGGTGTTAATGAGGTAAAAAGGCTTTTTGCAATTAGCTATAAATTGCTCATCCACATAATAATGCGTTTCCTCTGTGTACGGTAAATGTATACTAATAACGTCTGAATTAGCTTGCAACTCGGATAAGCTAACTTCCTTCACCTCATCAGTTCCAAAACCTTTTTTGTATTTATCGTGGGCTAAAATAGTCACGCCAAAACCTTGTAATCGCTGCGCTAAGGCTTGTCCCATAAAGCCAAAACCAATTAAGCCTACGGTTTTGCCTTTCAACTCAACTCCTCGATTCTTTTCTCTCAGCCAAAGTCCTTGTCGTACTTCTTGGTCGCCTCTGGATAAGTGATTGAATAAGCTCAATAATAAACCTATACAATGCTCAGCCACTGCATCTCTATTGCCTTCAGGCGAATTGAAACATTGAATATTGAGTTTTTTTGCAGTCACTAAATCGATATTTTCCATTCCTGCACCTGAGCGTGCAATCCATTTTAGCTGAGATGCTTTTTCTAGCATTTCAGCATCAAATTTGAATTTACTTCTGATTACTGCACCTTCATAATTACCAATAATCTGCTCTATTTCAGTAGGCTTTAAATCAACCATCCAGTCGCATTGAAAACCTAAACCTTCAAGCCGTTCCTTTAAAATAGGATGAACAGAATCAATGAAAATTACTTTTTTAGCCATTGCTTAGAAATAATTATACAATATACGGCCAACACCAAAATAGATAAACAAGCCAATAATATCATTTAATGTGGTGATAAATGGGCCTGTCGCTAATGCAGGATCTACCTTATATTTATCCAATACCAGAGGAACCGCAGTACCTAATAAGGTTGCAAATACAACCGCTGTGATTAACGAAATACTCACTGTTAGGCTCAATGCCCAAGAATCTGAGAACAATAAATTATAGATAAAGATTAATGCAGATACCAAAACACCGTTCAATAATCCAACCGAAAACTCTTTAAATAATCGGGAAAAAATAGAATCAAATCCCATAGTTTTGTTAGCCAAGCCTTGCACTACTATTGCGGATGATTGAACTCCTGCATTTCCGCCCATTGCGGCAATAAGCGGTATAAAAATCGCCATTTCAGGATGAATATGAATCTGTCCTTCGTAGTTTTCAATTACTAAAGAGCCTAAAACACCACCAAACAGTCCAATCACCAACCATGGAATTCGTGCTTTTGAAAGTGCCCAAACATGGTCGCTCGTTTCGGTGGTCTGCGTTAAACCGGATGCCATTTGGTAATCTTTATCCGCTTCCTCACGGATCACATCTACAACATCATCAATGGTAATTCGCCCAATAAGTCGGTATAACTCATCTACTACGGGAAGTACAACTAAGTCATACTTTTCCATAATATTGGCCACTTCTTCTGACTTCTCATAAGCTTTAACAGCTAATACGTCTTTAAAATATACATCTTCAACCTTGGCAGTACTAGAAGCCAATAGCAACTTTTTAAGTGATAAGGTTCCGATTAGTCTACTTTGATTATCAACTACATATATGGAATATACATTTTCAATATCTTCCGCTTGTTTGCGCATTTCCTTTACGCATTTCAGCATACTCCAGTTGACATTCACTTGAATAAGTTCTTTCGCCATTAATCCACCTGCAGAATCTTCAGGATAACTAAGAAGATCCACAATGTCGCTCGCTTGTTCCTCATCTTGAATGTGAGAAATAACCTCTTCCTTTACCTTGTCGGACAGCTCAGCCATAATATCGGCAGCATCATCCGAGTCCATATTTTCGATAAAGGTCTCAGCAATTTCCTTGGCTCCAATAGAATCTAAATAACGCTCTCGAACATCTTCATCCAGCTCAATTAAAATATCGGCTGATTTCTCTTTTCCGATGTATTTGTATAAGAGTGAGGCTTGTTCAATGGTTAGCTCGTCTAAAATTTCGGCAATATCTGCTGGGTGGAGCTCACTGATTTCTTTCAAAATCGGAGTTTCCAATCCGGTGTCTAGGCTTTCCCTTAGTTCGTTTAGATATTCTTTCGTTAATTCAAATTGCATGAGCTTCTCAATTTGCTGTGGACGAATTTACAACTTTAGGCCTGAATAAGTAGTCGGAACACTAGAATTTAATAGCTAAGCTTTATAATTAAGCCTCGAATATCGCTTTTTTGACAACTCTGCTATACAAAATAGACTACATTTTGACTAACACACCATACAATTTAGCTTTTTCTAATCCAACAACTTCACAATTTCGATGAATTGAGCGACAGAAAGCTGCTCCGGGCGTTCGTTGAAAATTACATTTTCTTTCACCTCCGGCTTCTCGTTGATGAATTGCTTCAATGAGTTTCTAAGTGTCTTTCTACGTTGATTAAAGGCAATTTTCACAATTGATTTAAAACGTTTTTCATCCACTTTTAAAGCGGTCACATTATTTCGTTGCAGCCTAATCACAGCAGATTGCACCTTGGGTGGTGGATCGAAAACATCAGGCTCTACCGTAAATAAATAATCAATGGTATAGAAGGCTTGGAGTAAAACACTCAGGATTCCGTAGGTTTTAGAGCCTGGAGGAGCTGCTATTCGCTCAGCCACTTCCTTCTGAAACATACCGACTACTTCGATTACTTTATCCCGATTATCGTATGCTTTAAATAGAATCTGAGAAGAAATATTGTAAGGGAAATTACCAACAATTGCGAAATTATCCTCGCCAAAAATGGTGGTTAAATCATACTTTAGAAAATCACCTTCTATGATTCTGTTCTCAGCAAGTTCATTAAAATGTTGAAGTAAAAACTGAATAGACTCTCCATCAATATCAATGATATAGGTCTCTAAATCTTCTCGCTTCACTAAGTATTTCGTCAGCACACCCATTCCAGGTCCTACTTCTATTACTTTGCTGTATTGATCAGTCATTTGTAAAGCATCTACTGTGTTTGATGCAATACTTTCATCGGTTAAGAAATGCTGACCGAGGTGCTTTTTGGCTTTTACTAATTTCAACTTATACTTTTTCTAGTAGACTTCTAAAAGCTACAAATTTATCTTTATATCTATCGGTATGGTCTTTCTGCAAAGCAGGAGCATGGTCACGCTGATACTCATCCAAATCATCCATATTTGGACAGTGGTATTGGATGTTGTACGTAATTCCTGCTTCGTCTTCTGCGGTTGTCAATACACGTGTAATCAAATTCTCTGTAAAATAACCAGTTTTCATTACATCTGGAATGTGGGTTTCTTTCATCCATACTAACCAGTCTTCGTGAACGCCTTTTTCTACGCTTACTGTAACGCTATATATAATCATCTGTTTTATTAATTTAGAGTGTCTCCACGCAGTGATCTGAAGCGTTTTCTAGCTTCTACCACGTGAATACTATTGCTGTAATTCGTTAATATTAATTTATATAATTCCATTGCTTCTTCAGGCTTATCTAATTTTTCTTCTAGCAGTTTGGCTAAGTAAAAATGACCATCATCACCTAGTATGTCAGTTGCATAAGTGCTTATTAGTTTACGTAAGTTATTTTCTGCATTCTCATAGTTCCCTTTTTTATAGTCGATTTTATACTGTAAGTAAAGTAACTCATCGTTTAAAGAAGACGCTGTAAAAAACTGAGAAATAGAATCTAAAACTTTTTTAGCTTCTTCAGCCTTATTCTGAAAAAGTAATAATTCAGCTCTAGCATACATCTCAAGTGGATCTGCAATGCTATCCACGCCAATATTGTCTGTTATTAAAAGAGATAATTCAATCGCATCATTGGAAATCAATTTAGAAGTAGATCCTTTTAAGGCATTTAGCTGAGCCTGGCTCCACAGGAAATTTCCAGTGTAATAAGAGATTTTGGCATTTTTAAACTTAGCTCGCTCGCCAATTTCGTCGTACTTAAATTCTTTCTCAACTTGTGAATAAAGCAAGGAAGATTCCCATATTTCACCTTGGATTAGCAGCACATCAGCAAGTTCTATTTTGGCCTCAGCGATACTTGGTCGTGGTGCTCCTGGCATTTCTATGGCCTCATTTAGTAATTGTACAGCAGCATCTAAGCTATCTAAATAGAATGCTAAAAAATGACTGTAACTATTCATCAGTTCTACTGTTTGTCTATTTTTACCAAGTTCACGCAGCGACTCTCGATAGCTTCTGTTAACCTCCTGCAATTCTTCAGTTGTATAATTTTCAGTGTTGATGATTTTTTCTTTGATAGCATCCACCAAGTTGATGCGAGCGCCATTATAGTACAGATTGCTGCGCCCTTTATCTATAATGTATTGGTAAGAATTTATTGCAACTGTATATTCCTCGTTATTTAAGGCTAATCGACCCAAAGAGTATATTCGAGTGCCATTTTCGTTTAGTCTTTTGTCAATTGCTTTTGCCTGAATAAAAGCACCATTAAAGTTTTTCTCTTGAATATATTGCCAAATCAGTAGCTCCGAAAAAATGGTTTTTTCCGGTTGTTTTTGTATCCGAGTAAGCAGATTTGTCCGTAATATTTCTTTTACTTCTCCATTAGGATCAGGATTTAAAATAGTTTGAAGCACATTTTGAATACTTTGTATATAGCTTTCATTTTCAGCAAGAATATCCATGTATTCATTAATCATGGCAGCTGTTTCGCCTTTTCTACCATACATATTAGCGAGCTGAAAATTATATTGAAGATCTTTTCCCGTAGTTCGTTGGGCATTTTTATAAACTTCTATGGCGTAATCGTACTCATTAATAGCAGCAAAATCATTAGCTAAGGTAATGTAATAGCTTTGTGCAGGTGTAACTTCTTTTATGGCATCTTCAAAACTTTTTCCCGCCTTTTTTTCATCTCCTTCCTCTCTATAAACTAATCCTAAGTCTACGTAATATCGGTAGCTATCTTTTCGTGATTTGATTCTCTTTTTTACTAGGTCTTCTGCTTTTTTAAAGTCTTCTTGCTCAATGTAAATCTCAAGTAGCCTTTTGTAGGTGGTTAAAAATGAGGTTTTATTGTAAATCTCTTCATAGATAGAAAGTGCTTTTTCTACTTCATTATCTTCATAAAATTGATCTGCAAGTTTTAAGTCAGTTTCTACTGTATTTTGAGCAAATACGAATAAAGGCAAAAGCATCGCCAAAACTAATGTAGTTCTGATGATGCTTCTTAATCTAGTATTTAATACTACTATCACTGAGTAGCTTTCTTAGCTTTTATTTTCTCTCTAACCGCAGCGCTTAATGAATCAACTGCTGGTGCATAATCTTTATAGAGTTCTTCAGCTCGATTAATTTTTACAGTTATTTGGCCTACTTTGTCGATAATCGTATTTACATTATTTTGCTCTAGCTGATAATACTTTTCAAACTTATCCTCTTTTACGATATCGTTTTCAATGTCTTTTTTCAGCGACTCCAATTGTTCTATTTCCGTTTTTGTAGCAGCTAATAAATCAGGGTACGATTTTTTATACTTTGCATACACCTTTCGCATTCCTCTATAATCACCAAGCATTACCAATAATCGCTTACTTACCGTGTCTTCTAAATTTCTACCAAGTAGACCTAAATTAGAAAATAAGGTGTCGTGATGAACTAAAATAGCGTCATAGTCAGTAGCCTCTAAAGCAGTTAATTGCTCTTGAGTATCCGCTATTAACTGGTCCACCTTTTCTATATTGGCTTTATCTTGATCTGATAAGCAACCTGCTAATAATCCTATCACTCCGAAGGATAACACAAATTTTTTAAGGTTCTTCATTATTATATTTTATTAAATCTCGTGTAAGGTACTAATACTTCAGGAATCATTATTCCATCTTCAGTCTGATAGTTTTCTAGTAATGCCGCTAAAATACGGGGCAATGCCAATGCACTTCCATTTAAGGTATGTGCCAATTCTGTTTTGCCCTCATTGTTCTTGAATCGTAATTTCAATCGGTTGGCTTGAAAAGTTTCAAAATTTGAGATTGAGCTTACTTCTAACCACTTTTCTTGTGCAGCAGAATACACTTCCATATCATACGTAAGTACTGAAGTAAATCCTAAATCTCCACCACACAGCAGTGCCACACGATACTGCAAGCCTAATTTGTCTAGCAAGCCTTTTACGTGAGCAACCATTTGATCTAGGGCTTCATATGATTTATCAGGATGCTGAATTTGTACAATTTCAACCTTATCAAATTGATGTAACCTATTTAAACCTCTTACATCCTTGCCATAAGAACCTGCCTCACGTCTAAAACATGGCGTATAAGCTGTATTTTTTATTGGAAAATCACTTTCTTTTAAAATAACATCTCTATAAATGTTGGTTACAGGCACTTCTGCAGTAGGGATAAGATATAAATCATCAACTCCTACATGGTACATTTGGCCTTCTTTATCAGGCAATTGTCCTGTTCCATAACCAGAAGCTTCGTTCACTAAATGCGGAGGAATTACTTCTTCGTACCCAGCATCTCTTGCCTCATCTAAAAAGAAGTTAATCAACGCACGTTGTAAAATGGCGCCCTTTCCTTTATAAATTGGAAATCCTGCACCAGTTATTTTTACACCAGTTTCAAAGTCGATTAGGTCATATTTTTTAGCCAAATCCCAATGAGGTAATGCTGTAAACCCAAAGTTAGGTACACTCCCTTTTTCTTCAATAATCTTATTGTCTGCATCGCTTTTACCTTGTGGAACGATTTCATTAGGCACGTTTGGTAATAAGTAAAGCAGTTGTTTTAGCGATTCTTCTATTTCAGCTAATTTATCTTTCAGTGCTGCACTACTTTCTTTAAGCTGGGCTGTTTTTTCTTTTAACTCATTCGCTTCCGATGCTCTACCACTTTTAAAAAGGTTGCCTATTTCTTTAGCAAGCTTGTTAGATTCGGCTAACTGCTGATCTAATTCTTGCTGAGTTTTCACTCGATCATTATCTTTTTCAATAACTTGATCCAAGGTTTCTGTTGCCTCTAGATTTCTCTTTTTATATCGATCTACGATTAAGGCTTTATTTTCTTTTATAAATGGTAGTTGTAACATGGTATTAATTGTCAATTCGAATAAACAAAGATACTAAGCTGTATTCGATTATTATTTAGGAATTATCTTTTCATTTCTTAAAAATCTGCTCTAATTTTTCCGTGAAAATTTCAAGAATAAGAACGAACTTTAGAATGTATAAGCCAAAAAAAACTCCTCTAAGCAAAGCCGAGAGGAGTTTTTATAAATCGTATGTAGATACTATTCGAAACCTTCGGTATCAACAGAAACGTATGATTTGTCGTTTGACTTAGTTTTGAACACTACTAAACCATCCTTAAGAGCAAATAAAGTATGGTCTTTACCAATACCTACATTGTTTCCCGGATTATGTTTTGTTCCTCTTTGTCTAACGATAATGTTACCCGCTTGAGCAAATTGCCCACCGAATACTTTTACACCTAATCGTTTACTTTCTGAATCTCTTCCGTTTTTCGAACTACCTACCCCTTTCTTATGTGCCATGACGTTTTGAAATTTTTATCGGTTCGTACTATTTTTCTGAATCATCTGCTTTTTTAGCAGTTGTTTTCTTTGGTGCTGCTTTTGGTGCCGCTTTTTTAGCTTCAGTTGCTGGCTTTTCAGCTGCTACTTCTTCTTTAGCTTTAGCCTCTTTTTTTGGTGCTGCTTTTTTAGCAGTTCCAGCTCCAATAGCTTCAATTTGGATTTTAGTCAATGACTGGCGGAAACCTGTCTTTTTTCTAAAACCTTTTCTTCTCTTCTTTTTAAAGGCGATAACTTTATCTCCCTTAAGGTGCTCAATGATCTTTGCAGATACCGATACACCTTCTACAGCTGGGGCGCCAACAGATACTTTTTTGCCATCATCTGTTAAAAGAACGTTTGAAAACTCAACTTTTGAGCCTTCTTCGCCTTCTAAACGATGAACAAAAATCTGCTGATCTTTTTCTACTTTGTATTGTTGCCCTGCTATCTCTACGATTGCGTACATCTTATACAGCTTTATTTGTTAATAAAAATTTGGAGAGCAAAAGTACAAATAAAATTCTAAGAAACAACTCTTTGTTTAATCTACTTTAAGTGAAGCTTTCTTCTGCTTTTTACTCAGTTTTAAGTTCTCTCTGTTGACAATATAAATACCTGATAAAATAACAGTTATCCACAGAATGTGCATCCCTCTTATTACTTCGCCATCTATAAAACCCCACATCAATGCAAATACAGGGATAATGTAAGTCACCGATGATGCATAAATCGCAGATACTTTTTTAATCAAAATATTAAATAAAATTACTGCCAATGCTGTTCCAAAAATGGAAAGCAATGCTATGTAAAATAGATTTTGATAAGCAGCCGGATCAGTTTTTAATATGGTTGAGAAATCACTCATGAATAAATAGATCAAAGTTGGAGGTCCCAAGAAGAAAAACCCAAAGGCAGTTATATCCATCGAATTTATGGGTCCCAAATAAGTCTTTATAAAGTTAATGTTAGTTGCATAGCATATCGTGGCCAACACCACAAGTAATGCATAGGCTTGATTTCCATTGCCTACCTCAAAACCTTGTACAGAAAGCAGACCAATAGCACCAGCCAATCCTAACAATACACCCGCAAAACGTCGGATCCGCAGTTTTAATCCAAATCCAATTAATCCAACCAATACGGTAAAAAGAGGAACGAGGCTGTTTAGCATTCCTGTTAATGAACTGCTAATTTCTGTTTGTGCTGTAGTGAATAAAAATGCTGGAATTCCATTTCCTAATAGTCCTGCTATTATAAGGTAACCCCAATACTTTCCTTTTATTTTTCGGATGTTTTTAATCGCAATTGGCAGTAAAAATAAATACGCAATTACAATTCTTAGTGAGGCTACTTGTAAATTATTAAAACTTTCAAGTCCTCTCTTCATTAATATAAAGGAGCTGCCCCATACAAATGCAAGTAATAACAATAGAAGCCATTGAATGGCTGGTTTATCTAAGTCGAAGATTTTCATAAGCGGGCAAAGGTAAGCTGAATAGTTTTCCTGCTACTTTAATTGTATTATCTTTTTTAATACCTTTGATTCAATCTTAATTACAAAATAGACGTCATGCGAAATCGATTGATTTTATCTGTATTTCTTGTTTCTTTTGGCTTTGTTATTGAAATGACTTCTTGTGTTGACTACGCAAAAACTAAAAGCTTGTCTAAAGGTACTGATGATACTCAATCAGAAATAAAGTTTGAGGCAAAAGATTATCCCAAAGAAAAAGAAATTTCTAGCACTTCTTCTGAGTCTGTTTCTATTACGCTACCCGATATTATTACTTATTTCATGTCGGCTTTTTAGGTTTATTATCTACAAACATTCACTTGCTTCACTTGTTTCTTTATTAATTTTACAAAAAATTAAAGGATGCAAGTAAATTCTAATCGACCAGTTATATATTGGTTACTTACAGGTTGTTTATTAATATTTATAATGGTACTTGTTGGTGGTATCACACGTTTGACTAATTCGGGGCTTTCAATGGTAGAGTGGAATTTATTAATGGGATCTATTCCTCCACTTAACGAAGCAGAATGGTTGATTGCATTCGAAAAATATAAGCAGTTTCCTGAATATCAAATGGTCAATTATCATTTTACGCTTGAAGAATTTAAACCTATTTTCTTTTGGGAATACTTGCACCGAGTTCTTGGCCGATTGGTTGGTTTAGTCTTCATCATTCCTTTTATTTATTTTCTAGTTAAAAAAATGATCAGCAAAGAGCTTTTGCCAAAACTCTTACTGCTGCTATTTATGGGCGGATTTCAAGGCTTTTTGGGTTGGTACATGGTAAAAAGTGGATTGAATAAAGATCCTGATGTTAGTCACTTTAGATTAGCCATGCACTTAACTACCGCTTTTTTAACATTCGCTTACACGCTTTGGGTGGCTTTGGGTTTAATGTATCCTAATCGGGTAAAAGGAGCATTTAAATCCCTAAAAACAGGAGCATCTTTTTTATTACTCATTACTGTTGTTCAAATTGTCTGGGGAGCATTTGTTGCCGGATTAAATGCAGGTAAAGTTTACAATACTTGGCCTTTAATGGGTGATCAGTTAGTAGCTGATGCGGTAACTGCAATGACTCCATTTTGGATGAATTTTGTAGAAGGTTTAGCGGGTGTTCAATTTATTCACCGGTACATGGCTTATGCTGTAGTAGGATTGGTAATTTATTTGGCTGTAAGAGCAAAAAAAGAGAAAACAAATTTATCTCAGCAGGGTGGCATTAAATTTCTAATCGGAATAGTTACCGTTCAGTTCGTTCTGGGAATCATCACCCTTTTACTGGGAGTTCCTGTTTGGTTAGGGGTGTTACACCAAATTGGTGCGTTGATTTTATTGGGTGCAGTTGTGTTTGTTTTGCACCGATTTACGTATTCACCTAAACTTGCTGATTAGTCTTTCCAGTTAAATGTTTCAATTAAGTGAACGATATCTTTTTTTATAAATTCA
>TARA_R110002049_G_scaffold77061_1_pt1 | contig 10508 bp, 14 predicted proteins | sample TARA_R110002049 | Tara Oceans TARA_R110002049 (sample SAMEA4396941) | marine metagenome | biome: Polar Biome; feature: [SRF] surface water layer (ENVO:00010504); material: water (ENVO:00002006), including particulate matter (ENVO:01000060) such as... | depth 5 m
CGGCTTAGATGGTATTAGGTGATCGCGATGCATGAGAATATGCAATGCCAAAGTTTTTTATGACAATGGTTTTGCTGTTACAGGCATCGAAATATCAGAGACCGCTATTGAAATAGCAAAAAAGCTGTTTAATGAAGGATTCTGTGAGCAATACGCTAAAAACTTAACCATTTATCATGGCAGTGTCAGTTATATGCCGTTTGATCACAAGTGCTATGACGGTGTTTTTTGTTACGCTTTGATCCACTTATTAGGTAAATCCGAGAGATCAAAGCTAATTCGAAACTGTTACAAACAACTTAAACCTAATGGGTATATGGTATTTGTAAGTACTTGCAAAGAAACAGAAACTTATGGACAAGGCAAAAAAATAAGTAAGGATAGGTTCAAAACAAAACATGGTGTTAATTTATTCTATTACGATTCAACCTCCGTGAATGATGAATTCTCTAATTATGGGTTAGTTGAAATCAAAGAAATAAAAGAATCATCACAAACATTATTAGCGATAATATGTAGAAAACCCAGTTAGCATTATTATTGGATTTGTTATAATACTTTCAACTTGTTGTTGACTAGAATTAACGTTCTGCGTAATTTTTTATTTAATGGTTAATATAGATACTAAATTGAATTAAAGAATAATATGCAGGTCGAAACTTTTACTCCAACATTGAAGCTAAAAGATTATATAAAAAGCTATATGATCATTAATACTGACGAAAAAGAGTTGTTTTAGCATAATAAAAATGAGAGGGAATATGTTTAAATTCGAGAGGAACTTCTCCTTGTTTTAAAAGCGTTTTTTGTTCTATACAATCAATACCATTCATTTCTAAAATACCTTTAGCAATATATTACAACGCTAAAATAACGTTATTTTAAAATAAAAGATATAATCTACTTTAAAATAACGTTGGAGCAATAAAAAAGGCTTATAAGCCCTATATTATATGAGAGCCATTATTTTAATTTAGCAACGGCTTCGATGTCTGCTTTGGGGATTTTAGATCTAATTCCGTGCATAAATTTTCAGCACAATCTCAATTGTGAATAGATGTGATTTTTTAAGTGAAAATGAAGCTTTAGAATCTCTGATCTGCCGTTTTTTACTCAAAAGTTAATGTCAGCTATTGGCTAACAGAAGTCACAAGGTTATCTTCGATGCTAATGACCGCTTTATTAGTTAAGCGGACGTTAGAATAAAAACTGCTAGAGTCCGCAATGCGCACAAAATTTATTCCTATTGAGCTGTAAGCCCTAATGCCAGAGTTCAAGAGTTTTCGTTATTGGTGAAATTCTACAATTATTTCAGGTTCAGATTAAATGACCCCCGTTGATCTCATCGCGACACTTTTTCGTATTAAAGAGTTAACAGACAGCGGCCGAGCAAAGGAGTAAAGATGAAATCACCAACAGCGCTGATCATTGGCGCCAATAGCGAAAGCAATTGCATTACAAGCTATTAGCAATGAGGCTACACAACTCATTGTTATTAGCCGTGACTGTAGCTTTTATCAACAAGAACAATTCGCTAATACTAAAGTTATTAGTATCGATAACTATCAAGAAAAAGCGATTAGCCAAGCGGTAGAAACACTAAAAACCAGCATGCCGGTGACTATTACACAGGTATTTATTTGCCACGGTATTTTGCACAACGAGCGCTGCCAGCCGGAAAAACGCTTGGAAGATTTTTCTACAGAGATGTTTATTGAAACCCTGACCGCTAATACCGTTACTCCTATGCTGTGGTTAAAACATTTAACGCCATTATTGGCCGGAAAGCATGAATGTAAAGTGGTGGTATTTAGCGCCCGCGTTGGCAGTATTAGCGATAATAAATTAGGTGGTTGGTACAGTTATAGAGCGTCAAAAGCGGCGATGAATATGCTCATTACCTCGGCCGCAGTTGAACTGGCTCGAAGAGCTAAAAACATCAAGTTAATCTCTTTTCATCCTGGTACTACCGATAGCCCGCTGTCGAAACCATTTCAAAAAAATGTCCCTAAAGACAAACTATTCAATAGCCAGTTCGTTGCTAGCCAATTACTCAGCATTGTTGAATCAGCGGTTGTTGACGGTCAGGCAAGCTACTTGGATTGGCAAGGCAAGAAAATACCTTGGTAATTCTATCGTTTTAGCTATTACAGTTGTTACTGCCAACCCATCTTCCATTGTTTGCTGTCTTTTAGGTCACGCCAATTAATGACATATTCGTTATTGTTAATCACTGCCTCGATAACACAGGCAGTCACGCGCTGTTCTTCATCAACAGTTAATTTGGTAATGGCAAAGTGCTTTTCTTTATTCTCTACGGTTATTTTTGTCCACTTACTATCAAGCAGTGCTTTCGGGCTAATTTTATTCATCATGCTCCTAACTAACTTTTATTCATCGCAGAGGGGGAATATACTTTTTCCACAAGCTTATTAAACGGCTGCAACTTGGCTTCGTCTTCACAATCAAATGCAAAGCGGCCATGAAAGTACATCGACATGGTCACTTGGTTATAACTTAGGTAACAGGTGTAACCGTCTAAGTCATGCCAAGCATTAAGCCCATGTAAACAGTATTTATCATCATGCTTTTCACCCTCTGAAATCACTTGATTGAACACATAAAGGTACTGAGAAAGTTTCATAGCATTACACCCGTTTAATTTAGCGCTATTATTTATATTGATTTTACGAAGTCATAAAGCAAAAAGTTTACTTTAAACATAATATTTAACCCGCTTACCGGTTTAGTCACGCTTACCTTAACAATATTAGCTGTTTTGTTGCGCCCTCTATATTGCACCAAAACAAAGCAGTGGCTTATTTTAGTGCACTTTTCTTAATTTTAAAATGCCTTAGCCTTCATCGATAAAAATAAATACATCTTACTTTACAATACATTACAACGACTCAGTAGCTACTAGATAAAATGGCACAGGAGTTGAAGGTATAATAACAACCATAACGAATATTTTAGCGACAGTGGGAATTATGCTTTCAACCTTTATTAAGCAACATAAATTGCCTGAAACATTTAAATTCACGGCAGAAAAGCACTACCAACCGCTCGCCGAGCAGATATTTGGCCAATTTGGTAAACATGACGGCGCTTTTTTTGTTGGTATCAATGGTTGCCAAGGCAGTGGTAAGTCAACGTTAACAGATTACCTGGCAGAATATTTAGCGACCACTTACCAATTAACCATTATGGTAATGTCATTAGATGATTTTTATCTGACCGGTGAAAAACGCCAGCAACTGGCACATGAAGTTCATCCCTTATTAGCTACACGAGGAGTGCCCGGCACTCACGATATAGCTGCGCTAAAGCAAACCTTAAATAAGTTAAAAACCAAGCAAACCGGCTTTGCTATGCCACGATTTAATAAAGCAACCGATGAACCCTATCCTGAGAGCCAATGGCCAGTTATTGACAAGCCAGTAGACATTATTTTATTAGAAGGATGGTGTTGGGGCGTAAAACCACAAACAGATCAGCAACTAGCAGCTCCCGTTAACGAGCTGGAATTTAAACATGATGTGAATGGCCAGTGGCGAAATTATGTTAATCAACAACTAAAAAGCTATTACCAACCTTTATATAAAGAAATGGATTTTTGGTTAGCACTACAAGCACCGTCATTTGATTGTGTTTACAAATGGCGTTTAGAGCAAGAGCAAAAGCTGCAGGCAAGAAATATCGACCTGGCAAATTCTAAGGTGATGGGACCTGCTGGCGTTTTAAATTTCACACAGTATTTTCAAAGACTTAGCGTACAGGCTTGTAACACTATCTCGCAGTCAGCGGATGCCATTTTTTATTTAGATCATGCAAGAAATATAACAAAAACGCCGATAGTGGACGCGGAATGAGTGCTAAGCAAACGTTAATTTTTAGTGACCTCGATGGTACTTTGCTTGACCACTATAGCTATCAGTCGACTGCTGCGCAGCCGACACTAAAACAACTGCATGACGCTAAAATACCGGTCATTTTAAATACCAGTAAAACACTGGCTGAATTAAACATTATTCGTGCAGAGCTAGAACTTGAAACCCCTTTTATTATCGAAAATGGTGCCGCCATTTATATTCCAATCAATACCTTTAAAACACAGCCCGAAGACACAGAAGTGTTCGGAAACTACTGGCTAAAATCATTCTGTTCTCCACGACAGCATTGGCTAGATCTACTGAGCCAACAATGTGAACAATTTCAGCCTTATTACCAAGGATTTTCAACTCTCTCTAGCGCTGAATTATGCCAAGTCACCGGCTTAGATTTAGCCCAAGCTGAACGCGCAAAACAACGACAATACGGCGAACCTGTGCAATGGCTTGGCGATGAACCAACCAAGAAATTATTTATAGAGCATCTTGTTGAATTAGGCGCAAGCGTTGTTCAAGGTGGCCGGTTTATGCATATTGGTGGCTACTGTGATAAAGGCCAAGCGCTGATTTGGTTAACCGAACAATATCGAGAACATTTCGCTAACAACAGCGTTTATACCATCGCCTTAGGTGATGGCGAAAACGACATTCCGATGTTAGAGGCAGCTGACATTGCCGTGCAAATACGCTCACCTGTTCATGACTTTCCGCCACTGTATCAGCAATATAAAACGAGTCAAACCGAACGATATGGTCCTGAGGGTTGGGCCGATGCGATACAGCAGCTTTTAACCAATCAATTCGACTCACATTTAATTCAACCTAATTTAGTTTAATAAAACAAGAGGTAAACCATGGCTGACTTCTATCAAAACGGTACGGTTACTACATTACATAACTTGGCTCAGCGTGAGCCTGAAGATATGGCGGCCGAATTACTCGAGTTTTCAAAAATTCGTTCATTAGGGCTTATTTTACCTTCGTTATTTTCTGAATTAGAAGGTAAAGCCTTACCCGATATTATTAATAAGATAAAAGACGTAAAGTACTTATCTGAAATTGTAATTGGCCTAGATCGCGCCGATCTAAAGCAATACAAACATGCGCTATCATTTTTTGGACAGTTGCCTCAGCATCACCGCGTGTTGTGGAATGATGGTCCTAGGCTACAAGCAATCGACGCCAAGCTACAAGCACTTGGTTTAGCACCAAAAGAGCTCGGCAAAGGCCGTAACGTTTGGTATTGCATGGGCTATATTTTGGCTTCGGGTAAAGCCGAGTCTATTGCCTTACATGATTGTGATATTTTGACCTATGAAAAAGAACTGCTTGACCGACTTCTTTATCCGGTTGCCAACCCACTCTTTAACTATGAATTTTCTAAGGGGTTTTATGCCCGTGTTGCTGGCGGAAAAATCAATGGTCGGGTTTCTCGTTTATTGGTCACACCTTTGATCAAGGCATTGAAAAAAACCGTCGGCCATTGTGATTATTTAGAGTACATGGACAGCTTTTTGTATCCACTTGCTGGTGAGTTTTCATTTCGTCGCGATGTCTTAAACGACATTCGTATTCCCAGTGACTGGGGTTTAGAGATTGGCGTACTCTCTGAAATGTATCGCAACTATTCTCCGAACCGTTTATGCCAAGTGGATATTGCCGCTACTTACGACCATAAACATCAAGATTTGTCGCTAGATAACACTGCCGGCGGACTTTCAAAAATGTCGATTGATATCAGCAAAGCTTTTATTCGAAAGCTTGCCACACAAGGTGAAACCTTCAGCGCTGAAAAATTTAGAACCTTAAAAGCCACTTACTACCGTATCGCTTTAGACTATGTTGAAACTTATCGTAATGACGCGATGATGAATGGCCTTGAACTCGATATTCATAACGAAGAAAAAGCCGTAGAAATGTTTGCCGAAAATATTTTAACCGCCGGTAACACCTTTTTAGAGAACCCGATGGAAACACCGTTTATACCGTCTTGGAATCGTGTGGTCAGTGCTATTCCTGATATTTTATCGCAACTGAAAACAGCCGTGGAATTGGATAATCAAGAATTTAGTCAAGCATTAAAGGAAAGCACCGCTTATGCCAGCGCAGATTGAACAGTTAAAAAACAAGCTCATTCAGCAACTTGATACTATTTATCAAAACGTGGCTATTACACAAGAATCGGCTGATATTGCAGATGCACTGATTGATATTATGCGCTTGGCAAATCATGTCGCGGTACCAACGCCTTTTACTAATCATTGGTCGGAAAGCGACATTATTCTGATCACCTATGGCGATAGCATTATCAGTCCAAATCAGCCACCGCTAAAAACATTAAAGAAATTTTTAGACTCCCACCTAAAAAATACCATTAACAGTGTGCATATTTTACCATTTTTTCCTTATAGCTCTGATGATGGTTTTTCGGTTATTGATTATTCATCGGTTAATGAGTCATTAGGTACATGGCAGGACATTACGCAGATCAGCCAACAATATCAGCTAATGTCAGATCTGGTGATAAATCATTGTTCAAGCCGAAGTGCCTGGTTTGACAACTTTATTAAGGGCGAAGGCATAGGACATGACTTTTTCTTTACCGCACAGCCTGAGGATGATTTAAGTGAAGTAGTAAGGCCTAGAACCTCACCGCTACTTAAAGAGATTGAAACGGGCCAAGGTAAAAAGTTTGTCTGGTGTACTTTTAGTCATGATCAAGTTGATTTTGATTTTCGTAACCCTGAAGTATTAAAAACTTTTACCTCGATTATTCGACAATATCTTGATAACGGCGTAAAAATATTCCGCTTTGACGCTATCGCATTTCTATGGAAAGTGGTTGGCAGTAAAAGTATCAATTTACCACAAACCCATGAAGTGGTTAGGTTATTAAGAACATTAATTGAAGCCGCTGAGCCACACGCAATTATCATTACCGAGACTAATATTCCTAACACCCAAAATTTGACCTATTTTGGTAACGCCAATGAAGCGCACGGTATTTATAATTTTTCACTCCCCCCCTTATTGCTCAATACTTTACTCACCGGTAACTGTTTATACTTAAAGCGCTGGTTAATGAGCATGCCACCAGCGCAAGATGGCACGCTTTATTTTAATTTTATTGCTTCTCATGACGGTATTGGTTTGCGCCCCGCTGAAGGACTGTTAAGCGATGTGGAACTTGATAATTTAATTCATACCGTTGAAAACTTTGGTGGCAAAATTTCATGGCGAACTACAGACAATGGCGAGCAAAAAGCTTATGAAATGAATATTGCCCTGTACGATGCACTACAAGGTACTGTTGACGGTAAAGATCAGTGGAATTTTCAACGTTTTATTTGCGCACATGCCATTATGTTTGCGCTTGAAGGCATACCCGGTATTTATATCCATAGCATACTAGGAACCCAGAATGACTATAACAAGTTAGCTAACACTCATCATAATAGATCGATTAACCGCCATCGCTGGCAAGAAGATAGCTTAGAGGCTGTGCTAACAGACAACCACTCACATCACTATAAAGTGTTATCAACATTAAAGTTTTTATTAGACATACGTATTAAACAGCCGGCATTTCACCCCAATGCTACACAATTTACTTTGCATTTAGGCTTGCAGTTGTTTGGTTTTTGGCGACAAAGTCAGAACCGAAAACAAAGTATATTTTGTGTCAGTAACATCTCCAATAAACCGGTAGCATTGCCGTTAAGCGAGCTTAATTTAATCATCACTGAATCATGGCAAGAGCTGATCAGCCAGACAAAAATTACCGAGTTAAACCAAGAGCTCATCTTATCTCCCTATCAAACAGTTTGGATAGCTAACCAATAACGATATAAGACATTAGTTTTAAAATATTTCTATCTTAAAACTTTTACTAAAGCCAAAAAAGCGATAACACTGGCGCTTCTGATATATTGATAATGTTGCCATTACATCAGCAGCAAGCGCACAGGTACCTGAACCAACAAGTCTTGCTATTTTAGCACTCAGGATCATGGATTTTGCTGTGCGAAGATTTAAAAAGTAACTTTTTAAACCGTATAAAGCACTCCTTATCTGAGTAGTACTTTCCGATAAAATCAGTCCAAACCATCAAATAATTTCACTAGCCCATAATTGGCAATATAACGCCATCACAGCCTCATCAACTCAATTAATAGTAAATTTCACCACCTTATGGTGTATGTCACCTATACCCGTTGTTAAGCATCGGCTACAGCCCCTGAAATTGTATATGGCTCTGCTGGTATGCTACTTGCTGTACCTAAGAAAATTAATAAAACCCATAAAGGATTGCCGATGAACCCACAACAATTTACAGCCATCAAATGGTATTTTGTCAGCATGATCACAATAACTATTTGGTCATTATTACTCTGGCAATATTCACATGGCGGCGTACCTAGCCATTATTTTTTGCAACGTGCCGATATGCCTGAACTTTCCAATTGGTGGGGTGGTATTTCACTCCCCTTTTTAAGCTGGCTAGCACTCACTCGCATTGAAAGTCGCATACTAAAATCACCTACTGAGCAGCAACCTAAATTGTGTAAACAAGTGTTGATTAGTTTTGTTATAGCACTTGGTTATGGCGCAATACTGTCATTTTCTTTCGTCAACGGCTACGCCACTGTGCCTACTATCATGTTTCCAAGCATACTGGTGTTTGCATTGTTTTTTAGAGTTTACCGAGAAGAATTTATTCTGGGTTTTATTCTCAGTATGAGCATCACTTTTGGCGGGATATTACCGGTAATATTTGGCACTATGATCGCATTAGCATCTGCTAGCTTGTATTTTTTAGGACAATTTATATCCTCAAAAATAAAAAACATCATGCTAAGCAAGCCGAAAATTTAAGCAACATTATTAACATCCCGTGGCCTAAGTAAAATGATAAGCACGCGATAGCTCTACTCATATTTTATAACTGTATAGAAGCTAGCAATATGCAGGAGAACAACATCAAGCATCAGTATTAAAGTACTTTAGCTAATAAAAACAGTGCTTTTTTGTCAGCTTTTTTTACACATTAATTTATTTCCCCAAAACCATGCAGGTAACATATTGAATATAAATAACTTTATTCATTGGTATAAAGATAGCATATTTATTTAGGTAACTTGTCCTCGCATTAGGTTGCCCCTTGTATAAATAACTATAAATTTGGAGCAAAATATGACAATAGCAAAATCCTGCAGCTCATTTTTGGCGATACTAGCATTAAGCTTTTCGCTGAGCGCAACAGCAACCATCATTGACTTTGAAAGCTTTAAAATTCGTAACAGCAACTCCACAATTACACCGCCTTATGACTCTAACCTGGTAATTACTGAAAATATCGCTGGCGATGGTTTTTTTGCCGTAACCCCCGATCCAGGTCAAAAGGTAGGCTACGGAACAAATGCATTTGATGGCATGCAAATAAACATGATTAATACGGTTAATTGGACAACAAACCCTAGCGCTACTGGCAACCACCCTTATTTAAATATGTGGGTAACTGATGGGGCAAATTATGCGATTATTTCATCAGAAAACTCATATATGAATGAAAATTTCCAGACCCGTGCTGAATGGAAAATTTTTGAATACGGAGGCTTAGCCGGAAACCTAAACTGGCTATTTAGCTCAGGTATTGGCAGCATACTAAATCAATACTTACAAAGAGATAACATTAAGGTCACTCTTGCTGACTTTTCAGATAATATTAAACTATATGAAGGCCCTATTGGCCCAACAGCTGGAGTTCAAACAGGAGCACCACGTGGTGGTTTTGGTTTTAATGTTATTTTTGGGGATACTCAAGCTAATTTTACAGGAAGCGATGGTTATTCAATTTCAAACTTAACCGTTACTGTAGGGCAAGAGCTTTATCAAGCAGGTAATGTGGCAGCGGTACCGGAACCTTCCTCATTAGCCATTTTTGCTTTAGGGGTTATCGGCTTGGCAGCGCGCAGATTTAAAAATCAGCAAACCAAACTGATTAACTAAAATTACAAGACATAATCAAAAGCACCATTAATCGGTGCTTTTTGTTGTCTACTTACCGGGCATTAAAGCATTTAAAGGTGCATCAAGATTGATTGCTGATCATTCTTGGTCATTTTACTCACCACTAACATATATGAATTATCCATCATACGTTCAAGCTCACCTTGCGGAATCGAGCCATCTAAAATCACCGTGTTCCATTGTGATTTATTCATATGATAACCAGGTATAACAGCAGTAAAAATATCTCGTAGTATCACAGCTTCGTCACGGTCACATTTTAAATTAATGCAATAGTGCCCCGCCATTTTACCATCTGTACCTTTTTCATTGCCTTTACCTAAAGATAAAGTCGCGAACATTTTATTTTTCACTTTAAAGACACTGACATCGGGGCCAAAAGGGTGATAAATAGCAGCTGCAATTTTATCAAGTAAATAACGTTTAGCTTGTATATTATCCATGATTTCAACACCCTTTTTAAATTTCTCATTAAACCAAACAAATGGTTAATACCAATTTCACTAAATTTCTTCCCACTCAGTGAAGTTTAAAAGCTTTAATGGCACAGGTTCATAGTTCCAGACTGAACCTAAGTACCTACATCCA
>TARA_R110002049_G_scaffold13437_2_pt1 | contig 10505 bp, 10 predicted proteins | sample TARA_R110002049 | Tara Oceans TARA_R110002049 (sample SAMEA4396941) | marine metagenome | biome: Polar Biome; feature: [SRF] surface water layer (ENVO:00010504); material: water (ENVO:00002006), including particulate matter (ENVO:01000060) such as... | depth 5 m
ACATCTATGGCAATTGCTTTTGCCTCTTCAATATCTCCTTTATCTAATTCTTCGTTCATTTCTTCCAACAACTCATTACTGAGTTCTGAGAAGTTATTTACGAAATTGAGGGGGTTCTGAATCTCATGGGCAATACCTGCCGTGAGCTCTCCCAGCGAAGCCATTTTTTCGGATTGGATGAGCTGGACCTGCGTGGATTTAAGTTCATTGAGCGTTCTCTGAAGTGTTTCGAACGATTGTGCATTATATAAGGCAGCAGATGTATAGGATGCGAGCGTTTTTATTATTTCTAAATGATATTTAGTGTATTTGTTTTTTTCGAAAGACTGAATTGAAATGAGACCAATAATTTTGTCTTTAACCTGTAATGGAAGATAAATAAGGGAATTAGGATTTTTTGGTAAGCTACCATCTTCAAGTGCGGCTGATGTTAGCATCGTTAAATCAATGTCTTTCAAATATCCTGAGAATTCCTTTTCAATATCGTTGATAAAAATCTCTTTGTTATTCTCAATACACCATACGGCGAGCTGGCTCTTGTCGCTCATCATGCGCTTATATGGCTGGTAACGTTTCCCTTCTTCCACGGATAAACGGTATTCAATAGAAGCTTCTTCCTCGTTATAAATGCCAATGCCAAAAACTGTTGCATCCATCAATTGATTAACATTTTCATACACCGTATTCAAAATGGTTTCGAGGTTAAGCGTTGAAGTTATATCGCGACCAATTTTACTTAATACTGACACATTGTTGTACGATTTTTCCAGTTCCAGCGTTTTCTTTTCCAGTTCAGCATTTTTTTCTTTCATTACTACATTGGTCAGCCTATTAATCTCAGCTTCCTTTTGCAGCTTATCCATCTCGAACTGAACATTCAGGTACTTTTGTTTGAGTTCCTGTTCTTCCTTATAAACTTCCGATTTGTATTTATGGTAGAGTTTGTAGTGTTTAACAAATGGCCGGATATCCTCCTTTTTTTCATAGAATTCAGCCAATACTTCATGTGCTCTATAAATGCCGGCTTTGGCTTTAATTTCTTCGGCTACTTTAAGAGATTCCAGTAAATACTGTTCGGATTGTTCCGATTCTTGCAGAAGGGATATTTTACCAAGGTATAGCAAGGATTCCGCCTCTCCTACTCTATAGCCAAAGTCTCTATGGATAATGAGACTTTTCAAAAAATAGTCTTTGGCTTCTTCCAGTTTGTTTTGTTTGAGAAAAACTTCACCAATTCCGAAAAGTGCATAGCCCAGATTTCTTTTATCGTTTTTCTCTTCGCTTAATTTCTGGCATTCAATAAAGGTATGGTAGGCTTTATCAATCTGGTCATTATTCAAGTAAAGGGTTGCAATGCTTTCAAGAATAGAAGACTCAAGGCTAAAATTATGGAGGTCTCTGGACAGCTTTAGAGCTTTTTGAAGAAATTCCAGCCCCTTTTTATTATCGCCCTGAACACTATAGATGTATCCTGCACCATTATACGCATAGGCCATTGACTCTTTGTTGCCAATTTTTTCTCCTTGCTGTAATCCCCGTAAAAAATAATTGAGTCCTTTGTCGTAATCCCCCATATAATAATAGATAGCACCTATAGACACCAGTGCTTGTGATTCTCCGCTCGTATCTCCCAATTCAATAAATAGTTCCATAGCCTGGTTGGAAAGAGATAAGGCCGTTTCAAGATTAGAGAGATACCGATTACTCACTCCCATATTGCGAATGGCGTAAGCTAACCCTTGCTTGTAGGCGTATTTTTCAGCAAGACTTTTTGCTTTGAGGCTTAACTTAAGCCCACGCTTTGGTTGGGTATCATGTACCAGCCATGCCTGATCATTTAAATCATTGATTTTATGGATTATTTCATCAGGAATTGATTCTTTAGCAACGTTAATTTGATCCATGGTAATAATTTAAATTATAGAGAATTGAATAATAGCAACCTAAACGTTGTGAAAACAATAAAAAAAGAGAGATTAGGATATCTCAAAGTATATTTGAGTGGCAATAACTCCAAAAAATCCTTCTCTCCGATGATGAATATAACATTGTTTTCATAAATTATTTCCAAATTGGATCGGCTTTCCTTCAACAAACCGGTTTGCGCCCACCAAACCGATAAGCACTCAAAAGGCTACACCAGCTGAACTCTTTGTAGCCAATTTTTTCTCCTTGCTGTAATCCCCCATATAATAATAGATAGCACCTATAGACACCAGTGCTTGTGATTCTCCGCCGTATCTCCCAATTGGTACTGTCCCAAAAAGTGTGTAAAATAATGAATAAGCTAAAAAAAGTATAGTATAGTTCAGAATTTCTCTAAGGGTATACTACTATAAATTATTTTTGTAGTAGCCTTAACTTATGCTGGTGAATGAAGAAAAACTTAAAGGTATAATTCTAATAATTTGTAATATCATATTTACACCAATAGCTATTTATCTGTATTCTAAGTCTCAAAAGAATAAAAAACCAGATAAAGCAGAATTTGTTTTTCAGCTAACGGGTGTTTTTATTTTCTTAATTATAACGTTGATTAGTATAATTAACTTATAAACTGAGACTTAGAGAAAGCGGACGAAAGCAGAAGCTTAATTCCCCTAAACTTTTATCGTAAATAAATTAAAAGCCTTGCTCATAATTATGGAGAAGGCTTTTTTTATATAGACCAAATTTTGAACCACATTAGGATGTGGATAACTATGCTATATTATTATAAAAATAAAAAATAATTAGCTTAAGTCGATAAATAATATTATAGTTAAACTAAATTTTACAACACGGGTTTTTAATCATAGTGTGGAAAACTATTATATCATCTACAAGAATGGGGATAATAAGTGATGAAAATTAAGTATTTAATCATTTACATTTTTTGGGTACAATTCGCAATTTCAGCGGTTGCACAAATACCCAATAACACTTCTAATGTTCCTGACCAATACTCAGAAGCAAGTAAATATGAACGTTACTATGAGATCGTATTAGAGAATGCTTTATCTGAATATTACATTAATGGTACTTTTTTAGTAGATGTTCAGGCTACAGTAGAACGAGTAATGGTAGCAAGCGGATATGAAATAGTTGAGGAATTACCGCCTCTACAAATCGAAAACTTACCGGGATTACCTGTAATACCGCCCGGGTTAAAAGCCACAAGAACAGGCGAAGACAGCTTAAAGGTCACAGGGTTTAATTCAAGTTTTAGATTAAGCCGGTTGGTAATAAAAGTGCTTATAGATACTTCATATACGGAATCTGATGAAGAATTTATTAGAGAAGCTACGAGTATGGTTACTAATGCAGATCGTTTTAGAGGGGATATAGTAACAGTTGAAAGAAAAATATTCCCGAATAAGAATAGACCAAAAGTATCACCCAAAAAATCAACTACAGCGAAGGCAGATACTGCATTTATAGAGCCTCTTACATCGAATAAAGAAGCTACACTGGGAAAAAATAAATTTTTAGGGCTAGATTGGAATAACCCAAAAGATCTACTTTATGTTATTGTAGGTCTTGTTATTCTCTTGTTGGGTGCTATTGTTTGGTTACTTCTTAGAAACCCAAAGGGAGATAATTCTTCTGAACTAGATGGACTAAGTGAAGAGATTAAAGCGATACAGGAAGGATTGAAGGCCAAAAGACCTAGTGATGAGTTGAGAGAATTTAAAAGTGATAAGCAAGCAAAATTTGAGGAAGAGAAAATGTTTATCATTAATAGAACTGTTAGCAGGCCTGAAGTTGTAGCGGGGCTTGTTGAAAGCTGGATGGAAGAGGATGAAGACGAAGGGTTGGTTAAAGCAGTAAGAGCGATATTTAGTACAGATCCAAAGCTCATAGACGTTTTACAGCCATATTTATCAGAAATGAGCCATGAATTGATCCTTTATGGGTTAACAAATATTGAAACTATTCCTGTAAAGGAAAAAGCTGAGGAAGTATCCGAATTCAAGAAAAAATTATTAGCGTTAAAAGCTTCTAAAAAAGAAGGAGATTCCGAAAATCATCTGTTTGAATTTCTAAAACAACTAACTGATCAGCAATTACTTCACCTGATAAGGAGTGAATCGGATGATATGATAGCCATTTTATTAGCCCAACTGCCCGGTGAAAGATCTAGTTATGTGCTACAAAAGATTGAGGAAGAAAAACGAATTCCTATTGTTCTTAAAATGGGTAAGATTGCTAATATTCCTATTTCTATATATAAGAAAGTAGCAGCTCATTTTTCTTCTAAAGCACTCTCAGTATCTGACATGAAGTATGTTGCTGCAGATGGAATCGAAAGTATTTTGAATACTATTGATAGTTTACCGATTCAAGATCAACAGCCATTTGTAAACTCAATTGCAGAGAAAGATCTAAAACTTGCTAAAAAGATTCGAAAATACTTTGTGGCATTTGAAGATCTACCTAGCATAGAGGATGAAATTCTTCAATCGGCTTTAGAAGAATCAACCACAGATCAAATTATCAGAGCACTTTACAAAGCTCCTGAACCAATCAAACAGAAAGTTCTCAGTGTTCGCCCAAAAAGGGAAAGAGAACTTATTGAAAGTGAACTAAGTAATCTTCAGGAAGTAACATCCCTTGAGGTAGAAGAGTCTAGAAAGAAAATTCTTTTTCTTATTCGAAATCTTATTAAATCTAGAGGCTAGTTTGATGAGTTTTGCTAAAGTAACTTATTTAATAGCATTGATCCTTCTGCTAGGTCTAAAATCTTCATTAGCCCAAGTCAATCAGTCTCAAGCATTACTTATAGAGAAAGTAATTAGTCAATTAGAACAATCTATGAGTGACATACCCAGCGATGTGAAGCGTGTTGCTATATATCGATTGAACTACAACAAGAATTTATTGAGCAATGAAGACTTAAACTATATTACTGCAAGAATTGAAAGTACATTTAGAAATTTTGGTGCTCTCACTATCTTGTCTCCAAGAGAACTCGAGCCAACGGATGAATTAAAAGTTTTTGGAAGGGATTCGACTATTCAAATTTCTAACTTAAAAGGACGAAGCCTAGCTGAATCTAATACTGAGTTATTAACGGAAACCGCAGCTAAATATAGTATCCAAGGATTGATTGAAATTACGATTCAAGCAAGACCGATAGAAGGATATGCTCTAACGTTCAAAATGATCCGCCCAGAATCTCAGGAAGTTGTTTGGGTTAAGGGATTGGTTTCAAATCCTATATTCCCTAAAGAAGAAAAGGATAAAGGTAAATTAACTTTTTTAAGCTTTGGTGTTGAGACATTAACGGGAAGCAGTTTTACAATAGATAGCACAACCACAGATGCTGAACAACAAATTCTTAGTTATAACGCAAATCTACTTTTTAGACAACCAATTGACTTAGAAAATTCAGGGTACTTGGGATTGAAATTTGGAGTGAATCTATTAAAAGGAGTAGATGATAGCCTTTACAATGCTACTTTGATAAATATTGGCACTGTATTTCACTATGGCTTGGGTGAAAAGAAGGAATCAATAAATGCAAACAGACTACTATTGACATTAGAAGCAGATGTTCGTTTTGCTTTAAGTAAATACCAAGGAAGTATTTTTACAGTATCTCCAGGTTTGCAATTTAACTTTACCCGGTCTATTTCTATAGCAATGTACGCTAGAAATATCATTTCGGGAGATGAGCTAAGAGAAAAGGATGAAAATAAAAGTATAACCTATAATAAACTGAGCTATGGATTACAGTATGTTTTTAGGTTTTAAGAAGTACTTATTCTTTATAGGTGTTTCCGTTTTAATGGCTGGTTGTACAACTAGCCAGCAAGCTACTAATGGGCAACAGAATGGTGAAGTAGAAACACCTGCCACTCCGGTAACAGGGAGCAATACTAAGAATACGGAAAAAGCTAATGAAGAGGCTGTAAACTCAATTAAAATTACATATAAGAATAGAAATACAGATCTAGTATTAAGTCTGAATCCTAATAAAGAGAATTTTTTCTTGGATTTTAAAGGTATGAGTCCGGCAGAAAAAGATACAATCATCATTGCCGATTCAACCTTGATCAAAAAAAGAGCCACAGATATTCAAGCGCTCTTAGCAGCTTTCAGACAAGCTCAGGATCTATTCTATCTAGGGGAGTATAATGAGGCTCTTATAAAAATAAATGAGTCTCTTAGAATACAAGAAACAGCAGATGCATATGGCTTAAAGGGAACAATCTATTTTATGTTAAATCGAAAATCTGCCACAAGAGAAAACTGGAATAAAGCTGTTCAATTAAACCCCAATATTTTAATTCCAAATATACCTGAACTAGAAGATATCATCAAAGATATCAAAGGAGGACCGGAACAATGAGGCTATCGTTAACAAATATTTTAGGAGTAATTGTAAGTGTTGGAATACTCGTTTTTGGAATTACCGAAATAACCGGTGCGACCGGATATATCAATTCAATCCCTGCACTAAGCGAATACCAGTTTTTAAATATACCTAGTTTATTTATTGTTCTTGGAGGGGTATTAAATGCTGTATTTATCACTTATAGACCTCAGTATGTTGGCCAGGCATTACTAAGTACAGTCTATATTTTTAGTCAATCAAAAGTTTCAAATAAAAAGCTCCAGACTGATCTAAAAGACATTTTAGAATGGAGTGATCAGGTAAAAACAAACCGAATCAAAGCGTTGGGTAGTCTTGAAGAAGACAGCAAAGATGATGTAACCGGCTATTTTTTCTCTTTAATAAATACTAACTACAGCAACGATGAAATAAAGGAGTTTGCTTCGGTCAATATTGAAGAACATTATTATCGACAGATGGTAGTGGTTGATGTTTTAAGAGCAATGGGTGGGGCTGCTCCTTCGTTTGGGATGTTTGGAACACTTTTTGGTTTGATTGTAATGCTGGGTCAATTGGAAAATCCATCAGGCATGGGTCCCGGACTTGCGGCTGCTTTAATTACAACGTTATACGGAATTTCATTAGCTAGATTTATTTTCTATCCGGTTTCTGAAAAGTTGAAAAATATTGCTCAAATGAACAGGTATAGAGAATATTTTATGCTGGAAGGGGTGCTGTTGATTAACTCCAAAAAATCTAGTTTTTACATTCATGATAAGCTAAAAACTTATTTAAGAAGAAACTTTAAAGCTGATAAAGGTAAAGAGGAATAGGACTTTATTTTGAGAAACGGGTCAAATCAATATAGAAATACAGACTTAGATTCACACTCTGAAGATCAGGATTGGCTTCTTACATATAGCGATATGATCACTTTATTACTTGCTTTCTTCGCTGTTTTAATTTCTGTTTCATACGTTGATTTAAACCTTTGGGAGCAGATGAAACAAGGTTTGCGATCTGAGATTAGTAAACAAGAAAATGTTGAAACACCTCTTGCCGAGGTTAAAAAAGATCTTGAGGAGCAATTAGCTTCAGAAAGAGAAGCCGGTTTAGTAGATATTACTCTAGGCAGAGAAGGAATAAAATTATTCTTTAACAGTAGTTCATTTTACGAATCGGGAGAAGCAAATTTATTGCCAACAGGTCAGAGAATAATTGATAAAGTTACTCTTGCTATGAACGAGTTGGGATACTACAAATTTAAAGTTGATGTGGAAGGCCATACCGATAATGTTCCAATAAACACACCAATTTATCCTTCAAATTGGGAACTGTCTGTAGCTAGAGCTTCAGAAGTAGTAAAGTATTTTATTAAGGAAGGCATTGAACCGGAGAGAATAAAAGCTTCCGGTTACGCAGATACAAAACCCCTTGTTCCTCATGTGGATGAACAAGGCAATGATATAGCCGAAAACAGAGCCTTAAATAGAAGAATTGTTGTTCGAATTTATTACTGATTGATAATCAAGCTTAATTTTTTACAGCACCGGTATAAAACAATCATCTTGTTTTGTCGCTTTTGAATTAGTACTCTAAGAATGATGAGAAAGCTAATTCCAAAACATATCACTACAATCGTACCCAAATGGTTTAGCTTAAATAAGCATAAGGCAAACCATTTCTTTGCTTTAGTAGCTTTGCTTGTAACAATTAGTTTCATCTTTCAGGATTATCTTTTCTCTACAGTCAACAATAGTAGATTTTACTTAAGTGAAGTACTTCTATTTAAAATCTTTTGGATAAATTTTATCCCCTTTTCATACTTAATCTTTTTTATCCATTCCAAACTTGAAGGAATTTCAAGAAAGCTCAGCATTCGGATTCCATTATTTTTAGCAACAGTTTTTGCGGTGCTATCTGTTCATATAATAGTCTCTTCATTTTTGATTTCGTCCCTCGGTGATATGTGGTATGGAATTGAAATAACCACATGGCAACTTGCTACCACAAAACTTATAGATTACCTGGGAGTAGCATTTTTATTTTATTTTTTGGCAATATGGGTTGCTGAATACACCAGTCAAACAAATCTACGCCTAACTTCTCTTTTTAAATAAAAATATATATAAATGAAGATTTTTTACATCATTACTATTTGTTTGGGTTGTTCTATGATTGCTAACGGGCAACAAGAAGATGAATTCAAAAATGAAGAATTCTTTAACATAACCAAGTTCACTTATATAAGTCTAAACTCAGCTGAATTGGAAGAATTTAGAGAAGGACAAGGATTATTTAGGACAGATTTAGATACAGATAATTCCCAAGTATATAGTTTGAAAACTATTTTCGGATATTTTTTATCACCTCATTGGTCACTTGGTGCGGGAATAGGATTAGATGGTTATCACAACCCAAACTTCAACACTGCCCCTCTATTTATAGACATAAGAGGGTACTTTGTAGATGGTAAAAATACTTCATTCGCTTTTCTTGACCTAGGAACACTATTGAAATTGAGTAATGAGTTTGAAAAAGGTTATATGTTAGAAACAGGTGTAGGATACAAATTCTTTGCATCAGAAAATATTGCAATGGTTTTTAGTATCAATGCAAGCTTTAAGGGGCTTTCACTTACAAATCAAAATTATACAGAGTCAGATCGGATTGTCGATTTAAGAGGGGTTGGTTTTACACTAGGATTTATATTTTAAATTAAAAGGAATAAAATGAAAAACTTCATATATATATTATTGTTAGCAACAGTATCAATAGCATGTGATACTCCTTCAAGTTCAAACAATGAAGGCTGCGAAGCCATTTTCGAGTATGTAAATAAAGAGCTTTCTTCTATAGATACGCTACCCGGCTTTGAGCTAAATAATCCTAAAATGCGGATTCAAGGAACTGTGTTTGAGAGAGATGGAGAAACGCCTGCTAAAAATGTAATAGTGTACATTTATCATACTAACAGAAAAGGAGTTTACGAGACCAAAGGGAATGAAAAAGGGTGGGCTCGCAGGCATGGTATATACCGTGGTTGGATAAAAACTGATGATACAGGAAAATATATCTTCTATACATTTCGTCCGGCTCCATATCCGGGAAGAAGTGAACCAGCTCACATACACTTTACCGTTAAAGAGCCTGATAAAAATGAATATTATATTGATAGCATCGTTTTTGAAGATGATCCGTTATTATCAAAAAATGCAGGAGAAAAGAAAAATCCTCGTGGCGGAAACGGTATTATAAAACTAATAAAAGAAGGTGATTTACTTATAGCCGAAAGAGATATAATTCTTGGCTTAAATGTACCGAATTATGAATAAGCTAATTTTATCACTTGTAGGATTTCTACTGCTGCCGCATTTAAGCAAAGCTCAGGAAATTGTACAAATACCTATTGATATCAAACAATCCGAAGTGAAATGGAAAGGTACTAAGATGCGAGGGTTAGGCAGTCATGAAGGTGTGGTTCAGGTCAAAAAGGGATATTTCGAAATAAAAAATGATGAACTTTATGGAGCAAAAGTAATACTTGATATGAACACCATAACGGTAACGGATATACCGGAACATGAACCTGTACCAAGAAGGAGATTAAATAATCATCTTAAAAGCAATGATTTTTTTAGTGTAGAAGAATATCCGGAGGCAGCGTTTTTGATCACAAAGATTGTTGACCAAAATGATCATCAAGCTATTGTAGAAGGCGAACTTACAATAAGAGACGTAACGGATACAATTACAGTTTCACTAGATTTTATAAAGCAAAATTCTGAGATCAAAACCATAACATCTACCTTTGAAATCGACAGGTTTAATTGGAATGTAGGCTATACAGGAAGTTGGGTAGATCGAACTTTTGTTGACAAAGAAATAGAAATACGAATTATGCTAAAACCAGATTTCGATTCTAAAATAGAACATAAGTAAGGTTCTTTCGTCATTCCTGCGGAGGCAGCGCCAAAGGCATGCCTACGGTAGAATCTGGATTGTAATTAAAAAAACACTATAAATCTAATTAACGTGAGTTCGAGATAAAATCGACTTCTTAACTATTTCTCTTAATACTGATCCAGATCTCCCCGAAGGGATGCCTTCGGCACAGGCATACGCCGCGAGATGACTCCTTCTTTTTTTAATGTAGGAATCTTATCTCTGCCAAAGGCATCACTTT
>TARA_R110002049_G_scaffold237077_4_pt1 | contig 10501 bp, 9 predicted proteins | sample TARA_R110002049 | Tara Oceans TARA_R110002049 (sample SAMEA4396941) | marine metagenome | biome: Polar Biome; feature: [SRF] surface water layer (ENVO:00010504); material: water (ENVO:00002006), including particulate matter (ENVO:01000060) such as... | depth 5 m
GGTGGAGCGTCGCAGTTCGCCGGAGAAATGGGTGGCCTGTCGACTGATTATCTTTGCGAGACTGGTTTTTCCCGCGCCGTTGGGCCCCAGGCATGCCCACTGCTGGCCGGTATGGATGGTCCAGTCGATGTCACGCAGTGCGGGCAGCGCGCGGTAGACAAGGCTCACCGCCTGCAGTTCAAGAAGGTGTTGTGGTACGGATTTTTCGTCTGGCATGATTTTCCTGGTCGTAATTGTGTGCGAACGCTTGTCATGTTCCTGCCCGGCTGGCTTAATCCGGGCAGGCGCTCGCAAATGAATCGGGCGTGCCCTTATCTGTTGCCAAGGCGTTCCAGTGTCAGTTTCACTACTACAACTCATCGAAACCCGGCTCGGCGATCACACGCCGGGCAAAAAGCTGTTGCGGCGGTTGATGAAGCGCTCAGCCGTGGCGATGATACTGCAGGTTCGTGAGGGCGAACTGCATATTCTAATGATTAAACGGGCCGAGCGGGAGGGGGATCCCTGGTCTGGGCATATGGCCTTCCCCGGTGGCCGCATGGACAGTATCGATGCCAACGGCTATGCCGTCGCGGTGCGGGAGACCGAGGAAGAGGTCGGCTTGAATCTGGGGGAGGAGGACCTGTGTATCGGGCGTCTGTCCGACCTTCACGCCAATCCGTACCGTGGCCCCCTCGGCATGGCTGTCAGTCCCTTCGTGTTTCGTCTCGACCGCGAAGTCACCTTTACCCCGAACCACGAGGTTGCCGAGGTTGTCTGGGTGCCGCTGGAATTCTTGCTGAACAGAGAAAATCAATCGGAAATGACCTGGCGCTACCGGGGCGCGAAGATACCCATGCCCTGTTACTGGTATCAAGGCTACTGTATCTGGGGCCTGTCGCTGATGATGCTGGGTGAACTGCTGGACCTCGTTGAAGGTGGTAAGTCGCGGCAGTCCCGTTGGCGGCGCCGTAGGTTCCTGCGGCGGTTTCGGCGCAAGTCCTGAGGCCGTATCACGACCATTGCGCCCAGCGTTAGATGCGGTTGGTCGGCGCCCGCGCAGGCATGGGCCTGTTGGTCGCTTCCAGACTGGCCAGTGCCACAGGAATACCGCGACTTTTGGCCAGATACATGGCTTTGTCGGCTTTCTCTTCCAACTCGTGCAACTGGCGCCCGTCAATCGGAAAAATGGCTACGCCAATGCTGCAACTGAAATTCAGAATTTGTTGCCTGACATAAAGCGGCTGCTCGATAGCCTGTGACAGCTTATGCGCCAGCCGCGTGATCTCATCGGTGGATCCGACATCCTCCAGCACCGCCACGAATTCATCACCACCGAGGCGCGCGACCAGGTCAGTTTCCCGAAGGCTGCCCTGTATCCGCTGGGCAACCGCGACGAGCAACTTGTCACCCGCGCCGTGCCCGTAGGTGTCATTGACGTTTTTGAAATCATTCAGATCCATAAACAATAGGCCGACCATGCTGCGCTGCTCTGCAGCGCGCTGCAGGGCCAGGGCAACGCGCTCGTCATAAAACCGGCGATTGGGCAGTCGAGTCAGCTGATCGTGGGATGACAGGTGTGCCAGTTCCGAATTACTTGCCTGCAGGCTGTTGCGCAGAGCCTTGTTCATTTCTGCGTAGACAATGATGACGCTGACCACAGATATCGCCAGCGCGGCGTAGGCCGTCATCATTGCTATGCTGTAATTTTCGGGGAGTATTATCTGCGTGAACTGGAAGCCGTGCCGCTCCGCCTGCAGTATGCAGACCCAGATCGCGATAGTCAGCAGGCCCCAGGCTGCACTCAGGGCGGCGCTGCCGGCGATACCTGCCATGGCCGGCGCCAGTATCAGTAGCGGGTATGTGGGCGATGCTGTACCCCCGAAGACAGAGCAGGCCAACGTGAACGCGCTGGTATAGATCAGCAGCATGATATTGAGTGCGGCGATGCGATCGCCGCGCAGGCGCAACAGCAACATACTGACAAGGACGCCGAGAATGCTGGTTACAAACAACACGTTTGCGGCGATTTTACCCTGCGGGGTAATGTTCAGGAAAAAGGGAATGACGACAGCGAACAGGATAACGTTCAGTAGCCAGAAGCAACTGGTCATCACCAGAATACGCTGGCGGTAGTGTTCTTCGTCCGAACGCCCGTACACCGAGCGTCCGGTACACAGTTGGAACCACCAGTTACGGGCCTTTCTTAGGGGCACAGTTAACGAATACATGGCCGTGTTTTTCTAGTTTTTTGTCATGCGGTTGGTATTTATAGCGTATCAGCTAGACCTTTGTCGCTAATAAATCGCTAAAAAGTTGAGTTAGTGCTCGTTTCGCAGAAATGCCCGTGTATCCAGTTTCAACTTGCGCAGGGCAGGGTCCTCCCTGCTGGCCTGCAACAGCACATCACTCGTGAGCCTGCCCTGTACAAACTCTACGACCAGGTCCAGCAGAACCGGCGTCATTGGCGGGTCGCGTTCCCAGCGCGGCGCATCTATAAGGTTTCCTGTCACCCGATTGTCGCTGCGCTTTAGCCAATAGCCACCACAACTGGACAGGATATAGTCGCCGAGTCGGCCATAACTGACATTGGGTGTGGCGGGATTAAACCCGCCAGGTGCCTCTTCGGTGATCTTATTGAGCGCCATCACCCAGGTGGAACCGACCGGGAAGCGTTCGACTTTTGGTCGGCAGTAATCTCCCGTCTGCAACCAGATGCGCAGCGGGGCAGGCGGCTCTGGCCCGCGCAATATCTGCGAGACTGCCAGATCGATGGAATTGCCTTTGCTGGCGCTGACGCGGCCACTGACTACCAGATCCGTGGTGGCCTGCACCTCGCTGAAAGAGCCCTGCCACAGGCATTCACAATCTGCCAGCGCCGGGGGTGTCAGCAGGCACAGTACCGCGGCCAGACCCAGGATGGCACGCATCTTTCGCTCAACCGCCCTGCAGAGCCTGCGCTGCCTCCAGCGCGAAGTAGCTCAGAATGCCGTCACAACCCGCGCGCTTGAAGGACAGCAGGGACTCCAGTATCACCGCTTCGCGGGGCAGCCAACCGTGCTCAAATGCGGCGATGTGCATTGCGTACTCACCACTGACCTGATACGCGAAGGTCGGCGCGCGCAATTCCTGCTTTACCCGGTGCACGATGTCCAGATAGGGCATGCCGGGTTTAACCATGATCATATCCGCGCCCTCGGCGAGATCCAGCGCGCACTCGTGCAAGGCCTCGTCGCTGTTGGCCGGGTCCATCTGGTAGCTGCTTTTATTTCCGCCTTTGAGATTGCCCGCCGAACCCACGGCGTCGCGGAACGGGCCATAGTAGGCGGATGCATATTTTGCGGAGTAGGCCATGATGAGTGTGTTGTGAAAACTGTCACCCTCCAGCGCCTGCCGGATGGCGCCAATGCGGCCATCCATCATATCTGATGGCGCCACGACATCTGCGCCCGCCGCCGCGTGCGAAAGCGCCTGTTTCACCAGTATTTCACTGGTGACATCATTAAGGACGTAGCCGTTTGAGTCGATGATGCCGTCCTGGCCGTGCGTGGTATATGGGTCCAGTGCGACGTCGGTGATAATACCCAACTCCGGTAGCGCGTCCTTCAGCGTTTTTACCGCGCGTTGCACGAGGCCCTCGCGGTTGAAGGCTTCGTCAGCGAGCAGGCTTTTGCGCTCAGCCGGCACCACCGGGAACAGTGCGATTGCCGGAATCCCCAGCTCGTGAACATGTCTGGCCTGCTCCAACAGCAGGTCGACGCTGAGTCGTTCGATACCGGGCATGGAGGCTATCGCCTCGCGCTGTCCACTGCCCTCCAGCACAAACACCGGGAAGATAAAATCGGCGGGGCTCAGCGAGTGTTCACTGACAAGGCGCCGGGAGAACGCACTGGCGCGCAATCGACGCATGCGGGTTTGCGGGAACGGGCCGCGTTGAGTGGTAAATGCCATGGCTTAATCCTCGGTCAAAGACTGGCGAAGGCGAGCTTGGCCGCCGCCAGGGTCTGGGCGATATCATCATCGCTGTGCGCGCTGGACATGAAACCCGCTTCGTAGGACGCCGGTGCGAGATAGACGCCCTGTTCCAACATGGAGTGGAAAAACCGGTTGAAGGCATCGCCGTCACAGGCCATCACCTGGTCGTAGCGGGTCACGCTGGGTACGTCGGTGAAGAAGCCGCCGAACATGGTCCCGGCGTTGTTGGTGGTGAAGGGTATACCGGCGGCATCGGCGGTGTCTCGCAGGCCCTTGCACAGCTGCTCGGTGCGCTCAAACAGTGGTTCGAAGAAACCCGGTTGGGAAATGACATTCAGTGTGGCCAGTCCCGCTGCCATGGCGACAGGATTGCCGGACAGTGTTCCCGCCTGGTATACCGGGCCCAACGGCGCGATCTGCTCCATGATCTCCTGCTTGCCGCCGAACGCGCCGACCGGCATGCCACCGCCGATAACCTTACCCAGCGTAGTGAGATCCGCCTCGATATTGTAGTAGCCCTGAGCACCCTGCAGGCCGAACCGGAAACCGGTCATCACTTCGTCGAGAATGAGAACGGCGCCATTTTCCGTACACACCGAGCGCAACGTCTCAAGAAAACCGGGGGCCGGTGGTATGCAATTCATATTACCGGCCACGGGTTCCACGATGGCGCAGGCAATACTTGCACCGTGCTCATTGAAGGCGTGGCGTAAACCCTCGATATCATTGTAGGTGAGCGTCATTGTGTGGTCTGCCAGCGCTGCCGGTACGCCGGGCGAACTGGGTACGCCCATAGTCAGGGCGCCGGAGCCCGCCTTTACTAGCAGGGAATCGGAATGCCCGTGATAACAGCCCTCAAACTTCACGATGGTGTCACGCCCGGTATAGCCGCGCGCCAGGCGGATGGCACTCATGGTGGCCTCGGTGCCAGAGCTGACCATGCGGACCATATCCATGCCTGGCATGATGTTGCAAATGCGCTCTGCCAGTTCAATCTCCAACTCGGTGGGCGCACCGAAACTGAGCCCTTTCAGGCACTGTTGCATCACCGCCTCTCGCACGGCCGGGTGATTGTGGCCCATCAGCATAGGTCCCCAGGACAGCACGTAATCGATGTAGCGTTTGCCCTGGCAATCAAACAGGTAGGCACCTTCGCTGCGCTCGATAAAAACTGGCGTTCCGCCCACCGCTCTGAAGGCACGCACCGGGGAGTTAACCCCTCCGGGAATGTGCTTATTGGCGCGCTTGAATAACTGTTCCGAGGTGCTCATTGTGTCTCTGTCCCGAGTAATCGTTGGCCGGCGCAGGCATTGCGTGTGGCCGAAGTGAAATTATCAGGGCTGCAGCGCACAATATCCAGTGTCCGCCGGTTTATTCAGGCTGAGGGTCATGTTCTGGCAGCCAAATACGGCCCGTCTCATGCGCGGGGCGCATGCGAGCGATGCGCAATCATTCACTGCATGACTCAGAGGTGCCACAGAGTGTCGGTTAGGGCAATCGTGGTATGCGGTGTTGTTTGAGGGAGACGCAGCGCCCTTCGCTGGATTATTGTCCCTGTGACATATTTGACAGCCACACCGTTTGATAGGGCATCAGCAGCAGCTCCTCATCGTGCCCGGTGTACTGTTGCAGCTTGATAAGATCGTACCAGTTTTCATTGTTGTCGAGATTGATATCCGTCAGGGGAAGCGCCTGCTCCGTATTCGAGATATTGCTCACACAGAAAATGTGCTGTTGCTGATCCATACTTTCTCGCCGGAAACCGACAATGCCTGAGCCCAGGTGCAAGGTGTACTGCACGGCGTTGGGGTGGAAGGCGGGTTGTCGCCGGCGGATCGCCAGCAGGGCTTTCAGCCGTGAGAAGACCTGGGAGTGATGGCTGTCGGTATCGGCCAGTGCCTCACCCAACTCATTCATATCCCATTGGTGCCGATTAATGGCGCGGTAGTGTCCGCTGTTTTCCACCCGCTCATAATCGTTGCGAGTACCCAGCAGGCTGTGAATGTAGATGCCGGGAATGCCCTCCAGCGCCAACATGATGGCATGCGCACAGATAAACCGCTCGATCCCCCACTCATCGCTGCCCTCGATCGTACCCTGCAGCGCATCCATCAGTGAGATATTGATCTCGTACGGTTTGCGCTGGCCACATTCCAGCGCGCGATAGGATACATGGCCGCCAAAGCCTTCCATTGCGACAATCAGGCGTTCCAGTTCAGTATCGGATAACAGGCCCTCGGCGGGGCGCAATCCGATGCCGTCGTGCGAGGCGATGAAGTTGAAGTAGGCGGTACCATTCTGCGCCGGTGGCATACTCATCATCCACTGTTTGAGGTAGCTGCAATCGCCGGTGACCAGCGCGTAGACCAGCAGGGGCGGCAGCGAAAAATTGTAGACGCAGTGGGCTTCGTTGGCATTGCCGAAGTAGGAGAGGTTCTCGCGGTTGGGAATATTGGTCTCGGTGATCAGCACCGTATCCGGACGTGCGTGTTCCACCAGCGTGCGCAACAGGCGCACCACCTCGTGAGTCTCTTCGAGGTTCAGGCAGGTGGTGCCGGGGATTTTCCACAAAAAGGCCACAGCGTCGAGGCGGAAGATACGGATACCTGCATCGAGGTATTGTCGAATAATCGATACGAACTGCTTCAGCACTTGCGGGTTGCGAAAATCCAGATCGACCTGATCGGGACTGAAGGTACACCAGACATGCCGCTCACCATCTACCGCGGTGACCTCCTGCAGCAGCGGCGTCGTTCTGGGGCGCACCACGGCGCTGAGGTCATCCTGCGGACTGGCGGTGAAAAAATAGCCCTTACCGGGCTCCCTGTCGGCCAGGAAGTTTTCAAACCAGACGCTGCGTATGGAGCAGTGATTAATCACCAGGTCGGCCATCAAGTCGTAGCTGTCGGCAATGGCGCGAATATCGTTCCAATCACCCAGGCTCTCGTTCACGCTGGAGTAGTCGAGTACTGAGAAACCATCATCCGAGGTCCACGGGTAGAACGGAAGGATGTGCACGCCGCTGACAACGCCGTCTGTCCACTCGTCGAGAAAGTGCTTCAGCGTCACCAGTGGTTTTTCGTCGGCCAGTTGCAGGCTGTCGCCATAGGTGATCATCAGGGCATCGTTCTGATCCCAGTGGTTGGTGTGTTGCAGGGGTTCGGCCGGAGATTGGTCCAGCCGCATCAGGGCGAGCAATGCCTCCGGCAGTCCTTCCAGATCTGCGTCCAGCGGGTTCTCGTGATAGATCTCCCGAATGTGAAGTCGGACCCGCTCCAGTAAAACATTCACGTGTTCACTGCTGTCTGGCATATCGTTCAGCCCGCCATGAATTCGGCGTGATCATCTTCCACCGCGTTTCTGAGTTGTTCGAGCACATCGGGAATAGCACTGATCACCCGCGACCAGCTTGGGATGAAAGGCCGTTCCATGGGGTTCTCGAAAAAGGCCTCCCCGGCTTTGATGATGTTTTCCGCGAACAGTTCTACGGCCTGCTCCTCAGCGTGAATATCCAGTGTCAGCCCGTTCATCACCGCGTCGTTGTGGTAGGTCTCGACAAAGTCCAGTGCGATGCGATAGTAGGTGGCCTTCAGCGACCGGAAGAGTTCGGTATTGAAGGTGACACCCCGTGTGGCCAGCTTCCGAAACAGGGCTTTGGCAATATCGATCGACATTTTGGAGAGGCCGGCACTATCGTCTGCCGGTGACAGGCTCTGGTGCTTGTGGTCATAGATATCGGCGATATCCACCTGGCACAGGCGGTTTTTGGCGTAATTGCGGTACATCTCCGAGAGTACCCCGATTTCCAGTCCCCAATCACTGGGAATCAGGATGTCGTTGAGGACATCGCGGCGGAATGAGAACTCGCCGGCCAGCGGATAGCGGAAGCTATCCATGTATTCCAGGTATTCCAGGTCTCCGACAGTTTTTTTCAGGGCCCGCAGCAGCGGTGTCACCAGCAGTCGACTGACACGCCCGTTGATCTTGCCGTCTGCGACGCGAGCGTAATAGCCCTTGCAGAATTCGTAGTTGAAGCGCGGGTTGGCAACGGGGTAGATCAGGCGTGCCAGTAGGGAGCGGTGGTAGGTGACAATATCACAGTCGTGGAGGGCGACAGACTCCGAGCGGTTGTTGGCCAGTAAATAACCCATGCAGTACCACACGTTGCGCCCTTTACCCAACTCCCGCGGTGCCAGACCGTGCTCCTGCAATTTGGCATCCAGCGCCTGCAACCGTGGGCCGTCATTCCACAGTACGCGATGGTGCTGTGGCAGGCGGCTGAAAAACTTCAACGCGTTGCGGTACTCGGCCTCATCTGCCCTGTCCAGGCCGATCACAATTTCCGAGAGATAGGGCACCTGCACCAGTTCATCGATGATGCCGGGCAGCGCGTCACCACCCAGTTCGGAGTACAGTGAGGGCAGGATCAGCGCCATGGGCCTGCGCTGCGAAAACTCCATCAGTTCCTGCTCGAGATCCTGCAGTGATCTGTTCGAGAGATTGTGCAGGGTAGTAATGATGCCGTTCTGGTAAAAGTCACCCATGGCGATAGTGCCTCATACTGTAATTCCTTTTGCCTGTAACCATTGTGATACTCCTTCGGCCCATCCTGCCGGGCCGCACTGTTGGCTGTGAATGACAGCGTCTTTTTTGTTCAATTCGGGAAAATCGTGCACCGGTGAACGGATCAGCAGGGCGGTGTGTGCTGCTTCCAGCATCGGCAGGTCATTGGCACTGTCGCCGATGGCGATATCGTCCACCCCGGCGCCGGGCTGATACGACTGGTACTGGGATCGCAGCCACTGCAGTGCCGCCCCCTTGTCACAGTTTGCACTCACCGACAGGAAGCGGCCGCCCCTGAACACGGTTGCACCCGCCTCCTGCAGGCGTGCGATGAAACAGGCTTCGCGCTCTGCCGTGCCCAGCCACCTGACGGGTTCGCTGTACAGCCTATCGTTCGCCGCCTCTGCCTCGGCCTGGGACAGTCCGGTCATCTCACTGATCCCGGTAACGCCGGCGCTGTAGAACGAATCAAATTCACCGGGGTACGCCTGTGCCAACTCGGCCAGTACAGCCAACCAGCGGGAACGCGGTGGTGCCATTTCGTACAGCCAGTAGTCGCCTTTTGCTTCCGTGCCAGCCGGTTGTGCGGGGAGAGAGTGTCTGGGAATAAATACGGCAGCGCCATTTTCCACAATGAAGGGGTGGCTGTTGCCCAGAGCGGCGCGTAACTGAACGATCTCTGCGCGGGTTTTGCTGGATGTCAGGATCAGCGGAATACCCAGGCGGTCCAGCGCCTTAATCATCGGCAGGGCAGCCTCAAAACTGTAGCTGTAGTGGTCCAGCAGCGACCCGTCGAGATCGCTGAAGACCAGCGACGCCGGCATGTCGCCACTCATGAGAAATTACCCGCCTGGTCGCGGTGGGTGTAGGCGACGATCTGCCGCTGCCGATTCAGTTCAAACAGGTGGTTCACCTTCTCGGGCAGTGATTCCAGGCACTGCCGGGTAATGCGCTCATAGTGCTGAATGAATCTGAGCAGGGCATCGTCATCCATCAATTTATGCGCCTGACCGCCGGGGAGTGTAGCGGCAAGTTTTTGCTCCTGCTCCCGCCGCCATTCGAAGACACACTCAAACGACGGCGCGCGTAACATGATCCACTGATCGACCAACTGGTACAGAGCGCGAAACTCACTGCCCAGCAGGGTATTGCTGTACGTACGCCAATGTCCATCGGCATCCTCAGTTTCCTCCAGCGCATTAATCGCCCGGGAGAGGGCAGCGGAGGATTGCGCCTGTGCCCCGAGGCACCAGCCCTCCAGCAATACTATCTGCACAGGAGGAGTGATGAAATCCCAGTTGGAGGGGGGGTGTCTGTCATCCACGGATTTGTCGAACCGGGGTATTGCCACCGGCTCACTGCGATTTGTGTCGAGTAACTGTTCGAGCGTTTGTCTCAGTAGCGCCATATCATGGGTGCCTGGTACGCCGCGCGTTGCCAGCAGGGGGTTCACAGAACTGGCGAGCGCCTGTCGTTGCTCACTGGTGAGGTAGAAATCATCGAGGGAGAGGGCGACGGCCTGCAGTTGGTACTCGGCCTCAAATGCGCAGCACAAAAAATCGCAAACAGTTGTTTTTCCGGAGCCCTGGCAACCGTTAAGCGCGACGAGGATAGGGCGCTTTGCCCCTTTTTGGTGCGCCGCCAGTTTTTGCACCAGCGGCGCGAACCATTCATGGGCAGTTTCGAGATACGCCGTATCCAGTCGATGCCGCTGAAGAAAGTCTTCCTGCCATTGTGGGATATAGCGTTGCTCGGTTGCTGATGTCACAGGGTGCCTATCATGGACAGTTTGACTCAGAGTAAAGCAGAATTCGTGCCAAGGACAAACCCGGCATCAGCTGCTGCCGGACTGGCGTATGACGCAGCGCTTAATCCGCCGCGTTGACACCGGCTTTGCCGCGACGCCAGCGCATGATCGCCAGTAACACCATCAACCCGAGGGCGCTGGTCAGCAGTGAGGTTATCTGTAGCTGTGCCACGTAGG
>TARA_R110002049_G_scaffold25194_1_pt1 | contig 10501 bp, 9 predicted proteins | sample TARA_R110002049 | Tara Oceans TARA_R110002049 (sample SAMEA4396941) | marine metagenome | biome: Polar Biome; feature: [SRF] surface water layer (ENVO:00010504); material: water (ENVO:00002006), including particulate matter (ENVO:01000060) such as... | depth 5 m
ATGTTAAAAACATCCCGATATTTCTAACGGTTTGCAAATGTATAAAGTTTTTTCATATTCCAAAACTTTTTGTAATCTTTTTTTTGTTTTTTTTTCACTTTTAAGAAATAGATGAATCTCTCTGCTTCTCTTTTGATCTTTTTAACTGTCTTTTTAAATTATCTACAGCAGCGTTAACGCCTTCTTCAAAGGTTTTTGTTTCTCTTTTTACTATTAACTCGCTTCCTGGAATATTTATTTTAATTTCTGTAATTTTATTTTCTTTATCACTGGTATTTTGAACTTTTAAAAAAACTTCTGCATCTACTATCTTATCATGAAATTTTGTTAAAGCTGAAACTTTAGTTTCTACAAATTCTATTAATTGATTATCTGCGTTAAAATTTACTGATTGTGTGAATACTTTCATTAGTCATATTTTTTATTGCTTCTAGGGTGAGCGTTGTTATACACTTTTTTTATTGCATCAAGACTATTATGAATATAGACTTGTGTAGAAGCTAAAGAAGAATGCCCTAGCAGTTCTTTAACCGAATTTAAATCTGCCCCTTCATTTAACATATGTGTTGCAAATGAATGCCTCAAGATATGAGGACTCTTTTTTACCTTTGAAGAGACTTGACTAAAGTAAGAATTTATAATTCTGTAAACAAGTGTTTCATACAATTTATTTCCTTTAGAAGTTGTTAAAAGAAATTCTGAATTAACTCTGTTTTTTGTTCTTAACTCTATATACTGATTTAAAGTACTTAAGACAGATTTGAGTATTGGAACAAAACGTTCTTTGTTTCTTTTTCCTAAAACTTTTATTGTTTTTTCTGATAGATTTACATCTATTTCTTTAATATTAATTAGCTCTGTTCTTCTAATTCCTGTCGAATACAATAATTCTACAAGTAATTTGTTTCTTAACGAATCGAAATTATCTTCTATTTCTATGTTTTGAATTACAGCATTAATTTCTTTTGTAGTAAATGGAACTTGAACTTTCTTAGGTACTTTTAATGCCTTGTGTTTTGAAAGTGGATTAAATTCTATTTGCTCTGTTCTTTGAAGAAATTTATAGAAAGATTTGAGAGCACTAACTTTTCTATTTATGCTATTATTAGAAATATCTGCATCTACCAAACTTACAACCCAACTTCTTACTTGAGTGTAATGTATTTCTTTTAAATTTTCGATATCATATTCTACCTCACAAAAATCTTTAAAAGCTGTAAGATCTGTTTTGTAAGCAATAACTGTGTGTTTAGAATATTGTTTCTCTAAAGATAAGTAGTCTAAAAAAGAATTTATTAGCATTTTTTAATATTGGTAATCAAATTTAGTGAATTTTTGAACAAAAAAACCTCGTACTAAATTTAGTACGAGGTTTATATTCTAAGAATAAGTTATTTCTAACCTACTTCTTCTTGTGTTCTTAATCTCTGAACGTAAGAAGCTTTAATTCTTTGAGCTCTGTTTGCTACTGAAGGTTTTGTAAAGTTCTTTCTAGCACGCAAGTTCTTCATCGTTTTAGTACGATCGAATTTTCTCTTGTAACGCTTTAAAGCTCTATCGATATTCTCTCCTTCTTTAATTGGTATAATTAACATAAGTTGGCACCTCCCTTCATAGTATCTTTTATATTTTGAATAGTAATTAAACTATTGGTTTTATTTTTTGGACTGCAAATGTAATTACAAATTATGAAATGACATTCATATTTTGAATTATTTTTTAAATATGGGCTTGCGTTAGCGATTGAACGGTTTGTTTGAGCTCTTTTGTTTTGTTTGAAACAAAAAGCGAGTAGTGAAAGCGCGACCTTTAGGTAACGCACTAAAAACAACAAAACGTTATCTAATTATATTACTAAGTTGCAGGTTTATATTCTTTATTATCTATTACCATTTTTGCGATAATTTCTTTTAAGATTTCTGAAGTTCCTCCTCCTATTGGACCTAATCTACTATCTCTTAACAAACGTGCCATTGGATAATCTTCCATATAACCATAACCTCCTAACAACTGCAATGCGTCATAAATAACCTCATCTGCCATTTTTGTTGATAACAGTTTAGACATACTTGCTTCTTTAACAACGTAAGAACCTAGGTCTAATCTTTTAGTTATTGAGTAGTTATATTCTCTACACATATCTACCTTACTTGCCATTTCAGCAATTTTGTGTCTTAATGCCTGAAATTTATCTAAAGATTTACCAAAAGCAATTCTTTCTTGCATGTATTTTATTGCATAATCTACTGCAAATTCTGCTCTTGCATGTGCATTAACACCCATAATTAAACGCTCTAAAGCAAAGTGTTGCATTATGTAAGGAAACCCTTTTCCTTCTTCTCCCATTAAATTTTCTAACGGAATTTCTACATTATCGAAAGCTATTTCTCCTGTATCTGAAGCACGCCAACCTAATTTATCTAATTTAGTTGATGTAATTCCTGGTGTTTCTCTGTCTACAACAAAAATACTGATACCTTTATACTTATCTGATGGATCTGTTTTTGCTGCTATAATTAAATAATCTGAATAAACTCCATTTGTAATAAATGTCTTAGATCCGTTTAAAATATATTTATCTCCTTTTTTAATTGCAGTAGAACGCATTCCTGCAACATCACTACCACCAAAAGGCTCTGTAATACAAAGACAACCTATTTTATCTCCTTCTACACTTGGCACAAGGTATTTTTGTTTAATTAGTTCTGTTCCTTCTTTATTTAAATGTGTCATGGCAAGAAATTCATGTGCCCACATTGCTGCTGCGAAACCTCCAGAATTTATTTTCTGTAATTCTTCTAAAAAGATAACAGTATAAAATAAATCTAAATCTAAACCACCATATTCTTCGGGAGTACATAGACCAAAATATCCCATTTCGCCAAATTTCTTCCAAATGAATCTATCTATGGTTCCTGTTTTTTCCCATTCATCTATATAAGGAACTACTTCTTTTTGTAAAAAATCTTTAAAACTTGCACGAAAAGCATCGTGTTCTTCAGTAAAGTACATACTGTTCATCTGGTACGAATTTGAGTTGTTTATTTAGCTACCAAATATAACACTATTCTATCATACAATTCTAAAGGAAAACCATTGATGTTTTTTAATTCTGAAATATTTTGTAGTTCTGCTACCTCATCTCTGTACTCAAAAATTAATTTACATAATTCATAATCTATATAAGGGTTTTTAAGTAATTCCTTAAAAGAAGCAGTATTTACGTTGGTTTTTTGAATATTTGGTAATTCATTAACCTTAAAAACAGCTATAACTTTATCTGCAATTTGTGGCTTTAAACCCCAAACTTCATGCACTTGTTTATCTATAGAAAAACCTTGTAATTTAGAACGATACTTAATAATTCTTTCAGAAAGCTTCTCTCCTATTCCTGAGATAGATTTTAAATCTAATGCTGTAGCTTTATTTAAATCTGTAGTAGATAACTTATATTCTGGTTTTGCATAGTATGCATTAGTAGCGCTTGAGACTTTTACATTTAGCTTGCTATTTCTTTTATTTACCCAATCTGGAAATTTAAAATAAGGAGATATTATATTTAAGAGAGAATCTGAAACATTTGTTATTTCTTGAAAATCCTCTTTAGAATTAACAAAATTTCCTTCTTTTCTATATGACAACAACTTATCGATTTCTTCTAAAGATAAACCTAACTGTTCCCCTTTACTGTCCGTTATGTAATTAGGATTAAAAGGATATACTTTAGGCTTTCTATTATCGATCTCGACAGTTTTTAAACTATCTATTTGTTTGTGAAAAGATAAAGTCTGTGAAGAATTTGTATCTATTTTTTGAATGGAAGAATTATAACCAAAAACAATATAAACTTGTAATAATAAAATAAGTATTGCTAAAATAAAAATCCCATTTCTTTGGCTTTTGTTATACCAGAAATGGGATTTAAATATGTTCATATATTTATTTTATGCTTTTTCCGCTTTACCAGCTTTAATTGCATCCATATATTTTTTTAATTCTGCTTTTACTTTTGGAGCTAAAAGAATTAGACCAATCATGTTTGGCACCATCATAGCAAAAACCATTGCATCAGAGAAACCAATAACAGAACCTAAACTTGCTGCTGCACCAATTACTACAAAGACACAGAAAATTACTTTATAAGCATATTCCATTTTTTTAGATCTACCAAAAAGATAAGACCAACCTTGAAAACCATAATAAGACCAAGAAATCATAGAACTAAAAGCAAATAAAACTACCGCTACAGTTAACACATATGGAAACCAAGAAATTGCAGATTCGAACGCTCCAGAAGTTAATAAAATTGCTTGTGCATCATTTAGAGATGCATTTTCTGCAGTTACATTTCCAGTAATAATTAATACTAAAGCAGTCATCGTACAAACAACAACAGTATCTATAAATGGCTCTAACAATGCTACCATACCTTCACTTGCTGCATACTTTGTTTTTACTGCAGAATGCGCTATAGATGCAGAACCAATACCTGCTTCATTAGAAAAAGCAGCTCTTCTAAAACCTTGAATCATTACTCCAATTGCACCACCGGCAATTCCCTCTGGACTAAATGCTCCATTAAAAATTTGACTAAATGCATCTCCAATCATGTTATAGTTAGCAAAAATTACAAACAAGGAAGCTGCAACATATATTGCCACCATAAAAGGTACAATTTTATCTGTTACTTTCGCAATTTTCTTAATACCTCCAATAATTACAATACCTACTAAGATTGCCATTACTAGACCAAATAACCAACCTTTACCTGCAAGCACAGATTCAGATCCTCCTGTAATATTTTGTACTAATTGAAAAGCTTGATTCACTTGAAACATGTTTCCACCACCAAATGACCCTCCAATAACAAATATTGCAAATAAAGTTGCTAAAATTTTTCCTAATGTCTTATTCTTTAAACCTTTAGTTAAGTAATACATTGGTCCTCCATAAACAGTACCATCTGCTTCTATATCTCTATATTTAACACCTAACGTACATTCTACGAATTTTGAAGCCATTCCTAAGAAACCAGCAACAATCATCCAAAAAGTAGCACCTGCACCACCAATAGATACAGCAATTGCTACACCTGCAATGTTACCTAAACCTACTGTTGCAGATAAAGCTGCTGTTAAAGCCTGAAAATGAGAAACCTCACCTTGATGACCTTCTACTCTTATCGTATCTGGATTATCACCACTGTTAGTTTTAGAAACATTATCAGAAACTTCTAATCCTTTTTTCCCATTTCCTTCTAAATCGTCATATTTACCTCTAACAATGTTTATTGAAGTTATAAAACCTCTAAAATTTATAAAATTGAAGTAGAAAGTAAAGTACAACGCACCTAAAATAAGTGGGAATAATACCCAATAAATACTAACTGTATCTGAAAATGGAATTTGATAAAAAATAAAATCTACAAACCATCCTGTTGCATTACCAAATGCTTCGTCAATTTGCTGATCCAAACCTTTCTCTTGAGCGAATGTAAAAAAGGGTGTTGCTAAGAATAACAACGAAAGAAGTTTTTTATTCATAATATAATTTGATTAGTTTTTAATTTAGTAACTCGCAATATCATAAAAAAATGCTCTTTTAACAACTTTTATGCGTTAAAAGTAACTTTATGATAACGTTTCTTTAAAATTTTGTAATTCCTCTTTGAAAGATTTTGGATAAAACCCTAAAATTTTATTTGTTTTTGTTAAATCGAAACCTGTTTTTGATGGCCTTGGTGCTGTTTGGTTTAAGGTTGATGTAGAAATTGGTTTTATTAGACTTTTATCTAATTTGAAAACTTCTGCAATTTGTTTTGCTATTTCAAAAACACTTAATACTTCTTTTGAAGAAATATTAAAAATACCCAAAGCTTTTTTATCCATAGAAATTTTACAAGCCATCGCTAATTCTTCTACATAAGTTGGTGCTCTAAATTGATCATCTACAATTGTAATTTCTTTACCACTTTCTAGCATTTCTTTTACCCAAAGCACAATATTACTTCTACTCATATCATACACTTTACCATAAACTAAAATAGTTCTTAGAATTGTATAATTAATATTTGAGTTTAATAAAACCTCTTCAGACTTTAACTTAGATAATCCGTAATAACTTAACGGGTTTGGAGTATCAGTTTCTTTGTAGTTTCCTTTTTCACCATCAAAAATAAAATCTGTAGAAAGATGAATTACATGCGTATTAAATTCTTGTGAAATTTCTGTTAGCGTTTTTACAACATCAATATTTAAAGTATCACATGCTAATTTATTATTTTCACAAGCATCAACATTTGTCATTGCTGCAGTGTTTATAATAAAGTTTGGTTTAATTTCAGAAATTTTGTCTTTCAACAAAACTTTATTAGTAATATCTATAGAAACATATTCAAAATCATTTCTTCCACTTCTATTATTTCCTTTAGAAAAACCAAATATCTTGTATTTACTTTTGTCTTTTAATAATAGGTTTACTAAAGACTGACCTAATAAGCCGTTACTTCCTGTAATAATTACTTTATTCATTTTAAAAAACTTCTCTTAACTTTATTATTTGTTCTGGTCTTCCTAAAATAATTAGTTGCGAATCTGCTACCAAAATAATATCTGCTTCTGGGTTTATGATGTAATCTTTATCTGGATTTCTAAAACCTATAACCGTACAACCTGTTTGTCTTCTTAAATCTAAATCTAGAATAGTTTTATTAATATATTTCTCTGGCAAATCGTTTACTGCAACTTCTTCTAAATTAGCAGTAGTTTCTCCTTCTATAGTTAATCTATCTACAAACTCTATAACATCTGGTGTAGTTACTAAAGAAGCCATATGATCTCCGCCTAATTTATCTGGCATAATTACATTATTTGCACCAGCAAACTTTAATTTTTTATAAGAAGACTCGTTTGAAGCTCTACTAATAATAGTACAATCTTTATTTAACTGACTTGCCGTTAATACAACAAACAAGTTATCTGCATCAGATGGTAAAGCTGTTATTAAAAAAGAAGCTTTCTCTATACCTGCTCTTTGCAAAGTTTCATCTAAAGTAGCATCTCCTTGTATGTTAAGAATTCCTTGAGCATCTAAACCTTCAACAATTTCTTTATTTCTGTCTACTACTACAAACTTCTTGTTATAATTACCAAGTTTTAAAATTGCTTGTTTTCCATTTCTACCATAACCACAAACAATGGTATGTCCTTTTAAATGCCCTATTTGCTTTTCCACTCTTCTGTGCTTAAAATGTTCAAATAACTTACCACTTACTAAATATTCTGAAAACGCAGAAACTGCATAACCAAAAATAGTAATACTTGTTAAAATTAAAAATATTGTAAATACTTTTTCTTCTGGTGAAAAAGGTTGAAGTTCTCCAAAACCAACTGTAGTCACAGTAATAACAGTCATATATAAAGCATCTACAAAATTGTAGTTAGAAAGCCACATATAACCAATAGTACCAATTGCTATAATTAAGACAACCAATAAAGCAATTTTATCTATTTTCGATTTTAGAATAGTCATATTTTATAAATCAAAAACTGAACTTCTTTTTGTGTAAATCATATCTTTTAACTTTAAAATAAAAGCCATTGTTAAATACAAACCAAAAGACAAACCTGCTGTAAAAAACGTTACGTAAATAAAAAACAAACGCACATTTAACGCTCTCATTCCTAACCTATCTGCTAACCTAGAGAAAACCCCAAAACCATTTCTTTCAAAATAATGGCGTATACTATCTATCATTCTTATTAAAATATACTGCAAGATACTATTTTATGATGTTTTTTCAATAGTAATTTATGCTTCGTTTTTAAAATGAAACTTAATTTACAACTAATGTTAAAGGTTCTAAGAAACCTACTTAAATTAAAATAGTATTGATTAACTTTGCTTTTTTCGCTAAAAAACAGGCACATTTGAAAGACCAAGAATATATTGAAGTTTACGGAGCAAGAGCTCATAATTTAAAAAATATTGACGTTAAAATTCCTCGCGAAAAACTAGTTGTAATTACTGGTTTAAGCGGAAGTGGAAAATCTTCTTTAGCTTTTGACACCATTTACGCAGAAGGACAAAGACGTTATATTGAAACTTTTTCTGCTTACGCTAGACAGTTTTTAGGTGGTTTAGAAAGACCAGATGTAGATAAAATTGATGGACTTTCACCAGTTATTTCTATAGAACAAAAAACTACAAATAAAAGTCCACGATCTACAGTTGGTACAATTACAGAAATTTACGATTTTTTAAGATTACTTTTTGCAAGAGCTGGAGATGCTTATTCATATAATACTGGCCAAAAAATGGTTAGTTATTCAGATGAACAAATAAAAGACTTAATTCTTAAAGATTTTGATAATAAAAAGATTGCCGTTTTAGCTCCCTTAATTAAATCTAGAAAAGGACATTACAGAGAACTTTTTGAACAAATTTCTAAACAAGGTTTTTTAAGAGTTCGTGTAGATGGAAAAATTCAAGAAATTGAAAAAGGAATGAAACTAGATCGTTACAAAACTCATGATATTGAGGTTGTAATAGATAGGTTAGCTGTAAATAATTCTGTAGAAAAGCGTTTAGACGAAACTATAAAAACAGCATTATATTCTGGTAATAATATTATGATGGTTATTGATGTTGATGACAATAACCCAAGATATTTTAGTAGAGAATTAATGTGTCCTACAACAGGAATTGCATATCCAAATCCAGAACCAAATACATTTTCTTTCAATTCACCAAAAGGTGCCTGTAACTCTTGCAACGGTTTAGGTATTACTAATGAAATTAACTTAAAAAAGGTAATTCCAGATGATAATGTTTCGATTAAAAATGGTGGAATTATTCCTTTAGGAGAACAAAAAAGCAGTTGGATATTTAAGCAAATACAAAATATTGCAGAACGTTATAAATTCAAGTTAACAGACGCAATAAAAGACATACCAAAAGAAGCTTTAGAAATTATTTTACATGGTGGTAATGAATCTTTTGAAATAGCATCTAAAACAGTTGGTGTTACAAGAAATTATAAAATAGATTTTGAAGGAATTGTTGCTTTTATAAATAGCCAATATGATAATGCAGAAAGCACAACTATAAAACGTTGGGCAAAAGGTTTTATGGATGAAGTTACTTGTTCTTCTTGTAACGGAAAAAGATTAAAAAAAGAAGCGCTACATTTTAAAATTACTGATAAAAACATTAGCGATTTAGCACAAATGGATGTGACTGAACTAGCAAAGTGGTTTAAAACCATAGAAAAAGATTTATCTAGTAAACAACTAACAATAGCTTCAGAAATATTAAAAGAAATAAGAACTAGAATTCAGTTTTTACTAGACGTTGGTTTAGATTACTTAACGTTAGATAGAACCTCTAAGTCTCTTTCTGGTGGAGAAGCACAAAGAATACGTTTAGCCACACAAATAGGTTCGCAATTAGTTGGTGTTTTATATATTTTAGATGAACCAAGTATTGGTTTGCACCAAAGAGACAACGAAAAACTAATAGATTCTTTAGTAAAATTAAGAGATATTGGTAATTCTGTTTTAGTTGTAGAACATGACCAAGATATGATTGAAAAAGCAGATTTTGTTTTTGATATTGGTCCTGGAGCAGGAAAACATGGTGGAGAAATTGTTTCTGCAGGAACTTTTGCTGAATTAAAAAAGCAAAAGACACTAACAGCAGATTATATTACAGGAAGAAAGAAAATAGAAGTTCCGAAAGAAAGAAGAGAAGGAAATGGAAAAACCATTAAATTAAAAGGTGCTTCTGGAAATAATTTAAAGAATGTCTCTGTAGAGTTTCCTTTAGGAAAAATGATTTGTGTTACCGGAGTTTCTGGAAGTGGTAAATCTACTTTAATTAATGAAACTTTATACCCTATTTTAAATGCTCATATTTACAGAGGTGTAAAAAAACCAATGCCTTATAAAAAAATTGAAGGCTTAGAACACGTAGATAAAGTTATAGATATAGATCAATCTCCAATTGGAAGAACACCTAGATCTAATCCAGCAACATATACAAAAACCTTTGACGAAATTAGAAGTTTGTTTGCCAAAACTGCAGAAGCTGCAATACGAGGTTATAAACCAGGTCGTTTTTCTTTTAATGTAAAAGGCGGGCGTTGTGAAACTTGCCAAGGTGGAGGAGTTCGTGTAATTGAAATGAACTTTTTACCAGATGTACAAGTAGAATGTGAAACCTGCCAAGGAAAACGTTTTAATAGAGAAACTTTAGAGATTAGATATAAAGGAAAGTCTATTTCTGATGTATTAGATATGACTATTGAAGATGCTACAGATTTCTTTGTTAAGATTCCTAAAATTCATAGAAAATTAAAAACAATTAAAGATGTTGGTTTAGGGTATATAACTCTTGGACAACAATCTACCACTCTTTCTGGTGGAGAAGCACAAAGAATAAAACTAGCAGCAGAATTATCTAAAAGAGATACAGGAAATACTTTTTATATTTTAGACGAACC
>TARA_R110002049_G_scaffold174462_5_pt1 | contig 10500 bp, 7 predicted proteins | sample TARA_R110002049 | Tara Oceans TARA_R110002049 (sample SAMEA4396941) | marine metagenome | biome: Polar Biome; feature: [SRF] surface water layer (ENVO:00010504); material: water (ENVO:00002006), including particulate matter (ENVO:01000060) such as... | depth 5 m
ATCAAACAACAGGCGGTATCGATTTTTTGATGAAGAAAAATAAGATTGATGTTTATCAAGGCTTAGGGAGCTTTAAAGATGCTACACATATTACAATTTCCGGTAATAAAACCACAGAAATTGAAGCAAAAAACACCATTATTGCAACGGGCAGTAAACCCTCAAGCTTACCGTTTATAACGCTTGATAAAGAGCGTATTATGACCTCTACAGAAGCTTTAAAACTAAAAGAGATCCCAAAACACATGATTGTTATTGGAGGCGGTGTCATTGGTTTGGAACTTGGGCAAGTTTACAGACGTTTAGGAGCAGAGGTAACCGTGGTTGAATATATGGATAGAATTATCCCAACTATGGATGTGGGCTTATCTAAAGAACTTAATAAGGTTTTTAAGAAAGCGAAATTCTCAATGCAAGTGTCTCACAAAGTAAAATCTGTAGAGCGTGTTGGCGATGAAGTTATTGTAAAAGCCGATAACAAAAAAGGCGAAGAAGTTGAGTTTAAAGGCGATTACTGTTTAGTTTCGGTAGGCCGTCGTCCTTATACAGACGGTTTAAATGCCGAAGCTGCCGGTGTTAAATTAACAGATAGAGGACAAGTTGAGGTAAATGATCATTTACAAACATCTGCTAAAAATATTTACGCCATTGGAGATGTTGTAAAAGGCGCCATGTTAGCGCACAAAGCGGAAGAAGAGGGCGTTTTTGTTGCAGAAACACTTGCAGGACAAAAACCACATATAGATTACAATTTAATCCCTGGTGTAGTTTACACATGGCCAGAAGTAGCGGCGGTTGGAAAAACTGAAGAGCAGCTTAATGAAGCAGGAATAGACTATAAAACGGGTTCATTTCCTATGCGTGCTTTAGGGAGAAGTAGAGCGAGTATGGATCTGGATGGCTTTGTAAAGATTCTAGCTGATAAGACCACTGATGAAATTTTAGGTGTACACATGATTGGTGCTAGAGCCGCCGATATGATTGCTGAAGCTGTTGTTGCTATGGAATACAGAGCATCAGCTGAAGATGTTTCCCGTATGTCTCATGCGCATCCAACATTTACAGAAGCCATTAAAGAAGCCGCTTTAGCTGCTACTGAGGATAGAGCATTACATGTTTAGAGTCAAATAAGAAAGAATTATTTGATGAAAAGGATATTTATAATCAGTGTCCGATAAAAAATTTTAAAACAGCCCGAACAATAGAATGGCTATGGGTTAAAGGGTTTTATTAAAATATGCCCCTTGCTTTTACGACAAGACAAATTAAAAAATCAGGTTTTCTAAAATGACAAATCTGTATATTGATTTATCTGTTAACGTGAGTTCGATATAAGGTTGAATTTAGTTCCTTGAAAACAAGACATCTACGTTATTTGTACACGATTGATTATCCCCTTGAGGGGAGATTATAGGGGTGTTTTCCCTTGAGGGGATTATAGGGGTGTAAAACCCTTGAGGGGCAAGGGGTATAATACATATCAAATAACACCTCCCCAACCTTCCCCAAGAAGGGAGTACACCCGCTCGTAACCTTTTTAGTGAAAGAAACGTCAATTTATAAATACAACTTTTTCTTTTTTTTAATATCTATGCATCTCTAAAATAATTTTAGTCTTGCAAAAAGCACTTTACCATTTATAAATTTATTAAATGAAAAAAACACTTTCAATTCTATCACTTGCATTTTTATTTAACTGCAACATTCAAAAACAAACCCCACAAGAAACCCAACAAGTTTTAACATCGGTTTCTGCCTCAAAACCTGTTTATGGTATCCCAAAACTGGATTTAAAAGGCGCAAATACATTAGTGGAATTACCATTGCATTGCATGAACATTGAATACCCAAACAAGTTGTCTCAAACTTTAGGAAGCAATGAGGATTTAAAACCACCAAATGAGTTGCACCCCGCGTTTTATGGCTGTTTCGATTGGCATTCGGCAGTTCATGGGCATTGGAGTTTGGTGAGTTTATTAAAACAGTTTCCCAATATTGATAAAGCAGAAGAAGTTAAAAAACGTTTGTTAAACAATATGTCTAAAGAAAACATAGAAACCGAAATTCAATATTTTTTTGGTGAGCATAATAAATCTTTTGAACGGACTTATGGTTGGGCGTGGTTACTAAAACTAGCTGAAGAATTACACACTTGGGATGCGCCAATAGCAAGAGAATTGGAAACCAATTTGCAACCATTAACCGATTTGATTATTGAAAAATATATTGAATTTTTACCCAAACTAAATTATCCACTTCGTGTAGGAACGCATCCCAATACCGCATTCGGGCTCTCGTTTGCTTATGATTATGCAGAAACCATTAACCATGAAGCGCTTAAAACCGCTATTTCTGAACGGGCAAAATATTTCTTTTTAAATGATAAAAATTGCCCTATGAGCTGGGAACCGAGTGGAAGCGATTTTTTATCGCCATGTTTGGAAGAAGCAGCATTAATGAAACGCTTGTTGCCAAAAGCCGAATTTAAAGCTTGGTTAAACAATTTTTTGCCCGAACTAAAAAACAAGGACTATCAACTTGAAGTTGGTTTGGTTTCCGATAGAACCGACGGACACTTAGTGCATTTAGATGGTGTTAATTTTTCCAGGGCTTGGAGTTTAAATAAAATAGCCGAAGGTTTACCAGAATATAAACATTTACGGTTTGTGGCAAACCATCATGTTAATTATTCCTTACCAAGCATTGTGGGCGATAGTTACGAAGGCGGACATTGGTTAGGGAGTTTTGCTATTTATGCGTTGAATTCTACTGTTGAATAAATAGTGTTTTGCTGTTAAATTGTGTTAAAACTTACAGGACTTTCTGTTATAGTTCTTTAAATCCTGTTAACTTTAGGCAAAAAACTAAAAAATCGCTATAATATGAAACTATCTCTAAAGTTTTTATTACTATTTGCTCTATTTTTATCTGCCAAAAGTATCGCTCAAAACCCTTTAATCAACATGCCTTCGGTAAGTCCAGATGGCAAACAACTCGCATTTAATTTTCAAGGCGATATCTGGATTTCATCAATAAATGGCGACAATCCCAAACGAATAACAGTTCATGAAGCCTATGACACAAATCCTATTTGGAGTCATGATGGTAAAACGATTGCCTTTGAGAGTGACAGATATGGCAACAGCGATATTTATACAATTCCTTCTGATGGTGGATTATCAAAACGGATTACTTTTCACTCTACAAGTGATTATATAACCGATTATACTAAAGATGGAACGATACTATTTTCAACCAGACGAAACTTTGTTCAAGTTGAAAGAACGTTTGAAACGCATAGTGTAAGCGACCAAGGAGGAACGCCTTCACGATTAATGACTACTGTTGGTTCTGATGCAAAATTATCGCCTAATGGAAAATTTATTGCTTTCGTAAAGGGGTCTTGTAGAATTACTCGAGAGGCATATCGAGGATCCGCAAACAGAAATATTTGGTTGTACGACATTAAAAAAGACACTTACAAACAATTAACTACCTATGAAGGAAACGACTTTTATCCACAATGGGGAGACAATTCAACCATTTATTTTCAATCTTCAGAAAGTGGAAAATATAACGTTCATAAACTAAATATTGATGCTAATGGGCAAAAAACAGGAAAAACAGAACCGGTAACCTCTTTTAAGGATACGGGAATCTTTTCATTTGGGATAAGCGCCAATGGAAAAGACATGGCTATGGTAAAGGCCGATAAATTGCTGGTTTTAAATACCGCTTCCAAAATACCAAAAGAAGTAAAATTGGACATTGGTTCTGATTACCGATTTGACCCCATTGAACACAAAACATACACCAGCAGAATTGAGGAAATAGCACTATCTCCAAACGGAAAACAAAGTGCTTTTGTCATTAGAGGTGAATTATTTATTAGATCAACCGATAAGGATAATAAAAAAACCGTAAATATTTCAAAGTCTGCTTACCGAGATAGAATGCCGACTTGGCTAAATGATACCACTTTGGTTTTTGTATCTGACAGAGATGGACAAAATGATTTGTATCTATTAAAATCTGACAATGATAAAGAAGCTGATTTATTGGAAACTTTAAAACATAAAGTTGTTAGGTTAACAAATACAAAAGAAAGTGAAAAAGATCCTTTAATAGCACCTGACGGAAAATCCATTGTATTTAAAAGAGGTAGAGGACAATTGATAGTATCTAAAATTGATGTCAACGGAAAATTATCAAACGAAACAGTTTTATTGGATGGTTGGGATACCCCAAGAGGTGTGTCTTGGTCTCCCGATTCAAAATGGTTAGCATACAGTTTAAGTGATTTAGATTTTAACAGTGAAATTTATATCCAAAAAGCGGATAATGCACAAAAACCAGTTAATATTTCTATGCACCCAAAACAAGATAGAGGGCCTGTTTGGAGTGCAGATGGTAAAAAACTCATGTTTTCTTCGAATAGAAATAATGGCGATTATGATGTGTGGTTTACTTGGTTAAATAAATCGGATTGGGAAAAAACACCTGAGGATTGGGAAGAAGAAAAAAACAAAGATGAAAAAAGCGATAAAAAGAAAGATGATAGTAAAGATAAGAATGATGATGATCCAAAAGATACTGTAAAAGATATTACCATAGATTTTGGAAATATTTATGAAAGGCAAGTTCAAGTAACTTCTTTTGTTGGTGGTGAGTTTGGTCGGTTTATTTCAAATGATGGAAAAACAATTTATTATACAACAGGTAATGGAAGTAGAGGTGATGCGGATGTTGAGTCAGATTTATTCAAAATAACATGGGACGGAAAAGATAAAAAGGACATAACCTCAAAAAACACCAAACCATCCAATATTGTTGCTGACAAAAAGGGAACAAAATTTATAATGACTACGGGTTCAGGAAGCTTATCAAGTCTTAATTTATCTTCAGACAAAACAAAGTCGTTATCCTTTAGCGCTAAAATGGATGTGGATTATTTTGAAGAGTCAAACCAAATTTTTGACGAAGGATGGAAAGCGATAAATGATGGATTTTATGATCCAAATTTTCATGGCCAGGATTGGGAGGATTTGAAGAAAAAGTATAAGCCATTGGCTATGAAAGCTTCAACAAGAACCGATTTTCAAAACATATTCAATTGGATGTTGGGACAAATTAATGCGAGCCACATGGGTTTCAGTATTGGTGAAGATCGTGAAGATTTACAGAGAGAGACTACAGGGTTACTTGGTGTAGAAGTAAAACCAAACACAAACGGGAGTCTAGAAGTAACTGCTGTGGTAGCAAACATGCCTGCTGATAAAAGTGCAAGCCAGATAAAAGTTGGTGATATTATTACCGCTGTAAACGGAACCAAACTTACAAAAAATCTTAATTTTTATAGTTTGTTGGAAGGCACTGCAAACGAAAAAATATATTTAGAAGTAAAACGCGGCAATACAACTTTAGAGGTTATTATTAGACCTGACTTTAGCAACCGAGCAGAAAATTATAATGCTTGGGTAAAAGAGCGTAAGCGTTTAACTGAAAAGTATTCAAACGGGAAATTAGGATACATTCATATTCAAGGTATGAATTGGCAGAGTTTTGAAAACTTTGAAAGAGAATTAACTGCAGCAGGGTTAGGGAAACAGGGCATTGTTATTGATGTAAGATTTAATGGTGGTGGATGGACTACGGACTATTTAATGGCGGTTCTTAGTGTAAAACAATATGCTTATACGATTCCTAGGGGCGCAGCAAGCAATTTAGAAAAAGAGCACACTAAATTTATAAACCATTATCCGTTTAGCGAACGTTTACCATTGGCCGCTTGGACGAAGCCATCTGTAGCACTGTGCAACCAGAATAGTTATTCAAATGCAGAAATATTTTCGCACGCCTACAAAGCTTTAAATATTGGGACTTTGGTTGGAGTGCCTACTTTTGGAGCTGTTATTTCAACAGGTTCAGCAAGTTTAATTGACGGCTCTCGAGTTAGAATGCCTTATAGAGGATGGTATGTTAAGGAAACACAGTCTAACATGGAATTAGGGCCTGCCGTCCCAGATATTTTAATTGATAATAATCCTGATGATAAGGCAAAAGGAAAGGACACACAGTTAAAAACGGCTGTTGATACTTTATTAAAACAAATCTAAGTACAAAGACAAAAAATTGCTGATTATTATTTAAATGGTTATTGAACCCCTCCGCCTATCGACATACCGAAAAATCGGTACAGGCTCTGCCCTTAAAAAGGGGAGGGGCTGTTAAAATGTTGATTTTTAATGATTTAAACTTGTTGTTTTAATTTTTATCATGTACTTAAATATAATTTTTATTGAAAAAGTGGTTTAAAAATATTGGTCCGGGCCCGTTAATTGCTGCTGCTTTTATTGGTCCAGGAACAGTTACCGTATGTACACTTGCTGGGGTTGGTTTCGGATTCACACTTTTGTGGGCGATGGTTTTATCAATTTTCGCCACTGTTGTTTTACAGGAAATGTCGGCACGTTTGGGTATTATTACCCAAAAAGGCTTATCAGAAATCATTAGAACAGAAATAAAGCACCCTGTATTTAAGTTTTTAGCAATTCTTTTAATTCTATCAGCAATTGTTATCGGAAATGCAGCTTATGAAGCTGGTAATATTACAGGCGGTGTATTGGGCTTAGAGGTTATTGTTGGAAACCCGAGTTTTGAAATTGTAGGTTTTTCAATAAATACATTAAGTCTTGTTATAGGAGGTATAGCATTTATGTTGCTGTATATCGGAAATTATAAAATCATCCAAAAAGCACTGATAAGCCTAGTCATTTTAATGAGTTTAGCGTTTTTAATAACAGCGGTTATTACAAAACCAAATAGCCTCGAAATTTTAAAAGGCGCTTTCATTCCTAAATTCCCAAAAGATAGTTTACTTACTGTTATTGCACTTATTGGTACTACGGTAGTGCCTTATAATTTGTTTTTGCATGCGGCGTTGGTAAAAGAAAAATGGAAAACAAAAACCGATTTACATGTTGCTAGAAAAGACACCATAATAGCGGTAGTTTTAGGTGGTTTGGTTTCTATGAGTATTATTATTTCGGCGGCCTCTATACAAAGCGAAGGTGTTAAAAATGCCGCAGATTTAGCTAAAGGACTAGAACCATTATTCGGTAGTTTTTCTAAATATTTTCTAGCTATCGGATTATTTGCGGCAGGAATAACAAGTGCGATAACAGCACCATTGGCGGCAGCTTACGTAGCAAGTGGTTGTTTAGGATGGTCGTCAAACATGAAAACCAAAAGATTTAGAGCAGTTTGGATGATTGTTTTAGGTTTGGGCATCGTGTTTTCGTCATTAGGCATCAAACCTATCGATATTATTAAGTTTGCTCAAGTAGCCAATGGTATTCTACTACCCGTTATTGCTGGCTTTTTAATCTGGATAGTAAATAAAGAATCCGTTTTAGGAGCTTTTAAAAATACCATGATACAGAACATTTTTGGGTTTTTAATACTAGGAATTAGTATCTTACTATCGCTAGCAACACTAAACAAAGTGTTTAGTTTAAATCTGTTTTAATGGACTATAAAACGATTGATATTAATGTAGATGTAGGCGAGGGTATTGGTAACGAACCCCAGCTTATGCCATATATCGCTTCATGTAATATGGCTTGTGGTGGGCACGCTGGCGATTTTAATACCATGCGATACGTTGTAAAGCTTGCACAGCAATATCGGGTAAAAATTGGCGCGCACCCCTCATTTCCAGATAAAGAAAATTTTGGACGTCAACCTATGGAAATGTCATGCGCAGCACTGTTTTCTTCAATTAAAAATCAAATAGACCATTTAATCAAGGTTTTGAACAGGGAAAATGCATTACTACACCATATTAAACCACATGGTGCCCTCTATAATTTGGCAGCGGTTGATGAACGCATTGCCAACGTGATTGTTGAGGTAATGAAAAGTATGGCCTTGCCCATAAAATTGTACGTACCCTATAATTCTGTAATTGCTGATTTGGCTTTAAAAGAAAACATTCAAATTACTTATGAAGCGTTTGCTGATAGAAATTACAATAACGATTTAACTTTGGTTTCTAGAAGCGAAACGAATGCTTTAATTGAAGATGCCAATTTGGTTTTTGAACATGTTTATAGAATGATTTCAACACAAAAAGTTAAGACCATTCAAAACTCTGAAATCGATATTAAAGCCGATACTTTTTGTATTCATGGAGACAACCCTAAGGCGGTTGATTTGATTAAAAATTTAAAAGAAAAATTAGAACTCGAAGGTTATAAAATTAGATGATTTTTAATGCCGTATGAATTAACATATAAACTTTTTGGTGAGCGCGCTATTTTAGTTGAATGGCCTGCCAAAATTGATAAACAAATTCTTCAGGACATCCTTAGTTTTAAAGATAGCATTGGTGAAAAATACATTAAACAAACACTTGAATTAAAATCATCATATAACGCGTTATTAATTTTTTATAGTCATAAAATAAAAAATAAAAAAACCGAATTTCAAACGTTAAACAAAATATATCATTCAGGAAGTCCAAAAATAAAAAGACAATCTAATCTTTGGAAAATTCCAGTTTGCTATAATGACAAATTCGGTCTGGATCTAGAGGTCATTTCCAAAGAAAAAGGCATGCCGAAAACGGCCATTATAAAGTGCCATTCTGAGGCTGTTTATACCGTTTATTTTATCGGTTTTTTACCTGGTTTTTTATATTTGGGCGGATTGGATAAAATGCTCCATACACCTCGAAAACCAACTCCAAGATCACACATTGAAAAGGGCGCTGTTGCTATTGGAGGGAATCAAACGGGTGTGTATCCAAATGCAAGCCCAGGCGGTTGGAACGTTATTGGTAATTCACCAATTAATTTTTTTGATGTTTCAAAAGATATTCCCTGTTTTGCGAAAGCTGGGGACCAAATTCAATTCTATTCTGTGTCTGTAAAAGAATATCACGATATTAAAATCTTGGTTGATGCAAAGCTGTATCAATTAGAAAGTGAGGTGCTAGATGGTTAAAATTTTAAAACCAGGTTTTTATTCTTCCATTCAAGATTTAGGACGATTTGGGTTTCAAGAATTTGGAGTACCGTATGCTGGGGTTATGGATAAAAAAGCAGCGACTTTAGCAAATACATTGTTGGGCAATGCCGAAAATGAAGCCGTTTTAGAAATGACCATGACTGGAGCGACACTCCAATTTCAAGTAGATACTTGTATTGCTATCTCTGGAGCTGATATGTCGCCCAACTTAAATGAAAATCCTATTAAGCTCAATAAAATGGTTTTGGTTAAGGCCAATGATGTATTGTCTTTTGGTAAATTAAACCATGGTTTTAGGTGTTATTTGGCCGCTATAGGTGGTTTTAAGACCGAAATGGTGATGAATAGCAGAAGTATGTATCAAAACATTACAAAACAGGTAATGCTTCAAAAAAATGATGAATTGCAAGTTTCGGCTTCAATAGGACCAAATAAAAAACATTTTGCGAGTATTAAATTTGATTCAGGTTATATAGATTTTAATGCCATTGATGTTTTTAAAGGTCCTGAGTTTGGGTTTCTTTCAAAAATTCAGCAAAATGAATTGTTTTTAAAATCATTTACCATTTCAAAAGATAATAATCGAATGGCTTATCAGTTGGAAGAACCACTTAAAAATGATTTAAAACCCATTATAACATCGGCAGTACTTCCCGGAACGGTGCAATTAACGCCTTCAGGAAAATTAATTATTCTCATGGGTGATTGCCAAACCACGGGCGGGTATCCCAGAGTTTTACAACTAAAGGAATCTGCATTAAATGTATTGGCTCAAAAGTACACAGGTCAAAAAATGTCTTTTAACCTTAATTCTTATGTTTAAGCTAAAACACATTTCTTTTGGTTAAGTATTTGTTAGTTTTACGACAGATTTTTAAAATATTAGTTATGATAAAAAAGATTTTCTTGCTGTTTTTGCTTGCGTTACTTTTATTTAATTGTAAAAAGGAGCTTCAAGATGCAGATGCCATTGTTCGTAAATCTATTGAAGTTTCTGGTGGCGAACTATTGAAAAATTCCATTATCGGGTTTGAGTTTCGCGATAGACGATATTCGGCAAGTAGATACAAAGGAGAATTTTCACTTTCAAGACTAACATTAAATGCGTCCGATTCAATTTTTGATATACTGGCCAATAATGGGTTTGACCGCTTTGTTAATGGTAAAAGAATTATTTTGGAAGATTCTATGGCAACAAAATATAGCGCCTCTGTTAATTCAGTTCACTACTTTTCAGTATTGCCTTATGGATTAAATGATAGAGCTGTTAAAAGAACTTATTTAGGAAAAACCCAAATAAAAGGTAAAGATTATTATAAAATAAAAGTTACTTTCAATGAAAACGGAGGCGGTGAAGATTTTGAAGATGTATTTATTTATTGGATTAATGCTGAAACTTTTAAAGCAGATTATTTGGCGTATTCTTATGAACCTGAGTTCGACGTAAGGATTTAGCAAAAAAGAGCCAAT
>TARA_R110002049_G_scaffold196523_7_pt1 | contig 10500 bp, 7 predicted proteins | sample TARA_R110002049 | Tara Oceans TARA_R110002049 (sample SAMEA4396941) | marine metagenome | biome: Polar Biome; feature: [SRF] surface water layer (ENVO:00010504); material: water (ENVO:00002006), including particulate matter (ENVO:01000060) such as... | depth 5 m
ACGTTGCCGCTTCCTTGCTCGCGGCCAGGCCACCGAGCGCACGCAGTACCGCCTCCGGAGTAGCAGGCGCATCCAGTGCAGGCGCCGGATTCTCGTCAGTAGCGATGGCATCGCGGATTGCATGAAACACGGATAACGCCAGCATTAACGGTGGCTCGCCAACGGCTTTGGAGCGGAATACCGTGTCTTCGCGGTTTGCCGCATTCTGCAACAGCGTAACGTTAAACTCGGGCGCGAGATCGGAACAGGTCGGAATCTTGTAGGTTGACGGTGCATGGGTCGTCAACGCGCCTTTTTCGTTCCAGCACAGTTCCTCACTGGTCAACCAGCCGGCGCCTTGCACAAAACCGCCTTCTACCTGCCCGAGATCGACGGCCGGATTCAGCGAGTCGCCACAGTCGTGCACAATATCGACGCGCAGGATGCGGTGCTCCCCGGTGAGGGTATCGACAATCACTTCGGAAACGGCCGCGCCGTAGGCAAAGTAAAAAAACGGCCGGCCCGAGAATGTGTCACGGTCATAGTGAATCTTGGGGGTCTTGTAAAAGCCTGTGGCTGACAGGGACACTCGCTCTGCCCATGCCATCCGCACAATCTCGGCGAACGGAAACTCGCGCTCCCCAACCCGCACAGTGCCTGCTGCAAACTTGACTGCATGCTCACTGACTGAAAACTGTTTACAGACATACTCGGTCAGCCGCCGGCGAATCTTGCGCGCCGCAGCCTGTGCCGCTTTGCCGTTCATATCGGCACCGCTCGATGCAGCCGTCGCCGAGGCATTCGGCACCTTGCTCGTATCGGCCGCCGTAATTTTGACTTCCGAAACCGCTATGCCCAGCTCATCGGCAACGACCTGCGCGACCTTGATATACAGCCCCTGCCCCATCTCGGTACCGCCGTGATTCAGGTGCACACTGCCGTCTTTGTAAACGTTCACAAGGGCGCCAGCCTGGTTCAGCAGTGTCGATGTGAACGAGATACCAAACTTGACCGGCGTCAGCGCAATACCGCGCCTGAGAACAGGGCTGCTGCGATTCAACTCGCGAATTTCTGCGCGTCGTTGTTCGTAGTTGGCATCAGCGGCTACCTGCGCAACGATTTCGGGCGCTATGTTGTCTTCGACAGGCTGGCCATAGTGAGTGACATCCCGCCCATTGTCGCCGTAGAAATTACGTCGCCGAATCTCGAGCGGATCCTTGCCGAGATAACGCGCGATATCGTCGATCGCATATTCAATACCAAACATGCCTTGCGGACCACCGAATCCACGGAACGCTGTATTGGACACAGTATTGGTTTTGCAACGGTGCGAAGTGATATGCACATTGCTAAGAAAGTAAGCGTTGTCGACATGGAACATCGCGCGGTCGTTTACCGGCCCCGACAAGTCGGCGGAAATACCACAACGGGATGCCAGTTCGAAGTTAATGCCCTGAATCAGTCCCGTATCGTCGAAGCCCACATCGTAGTCGATCACGAAGTCATGACGCTTGCCGGTCATGATCATGTCAACGTCACGATCCAGTCGCAACTTGCAGGAACGGCCCGTCTTCTGCGCCATCAGTGCGGCAATGCAGGCAATCAACGAAGCCTGCGATTCCTTGCCGCCGAATGCGCCACCCATGCGCCGGCAAATCACGACCACGTCTTTCGCGGCAAGACCACAGGCATGCGCCACCATGCTCTGCACTTCATCGGGGTGCTGGGTCGAGCTATACACAAGCAGCGCGCCGTCTTCCTGCGGCAGAGCCATCGCAATATGACCCTCAAGATAGAACTGGTCCTGACCGCCACAACGCACGCGCCGCTGCAATCGATGTGGCGCCGAAGCCAGAGTACGATTGGCATCACCGCGAGTCATCGTCTCGCTCGGTAGTACAAAAGACTCGGCGCTGACCGCAGCCACCGGATCGAGAATCGCGTCCAGCACCTCGTATTCAATTTTCGCTTTCCGCGCTGCCTTACGCGCCGCGTCAACTGTATGCGCCGCCACCGCGAAGATAGGGTGGCCCGCGTACAGCACCTCGCTCTCCGCCAGTATCGGGTCGTCAGCGACTATCGCACCGAAATTGTTGCGACCTGGAATATCGGCGGGCAGCAAGACGCTGTGTACACCGGCGCTGCTGCGTACCGGTTCGAGATCCAGGCCTTGCAGCCTGCCGTGCGCGACTTCGCTCATGCCGACCGCAACGTGCAGCAGATCGCGCGGCTCGGGCAGATCGTCCGTGTAGGTCGCATGCCCTGCAACATGCAGGTGCGCGCTGTCATGCGGCAATGGCTGCCCCATTGCTCGCGCAGCCTGCTTGTCGGCCTTGTTAGCTTGCGCGTCCATAGTCATAAACGGTGTCGGTTAGCACGCCTTCAGATTCAAGAAACATTCGCCGCAGCAGGTTTTGCGCAACCTGCATGCGGTAGCCCGCGCTCGCCCGCATGTCGTTCAGCGGCGTGAAATCGCGCGTGAGCGCCTGCATCGCGGCCTGCACGGTACCGTCGCTCCACGGTTGCCCCGAAAGCGCCTGTTCACACTGCCCGGCTCGCCTGACGGTTGCCGCCATACCACCAAACGCAACCCGCGCGTGTGTAACGCGGCCAGCATCGATCGTGAGATTGAACGCGGCACAAACTGCCGAGATGTCCTGATCGAAACGTTTGGAGACTTTATAGCTGCGCAGCAATTCGCTGCCGGTCGGCCGGGGAATGCGAATACACTCAACGAACTCACCTGCTTGCAAGTCGTTGACCATGTAGTCCGTGTAAAAGTCCTCGAGCGATATCTCTCGGCTGCCGGCCTGCGAGCGAAGTTGCAGGGAGGCACCCAGCACAATCAGTGCCGGCATCGAATCGCCGATCGGCGACCCATTGGCGATATTGCCGCCGAGCGTTGCTGCATTGCGTATCGGCGGCGATGCAAAGCGCCGGAACAGTTCGTCAAGTTGCGGGAAATGCGCGTGCAATACCGGCAATGCATCGCTCAACGTAACGCAGGCACCGAGTTCCAGGTGCGTCGCTGTCACCTCGATACGCCCGAGTTCGGCGACCTTGCCGAGATAGACGACCGTGCCCAGATCACGGTATTGCTTGGTTACCCAGAGACCGACATCGGTACCGCCTGCAAGCAGGGTTGAACGTGGATTCTCCGCCAGGCAGGCAAGTAATTCCGGAATACCGTGCGGTGCGAGGAACATGTCCTGCTGTTCACCACAGACGAGCGCCTGCTGCCGTTGCAAGGACTCAAGCAACGCAATCTTTTCTGCCAGCCCGGTACCGCCCGGCCCGGGCGTCATCAGCCAGGAATTTCCGGTACCGTGCGCTGACTCACGTGTAAACATCGCCTCAGCGGCCGCGATAATGGGACGGTAACCCGTGCAGCGGCATAAATTGCCGGCCAGTGCATCATCGATCTCGCGACGCCCTGGTCGTTTGCCCGAGCCATTGGCGTTGTCTCCCGCCTTGTACAACGCGAACAGCGACATTACAAAGCCGGGCGTACAGAACCCGCATTGGGAAGCATGGCATTCAACCATCGCCTGCTGTACCGGGTGCAGACCCGTCGAGTCTTGCGCCAGCGACTCAACGGTTATGAGTTCCTTGCCATCCAGCGTTGGCAGGAACTGAATACAGGCGTTTATCGCGCGCGCAACCAGCGCATTGCCGTCGCGGCAGAGCTCGACGAGAACAACGGTACAGGCACCACAGTCACCTTCGGCGCAGCCCTCTTTGCTGCCGGTCCGCTGTAGATCTTCGCGCAGGAACTGCAGCACCGTACGCGTTGGCTGCGGGTTCTCGACAGTGATGACTTCGCCGTCGAGTACAAAGCGGATCGCTTTGCCGGACTGGACAGCGGGCTCGCCGCTAACTTGCGCTGAGCTGCCCATCAGCTACCCCGGTAGGTCGAGTAACTCCACGGCGAAACCAGTAACGGTACATGGTAGTTCTGACCCTCTTTGAGTGCGACACGGAGCACGACCGTATCGAGGAACGGCGGATCATCCAGCACTGCGCCAGCCGCGGCAAAGTAGTCGGCAACATCGAATTCGAGTTCATAGCAGGCCGTTAGCAGGCTGCGCTCATCAAGTAACGGGCCGTCGGTGCGTCCATCCGCATTGGTTTTGTGCGTTGCACAAAGCTCACGGCTTGTCGCACATCGATACAGCCGCACAGTCACCCCGGCGGCAGGCTTGCCACTGGCCGTATCCAGCACATGTGTTGTCAGTTTTGCCACGTCGCCCCCACAACGTTTTCACGTCAGTTCTTCTCAGGTTCCCGGTCGATTATACGGTGTCCGGGGCAACAGGATGCGGCCCTTTCGAAATGAATGAGGCGCCCGCGCAGCTTTTACTGCAGAGCTGTGCTAGCTTTCTCAGGATAAATATAAAAAAGGTGGTCATCATGGCCGGCACAACGCAGCACTCCAGACGACAGTTTCTGCGCTCAGTGAGCGTCGTTGCCGGAGTTGAACTACTGCAGATAGCGGCTCCCGCGATTGCAGTTGCAGCAACGGCAGCCCGCAAGAGCGGCTCGGCTTTCCAGGTTCTGGATGAAGACGACGCAGCCGATTTTGCGGCAATAGCGGCGCGCATCATTCCGACTACCGATACGCCTGGCGCTACCGAAGCGGGCGTCATTCATTTCATCGACCAGGCATTTGCTGGCGCAATGCAAGGCAGTCGCGCTTTTGCCGTGGCGGAAATTGCCGCGGCCAACCAGAAACTCGACGGACGATTCGCCGATCTCGACGCCATGGCGCAGGACGAACTGTTGCACGGCATTGAAGACGGCGAGTTCTTCGGACTGCTGCGCGTGATGACAATTTTCGGTTTTTTCGCCATGAGCAAATACGGTGGCAATAAAGACATGGTGGCCTGGAAGCTGATTGGCTTCGACGGTCATCATGGTCCCTGGCAATACCCTTTCGGGTACTACGATGCCGAAGTTCATGGGGGCGACTACAATGGCGAATAAGAAGACCTATCCTCTCGACCATGCCGTCGACTTCGTTATCGTCGGTTCGGGTTCTGCCGGCGGCATTCTCGCCAAAGAACTGTCCACAGCCGGGTTCGATGTGGTCGTGCTTGAGCAAGGCCCTTACCGCCGCGCATCCGACTTCAAGCACGACGAACTGTCGGTGGTATTCCGGGATGAACTGCAGGGTGGCGGTGTCGCCAACAGCGGCCAGACCTTTCGCGACGACGAAGCAAAAGTGGCCATCAAACCGCGCCGCCAGCCGGCCCGCTATGCACAGAATGTCGGCGGAGCGAGCGTACACTTCACCGCAAACTTCTGGCGTTTTCGTGAAATCGACTTCAAGGAACGCAGCGCCCTCGGCGCCATTTCTGGCACGAATTTCGCTGACTGGCCAATCACCTACGACGAACTGGAGCCTTACTACACCAAGGTAGACTGGGAAATTGGTGTATCGGGGGCGCCCGGCCCGAATGATGCACCGCGCTCCAAACCGTTCCCGATGCCCCCAATGCCGGTTAAATCATCCGGCGTCCTGATGGAACGTGGCGCGAAGAAACTTGGTCTGACAACGCAGCCCGAACCGCTTGCGATACTAAGCAAACCGCACAATGGCCGGCCGGCCTGTATTAGCTGCGGCTATTGCATGTTTTTCGGTTGCGAGGTCAACGCGAAATCGTCGACGCTGGCTGCCATGATCCCGCTGGCTGAGGCAAGCGGCCATTGCGAAATCCGGCCCGACTCGGCGGTCTTCAAAATTGAAACAGATAAGCGCGGTCGTGCGCGCGAAGTGCTGTATCTCGACAAGGACGGCAAGGAACGAGCACAGAAAACCCGGGCCGTGGTGCTGGCCGCCAATGGCGCCGAAACACCCCGCCTCCTGTTAATGTCAGCGAGCGCACAGCACCCCGACGGGCTGGCTAACTCCAGCGGGTTCGTGGGCCGCAACCTGATGTTCAATGCACACTCCGCCGCGCAGGGCGTTTTTGCCGAGCCGCTTAACGACTACAAAGGCGTGCAGGTTACGCGCATCATTCACGATTTTTATGAGAGCGACGAGAAACGCGGCTTCTATGGCGGTGGCGGCCTGGATGCACGCCCCTTGTGGTCGGCCACGCCGATTTTGCACGCACTCGAAGGCATGCCGCCCGATGTACCCTCCTGGGGTGCCGCGTTCAAGGACGAGATGGCTTATAACTTTACCCGCCAGATGTGCATTGTTGGCAGCACGACCTCGCTGGCAATGGACCGCAATAACATCACGCTCGACCCGAGCAGCGTCGACAAATGGGGCCGCCCTGCAATTCGCGTTACCTATCGCGATCATCCCGACGATTTGAAAATGGCCGGTTTCCTGCAGGACCAGGCGATGAACATTTTCGACGCCGCCGGCGCCACGAAGACCTGGCGCTATCCGCTGCAACCGACTAACGGCGGCGAACACCTGCTCGGTACCTGCCGCATGGGTGACGATCCGGCCAGCTCGGTTATTGACCGCGACCACCGCAGTCATGATGTTCCTAATCTGTTTATTTGCGACGGTTCGAGCTTTGTCACTTCCGGTCGTGGGCAGCCCACCATGACCATCATGGCGCTCGCATTCCGGGCCGCCGACAGAATCAAAGCCGCGGCAGCGGCTAATAATATCTAGGGAGCAAAAACCAATGAAACGACTGCTGAGCCTCGCCAGCCTGCTGCTATTGACTGCCTGTGCACAAACCACCAGCCGGACAACGCTGATCGAGTACCTCAACGAGCCCGGCCTGGAAGACATGAATCTGCCGTTTTCGGCCGCCGTGCGGGTCGATAACCTGCTGTTCATGTCCGGCAATCTCGGTATCGACAGCAAGACGGGCAAACTCGTGCCGGGTGGCATAGCCGCCGAGACTCGCCAGACCATGGATAACATCAAAGCGGTTGCCGAGCGATTTGGTTCGTCGATGGACCGGGTCGTGAAATGCACCGTCTTTCTGGCCGACATGAGTGAATGGGGCGCAATGAACGAAGTGTACCGGACCTACTTCACGAACCCGCCTGCCAGAAGCGCGCTGGGCTCAAGCGGCCTGGCACTGGGAGCACGGGTAGAAATTGAATGCATTGCGGTGATCGCTTAAGGCAGCGCCATCGAATACAGGCCAGTGTGACCTCGTGCATCAGCGCTTGCCGCCGCAGCCTGGTGTTAACAATGCTCTGCGCCGGCCCCCTGAGCCGCAGCCTTACTTCAACTCGGCCAGGAGTTCGTCGCGCCGCGCCAGCAAGGCGCGTTGCCGGCGCGTATCGAGTACGTCGCCAAGCGTTTGCTCTATCGTGGCTTCATCAAGTGCAAGCAATGCCGATTCCCAGGCGCCGTTGACCGCCAGCGGCACTTGCTTCAGATGCCTGGGGCGTCCTTTCTTGGTCGCAAATGCTTTTTCATGCCCTACTAGTAACAGTTGCCAGATATCGGTGCTGTAGAGCATGCGATCACGCGACCGCCCTTCGTTGTATATAAGACTGTCGAAGACATACATGACGGGCCATTGGTCTGTCAGCGAACAGTACGCGGAGGCGCCCTGACCGGATGCCGCGCGCTGCTCTTCGTTCAGGATCTTGTCCGGCAGGAACTGTAATGACCCCGGCATACCTTCAACTTCACGAACGACAGCGACGGGCACCATGCCCAGCTCAAGTAGCAGGTCGAGACGGTACGCCGCAACTTCAGGATAAAAGTTCTTGCCAGCGCGCTTGCGGAACACAGCGCGCACCCGATCTCCGTCGTGCGCGACACTGACGATGGAGCCGTCACGCAAAACCTTATCTTCGGCACTGACCTCGCCGCCCGCAAGCAGGCGCTCGAGCTCAGCCGCTGAGAGCTTGCCACCCGGGCGCGCACCAACCCGGCGTGGATGCGCTTCGGGCGCTATCGATTCGACGCTGTCTTCACCGACCACGCGAACCGTGTCGCCGCTAATTACGAGCGCGTGGCCTTCGCCACCGTAGTAGTTGTGCAGCATACCCGTGTCGACTTCGTAGACACGCCCGGCGAATCGCTGTTGGATTTCACGATCGGTGGTCGGCGTATGCCCGATAACCACCCGATCTGCGCCCAGCGCTTGCAAGGAAGCCTGCAAGCGGTCCAGCTCAATGAGCTGACCACAGTAGACATTGCCGCGATACCAGAGCGGCCCGTCCGCCGCGTGCAAATCCGATTCCGCGAGTGCCTGGAAGCTCTTGATCGTAGCGACGGTTTCCGGGGCTAGCGAATCCGTCTTCCGAAAGGCCTGCAGTACAGTTTCGCGATCCTGCGCACTGTCGGTCGGCAACAATACGCCGGCCGCTTCGAGCACGCCGTACTGCTTCACGTAGTTTTGGATGTCCGCATGCAAACCCTGGTTGACGCCTTCGAGCCCCAACGCCGCTATCATCGGTGACAGGCCCGCGTGTACAAAGGCGGTCCGGTTGATCACTACAATAATAGGTTTTGCAAGCAGCCACTTGCCGTACACACCGTCGGCCGCAAAAGCGCGTCGATGCGCGAAATAACCCGAAGGGTATTTCCTGTCAAACGCCCTCTGTGCTTCTTTGCCAGTGCCTGTGCCGTAGCGCTCGGCGAACGCATCGAACCACCGGTCGCGTTCGGCTGAGGTCTCTTCCGCCGCGAAGGCCGCGTATTCTTCCTTGGACACATAGCGCAGGTCGCCCATGAGGTTCATCGCCTCGTGATTGCCTATCAGCACGTGCACCGCGCCGCCGGCAGCGGCGGCCTCACCTTCCAGTCGCATGAGAAGATCCATTGCCTTGCGTGAATCCGGGCCGCGATCAAGGAGGTCGCCAACAATAACGAGGTGGGTACCGGCACCGGCCCAGGCATGCGCTTCATCCAGCACCTGGGCGTTCTGCAGTGTGCGCACCATCGCGTCGAAAGCGCCATGGATATCTGACAGGGCGACGACACGCTCAACATTATCGAAGGTCCATGCACTGCTGGCCCAGGCCGGCTGCCATAACAGGACCGACACGAGAAAAACACGTAGCACGCTGGCGTACATTGCTGGAACCTCACGGAATGGTTCGTACAGTCTAGTGTGAAGACCGGTTCCCGGCAATTTGCTAGACTCGCAAAACCCCTATCCAGTCGAGACACCTCGCATGTCCTCTCGCAAACTTTGCGGTCTCTTGGTCGCGCTGCTCTTGTCTGCCGGTACTATTCAGGCGCAGGTTCCCGGCGAGCCGGACCCCTTGTTTGCAAGCGATGACGTTCTCAACGTACGCATCGTCGCGCCAATAAAAACGCTGATGGGTGATCGCCCGGACATGGAAGAACTGCCCGGGACACTGTCCTGGACCAGCGAAGCTGGCGAAGTCGTCACCGTTGGCGTGGCGCTACGAACCCGCGGTAACTACCGCCGCCAGCGCACGATTTGCCCGTTTGCGCCCTTGCGCCTGAACCTGAAGAAATCGGAAGTCAAAGACACCCTCTTCGACAAACAGGACAAACTGAAGCTGGTTACGCATTGCCGGGATGGCATCACCCGCTATGAGCAGAGCCTGCTGCGAGAACACCTTGTGTACAAGATGTTCAACGAACTCACTGACTATAGTTTTCGGGTTCGGCTGCTACGCATCACTTACGTGGATAGCGACTCAGACAACCGCGAGCGTACAGAATACGGTTTCGTTATAGAACATCAGGACAGGCTTGCCAAACGCACAGCGCTGCCGGTGGTGGACCTGCCGCGCGCACCGCTGTCTAGCCTGGAATCGGCCTACACAAACCTCGTGCTGCTATTTGAATACTTCGTTGGCAACACCGACTTTTCGCCGGTCGCCGGGCCAAAAGACGAGGCTTGCTGCCACAATGCGACACTGTTTGGCCGGCAGGAAACCGGCCTGTATCCGATCCCTTATGACTTTGACATGTCGGGCATGGTAAATGCCGACTATGCGACGCCCAACCCGCGATTCAATCTCCCGGATGTGCGAACCCGCTTGTATCGCGGTCGGTGTCATTTCAATGACCATATTCCCGCTTCTATAGCGCGCTTTAACGAGAAGAAGGACCGGCTGTATGAACTGGTTGAGACCGATGAAAACCTGAACGGTCGCACGCGACGCGAAATGCGGCGCTTTATGAATGAATTCTTCGATGTTCTCGACAAGCCGAAATCGGTCAGCCGGCACATAAGCGGCAAATGCACCTGACGGGTCAGGTCTGCAACCAGTCAGCCAGGATTTTAGTAACCCGCGGGTGAATGTAGTATCCGACGGAACTGTGCGGGTTTGACTTGCCGTAGCGCACGGCGTGGTTATAAATCTTGTAGTCGGTTACGGCGCTCAACCTGCGCTCATTGAGCATATGCCTGAAATCATCGGCCAACGTATTGTCGTGGCAGGTGTAGTCGTCTTCGGCCGCCACGTTGCACCAGGAAATGACATTGCCGGGCCAGCGCGCGAGCGACTTTTCGCGTGCACCAAAAATACGTTTTTGTACCTGCGCGTCGCTAAGCGGCGAACCCAGCGTTACCCAGACGTCAACCTTGCGCTCCTTCAGTTCGCTGG
>TARA_R110002049_G_scaffold3415_1_pt1 | contig 10500 bp, 14 predicted proteins | sample TARA_R110002049 | Tara Oceans TARA_R110002049 (sample SAMEA4396941) | marine metagenome | biome: Polar Biome; feature: [SRF] surface water layer (ENVO:00010504); material: water (ENVO:00002006), including particulate matter (ENVO:01000060) such as... | depth 5 m
CCAAGCGCGCCAGGGCTTGAGCTGGTCGCGCGCTCGATCTTGTTCCTTTGGGGTCGCCGCAACCGCGCCGAGGCGTGGCGCTGGTGCCGTTAACCGGCTCGGCACCGTCTTTAAGCGAGGCATAGCCATTACCCCTCATCTGCCATAAACGCAAAGCGCCCGGAGCGGGTTCACCGTCCGGGCGCAAGAGTGTTGTTGGCATGATGTCTAGGGGGGGCAGCTCCGAGGCGCAACAACTTTCTTCCATGGTGTCATGGGAGGCATGCGGTCATCCACCATCCAGCGAGACAGATTTGTGTGTATTTCAAATGTGATACGCAACTCTGTTAACGCTGACCACCACTGCAGATAATTGCGTCTTGCCCCTGCTATCTGCGCACCATCAGGTCGATATACAACCGGGCAGATGCGCACATCATGCCGACGAGGACGCAAGCCGGACGTATCCACCTCGATGCCCAAGCTATCTGTCAGCGCTGTATTTCCATACTGATTGATCCGCCAACCTTTAGGTTCACAGCGCGGCTGCACCCCGACGAACGCATCAGGCATTGCGCGTGCACGCGCCAGCTCAGCGATCCGCACCGCCATGCGTCGACCGCCACAGCCCTCTGGCAGAACCGCCACAGCAGACGCGACAAGGTCAGCATCAGGATCGGGCAGTGACCGGCCTCCACCATCAATCCGACAGCCAAGCTTGCCACGCTGTTCCATCAGATATGCATTGCTAATAGAGCCGTACCCAAAAGCTAGCGTGCCCTCGTCTTCAAAGTCGATCGACGCGCATTCATCAGCGAAAGCCCATTCCAGCAGCGACTGGATACTGATCTGCCGTCGCACGCGACCGCTTGCGTCCCGAACCGCCTGCGCCGTCGTGGTCCTGCCGATCCGGCGACCTGACTGAACAAACTTTTGCGCCATCATGCTGCGTCCTCCGACAGACCAGCCTGACTGCCGACCATACCTTCGACATAGGCAACCTTGCCCTGGTACCAGTCAAGCCATTGCACCTCATCTTCGGGCATGGTGTGGCCACGTGCGATCCGATCGTTCGCAAGCTCAACCCGCCGCCGCCATTCCTTCGCCTTGTCCGCCACCATCTTCTTGTCCATTGACTTCACGGGTGGTCGCTTGTGCATCGTCCAAAACCAGTACTCAGCAACCAGTCGATCTCCGAGCACAGCCGCACCACCCGCCGCAGATGCGAACCAGCGAAGCAAAGCGGGCAGTTCATCGAGTGGTCGGCGCTGAAAGCTTTCCGCCAGCCCCAGTACGGTCGCAGGCGCTGGCCAGAAGCACCGTGCGGCCCCCTCGCCCTTCGTCCGGAGCGAGACGCGCAGCGCGATCAGACCGTCATCCTTCAGATAGGCCAGGTCATCAGCCAGCCGATCCAGCCGGGTCTTTGCATCTTCCGCCGCAACATTCTTGGCAAACCGGAACCCGTCAGCTTTTAACGGATCAATCAGCAGCCTGCGCACCCGGTCGCGTTTGGTCTCTGTCGCCTCTTCCATGCCGTACCCCTTTTCTCAGCCAAGTCACCTATCAGCTGCCCCAAACCCCTGACCTGTCGGGACAGCGTCTGTTTCACTGTTATGTCTCTGTCTATGTCCCTGTCGTGTAGGACACTTGAGGACAGAGTGGCGAAATGTCTGTTTTAATTAGACAATCTCGCGATACTGTCCTCGAACTGTCCTGCAATTGTCCGCAAAGTGTCCAATGGACAGTTCAAATCGCCCATCACATCGCCCCCCTGCGCGGCGCGCGGCCAAGGTCCATCCGATGATCCGCCCACGCCATCATCGCCTGCTCGACCCAGCTGGTGTTGCGATAGCCGACGCTTTGCTTAAGCAGCCATTCGTCCATCCACTTCACAGCAGCGTCGTTCTTACTCAGCTCAGTCTGCAGCCCCGCCACTGTCGATCGCAGGCGTTGGACGCGTTTGACCGTATTGGCAGCTTCCATCTTCGCTCGGTTATCCTCTTTGCGCGACACGGCCTCGATCAGCATGTCCAAGACAACCGGATGCATCAGCCGCACCTCATCACCGCAGCGACACGGTCGCCACTTATGCAACGGCCCATATTCAAGCTGGCACAGCGTTTTGAATTCGGATTCCGAGATCATCAACAGCTTGGCCAGAACTTCCATATCATTCGGGATCGTGCCGACCGGCGACTGATCGCAGGCAATGTTAATCAAATCGAAGTAAAGCGCGCGGCACTCTGCCCGCCCCTTCAACCGCATATCGGAGTTCAGCCAGCGCCGGCGCTCCCAAACCATGAAGAAGTGACTATTCAGTCGGTCATCGCGCGTAAGAGGGTATTCCTCGATTTCTGAAGTATCGACTAAAGCGAATTTTCCATTTGCATCAGAAGTTGCCATCGCTAGTGACCCGCCTGCGACTTCGACAGCCTTGGACGACGTTCATCAGCTAAATCTAACTGGCCAATTGCTACAGTAATCACAGTGAGATACCCGTAAGATCTGCTAACGCACGGTGGTTACCGGAACCGCTCAGCAAAGTATCCGCGCTCAGCGCATAGTCGTTCCCGCCAGCACCGCGGTAGTGCGTCTTGGTCACGCGCAGCCGACCTCCCCAATTCTTCAGCTTAATTACGGCCCTTATTGATGCCACGGGGACATCTAACGCCGCAGAAACCTCAGACATTGTGCAGTCCCATCCGCGGGGCTGGCAGTAATGCCAAATTCGAAACGCTATAGCGTGGCCACGTGGTGTCATTTGAAGCGACCCCCATTGATTTGTTGGAAAAATTTTTCCGAACGCTGAGCCCAGCGATGCGCGCGGTCGGCCCACCCTTGGGATATAATGCCGGCACGCGACGACCACGCCGCGAACCAAAGCCCCTGAACTTGCAGCCAAATGCGCCGCTTCATGCCGCCCGACCCCGTACTGGCTCAAGCACAACCTCGACGCCTGCCAGCACCATCACTGCTGTGACGTAGGACAATGCCGCATCATTATCGCAGCGCAGCCAATTGATAATCTGACGTTCCGACACGTCGAGAACGGGCGCGCCGAGCTGTGCAACCTCGCGTTCCGATTTACCCGGAAAGGCACGCCACAAAAGCGATGCAAACCACCGGCGCGACAAGCTTTTGTGCTTACCCGAGCAAAAATCGACACGCTTTGCATTTTGTGAAAGATTTTTCCGCATACTCGCTCCATGTTTGAACTGTGAAGAGTTCAAGTGAAGCGATTGTGGAAAGGAACGAGGGGGTGCTGCGGTCATGCTGCATCCCTTTTGTCATGTCGTTTAAATTTAAACAGAAGTGGGCCGCAGGGAATATTCCGCTCGTCGCACTCGCTCTTGATGATCAAGTACCAATTGGCTGGAAACGCCGAATTTGCGATCGCATTGCTGATCGACTGGCGACTTACACCAAGTGCAGTCGCCAAGGCATCCCGCCCGATCGCCGCGCATATTTCCTGAACTGTACTCACAGCACATCAAGTAATACACAAATTATGTATCGTAAAGGTTCATTTCTTTCAAATATACATATTTTCTGTATCCAGCGATATTTACTACTATGAATATCACCCAAAAAGAATCCCTCACGCGCCTCGGCGATATGAGCAAAGAGGCATGCGCACAACGTCTTGTAGCCGCCAGACTGACGAGCGGATTATCCCAGCTCGAAGTCTCGCAACAAGCTGGGATAGCCAACAACTCCCTCAACAATATGGAGAGAGGCCGGCAGTTCCCGAACCGTGAAATCATGAGGTATTTCTATCGCGCTCACAGGATTGACTTCAACTTCCTGATGCACGGTGATTTTTCGCAGCTTCCTCAGGACGTGCAGGCGGATCTCTTTTCAAAATTAAAAGGCGCAAGCAGTGCCACGGATCAAACACCAGATTCAAACTAACCCCAAGCGAACGTAAAAACTTCGCAACCCTAAAATGTCTCTGTCTCAACGCCGCCACCCCCAGTTACGCCAGACTAGAACAAATTAAGAACAACGCAACCCAAACCCGTAGTCGCCCTGACCATTCGTAAGGACCGAAACTTGAGCACCAACTATAGATCAGCACGCACCAGCCTCCTGATATTTGACACGGTCACCTGGCTAGCTGTTGCAGCCCTCACTCTCATAGCTCTAAAGCTTTTTTCGAACGGAACGGAGTTACCTGCAACACTAATGGGGGTAGGAATTTGGCTGTTTGCGATCTTCGAATTTGCCTTTACCCAGTTCGCCCGTGCCCAGATAGACACTGCCGACAACACTCGTAAAATCCTTGAAATACTTTCAACCCAACCCCGGTCAAATGCTGGGAAGCCAGCTTTAATCCCCCCTCAGACCCCAAGCAGCCAGCGAAAAGAGCCCACTCTAAAATAGCGCCGCACATCATGGATACATTTTATGTGTATTAGCGATTGACTGATACATTTTTAGTGTATTATATCTTCCTCACTTACAGGAGGCTGATATGCAAATGCTCAACGACCAAGCCCGACACATCGTCACCCACCCGCAGAACTATGCGAGCCAACCATCAGTGCTGGCGATCAACTGGGAAAAACTCAAAAATGCGCGTGGCCAGACGGTTGATCATGACCGCATCGGGGGCCCCGCCTATCTGATCGTCGATACCGACCGCGCCAGCGCGCAAATAATCCGCATTCGAACCAAAGTCCGCGATTATGCCCAGACCAGGGGCTATGATCTGCCGCCGAGTGCAGCATGATGAACGAGCGCCTTATCCCCTTTGTCCGCGGCGTTTCCCTGATTGATCACAACGATCCCGACACGCTGAAAGATGCCTTTATGAATGAGGTGATCGAGAACAGCGGCGCATACGCCGACCCGACCGGTGTGGAAACGTGTCTGTATGAGATTAGCCTACACGGCATCATAGCCCGAGGGGCATCCGAAATGGACGCCATCCACAAATGGATCACCGCTGCCAACGCGACACTGGCGAACCCCGCTGGTGAAGAGGTTGAAGCTGACGGTTTCACCACAACTCACCCGCCCTGTGGCACCCCGCGCAGACATGAAGAAGAGATCGCGAACGCAATGGACGAACGCGACGGTGTGAATACACGAGTATTCCACCGGATGCCCTTCGGCATCAGCTGACACTGCTTACTGCAACGGCGCACTTCCTCCAGCGCCGCACCTTGGCTGGCGGGCAATATCAGCCCGCCAGTTCTTTACTCGAATTGAAAGGCTACGTGATGAACATCGACGATATGGGCGACAACACCCGTTTGCCTCACCAAAGAAAGACCTGCCACTACTGGCCGGACTGCGCCTGCGGGCCCAGTGCCAAATGCTGGCTGATACGCCCGGACGACGCAGCCCCCATACCTGGTGCAGCATTCGCAATCGTCGCCGCGGTAACGACAACCATCATCGCGATATTTTGCGGCATCGCCGCAGTGATGAGTTCAGTTCTGGCGTCGATCCTATGAGCGCACCCGTACGTCACCGCCTGACCGATATGCAACCAGCACAGCAGGCTGGTATCCTCTGCAATGATCCGAAGTTCCAGCGCTTTGCTGCGGTCCGCTCGGGCCTACCCGATCACAAGTTTAACGCCAGCGCCGCCGGTGAGTATCTTCGCGGGGTCTGCCAGATCACCAGCCGGACCATTCTGAACACCAGCAAGCCCGCTCAAGCCCAATTCGCCGCCTTGCGAACAGAGTTCGACGCTTGGTCAGGGCGGATCGCTCCACAGCGATAGACCACTCCCAACCGCCCCTTTCCAACCTGATTCCGGCAAAGATCGCGAGAACGAGGACAAGATGACCCAGCCCCTGCTTAAACCGACAGACGCTGCAGACGTTCTGGGGATCTGCACAAAGACCTTGCAAGAGTGCCGCCGTCGCGGGCTAAAGTATGTGAAGGTCGCTAGAGGTGCGATCCGGTACCGCGCTGACGACCTGCAGGATTACATCGAGGCCCAGACACAATGCCATTTCGAACCAAGAAAACCCGCGTCTATCAATACGACATCGTCGTCGGGGGTCATCGCCTTCGAGGATCTTGCGGGACGGAGGATTTCGAAGCCGCGAAAGCGGTAGAGGCAGACATCCGGGCCAACGCCAAGCGCAATGCCGCCAGAGGGTCCGATTACACGCTGTCAGAGGCGCTTGGCACATACATCAACGACAAGATCACAGGACGCCCCTCAGAGGGCACCACCAAGAGCCAAGCGCGCATCATCCTCTCCCACATGGACGGAAAGAAGCGGGTCTCCAAACTGACCGATGCGGATATTATCCAGTATGCCGCCAAGCATCGCGCTACCTGCGCCAACAGCACCGTGAACCGCCACCTGCAGATGCTGGGCCGCGCGCTGCGGCATATGGGCAAGGTCTATAAAACCGAGATCCCCGACATCGATCTGAAGTCGGCCGAGACGAAAGAACCGCGGGAACGCGTACGCGAGCTGACCACCGACGAGCAGACCAAGCTATTCGCCACTCTGCCCCAAGAGTTTCATCCCATGGTCGCGTTTGCGCTTATGACCGGCGCGCGGATCAGCACGATCACCGGCCTGCTGTGGCGCGATGTCGACATGCCCAACCGCGAGATCATGTTTCGGCTCAAAGGTGACGAGCTGATGATCTTCCCGATCAACGGCGAGCTGGCAGCGCTGCTGTCTGCCCTGCCCAAGTCAAACGTGATGGAAAGCCGGCGCTATGTGTTCACCCGAGTTGACGGCCACTCGGCCGAGCGCATCCAGATTGTCGCAAGCGGTGGTGTGTTCGGCACTGTCTGGCGTAAAGCGCTACTGGATGCCGGGATCGACAACTTCCGGTTTCACGATCTGCGCCATACCTTTGCCACCAGGATGCTGCGCAAAACCCAGAACATCAGCCTCGTGTCGAAGCTGTTGGGGCATACTAACATCGAGACAACGAGCCGTTATGCGCATGTTTTGACCAGTGACTTGAGGGATGCGCTGGATGAATTTTACGTGCTAGAGAACGAGATCAATACACCCAAGGACCGCAGCATCAAACGTGATGTCTAACGATACATTCGTATAGATCTGCTTTCAGACCGCGCATCGTAAAAAATCCCCTCTAAATCCTAAATGTTGAATCTCATCTAGTGAGCGGGCATAAATTCATTTTTGAGTTGCGTGTATTGTGGACCTTCCCGCTTACGGTGAGTAGCATCCGCCGACTATAAGGGGATACGTATGGCCAATTGGCATGTGGATGAAATCGAAGACATTTTGGGTCTGGAAGACCAAGATAAAGGGTTAGGAAAAGGGAAGCGCGAAGACGTTCAAAATGCTAGAATACTAGCTTTCTTGCTAAGGCGCAGGCTCACTCGTTCAATACCTCATTCAGCTACGAAGAAAATAAGATCGCAATTGGTTGCTGAGAAGAACTTTGCTAAGCGCCTTGCAAGGCGGCTCATAGTTCAAGCGAAACGTGGAAAAGACGTCGACTATGACACAGCGGCTCTTCGAAAGGTTTTGGTTTCACATCAAAAGTCTTCAATGCTTTTAGACAGCTTCGTTAAAAATCGAAGTCGTCGCTGGGTCCCAATGGTACAACGCCTCCGTGCTCGAGAACGATCTTCTGTTGAGGTGAAAGACTTTTCCTTTTTAGCTTACCCTAACAAGACAGTGAAATTGCTTCGCGATATCGCGGAGCAAGAGGCCACTATTTTATCCTCGCAAATACACTTTCTAGACAAAGAGTGCCTCGATATCGGAGCTTGGTTAATTATGGCTGCAATGCGCCAGGATATGATCCCCATTTTTACCGGCGGCGCGATCTCCGGTGAGCTTATTAAAGTAATCTCCGCGCTCGAAATGTCCTCAGCACTCCGTATGAGTTTACCATCTACCGATCCCCAACGCGGCCCTTCCGAAGTTTGGGCGTTCCCCTTACGCTCACGCCGTCCCGCAGGCTCAAGCACCTCAACTACAATGTTCCTTGATCCACAGGATGCTGAAGAAGTTGCAACGGACTTGTGCGAGGCCATAAGCGCTTGGCTAAACGAGTGCGCCGGACAAAGTTTAAACCTTGATGGCCGACGCAACGTCATGCAACTAGTGACCGAAACGCTTGATAACGCCGAACGCCATTCTCGTCCTGAATATGAAAACGATGGAGACTGGATGATGACTGGTTTTATGTCTGTATCCGGCCCCGAATCGCATCGAAGATTCGCCTGCCAGATCGCTTTGTTAAGCGTAGGTTCACCCATTTCTGAGACAGTGCGTCATTGTGACACAAAGACTGCGAAAAAGATGGAAGAATACGTTGGCTCCCATATTAAATCATATCGCCAATTTCGACACGCAGACCAGCATCTTCGAACCATCTACGCACTACAAGATTTTGTAAGCCGAGACAGAAATGCCTCTGAAAGTTCACGAGGGGGTACAGGATTTAGTGATATTATACGGGTTTTCGCAGACCTGTCTGGTCATGAGAATCCTGACGTTTTTGCAAGGCTAGCGGTTGTCTCGGGCCATACCTGTCTCCATTTGAGTAGAGACGACTGTGACCTCGCGGTAACCCGTAGTATTGGGAACCCCTTTAATATATGGTTGAATGATGAGCACGATCATGCAAAGCAGCCACGCGAAGGTTGCATTGTGGAACTAGAGCACGAACTAAAAGGTACTTTGGTTACGATGTGCTTTGAGTTTGACCCAGATTACCTAGAAAGAACGCACGATGGTAAATATTGATCTTAGCAAATTGACGTCTGCAAACTCGAAGGTTCTCGCTGGCCACCAGCGAGGGGTGGCTGCACGTGAACTTTACCATATTGATGATCTTGAACGAGATTTCACTTCACCGATCGTAGTCACTGCACCCAGTCATTTGGAAACAATCTCTCCATCGTTTGTTCAAGGTTTCTTGGGGGCAACATTGAAAAAGATCGGACCTAACGCATTGCAACGGCTGCTCGATTTCTCGGAGCTCAAGCCCTTTCTCCGTGACGACTTCAATATTGGGATAAAGCGTTTAACTCTTCGATCTCGCTTAGAGCAGTAAAATTTAATTCGTGCCGGTCCAAGGAAATTCAGGTACCGATTGGGCTGCAATAATTTCAGCCCTGTCGGCGTTACTTGCATTCATTTTCTCTTTTCTACAGTGGTTTTTTTCAGAGAAGCGCTCTGAAGCGCGCGATAAACGTGACCATTTCATCGACACGGTAAAAATTCCTATTACTAAGCATATCGATAGGCTTCAAGACTTGCAGCAGGACATATCTCGCTGGGCTGGAGACGATACTGAGACCGATTTTTCAGTCTTATTCGAAAGAACGGTTCGGTATATTCAAGATCTAAACAGGGAGATCAACCACGTTGAAGGTGGAGAGTTTTCAGATTCTTGGGACTGGCTAGCCATAAATACTGATGACGTAGTGGAGGCAATAGACGACGTTTTATGGGTTTCCCGCCAATTGCATTCCCGCACATTTTCAAGCAACCTGAACCGACTAGTTAATACTCTGGATGCCGCAATAGCCGCTACAAACCCAAGACGCGATTCAGGGAAAAAACGCGCATGGGTTATTAGAGTTTGGTAGCGTTTCTAGATTTTAAATTTAGCACTTAGGTCATCGGCTCGGTATCCTATAGCCCCCCACCCCCAGACTAAACCCCAGACGCACTATAATTTGCGCTTGTTTATATGGATTTGGTAGCATTTTCCCAAGCTTTAGTTACGAGTTCGATTCTCGTTACCCGCTCCAGTTCTTCACGACAGTTTCTGATACTCGGACTACCTGCTGCAGCATGGTTTTAGGCGATCCTTAGTCTACAGCACCACCGCCCTGTTCACACAAGCGGTAGCCGCGTGACCGTTCGATCACGTCAAGATGCAGGTGATCCGCATGCGAAGCGTTCGATCCCGGCCCCAGCACGGTCGAAAAATCCAGACAGGCTGACGCCCTTACAGCATCTTGGAACGCCTCTGCCATGGTACCCTGCGCCTCGCGCGGTTCGACCGCGATGGGGGGACCCTCCGCGAAGGTGAACCCCATAACGTCGAACGCATTCCCGAAAGCATGCTCAGACAATTTCCCATCGGGCGCATTGTTGCGGCGTCGGCAAATATAGCCTGACCCGTTCTGAATCGACACCAAAGCGCCACGATCTGTCATGCGCTGCGCAGCAGGAAGAACAAAATCTCGGGTCCATGTCGCCAGCGCATTGACGGCAGGGCAACGCATGGTGGCGGCGGGTGTAATGGCCACGCCCGGTGCAATCTCGCTCACGGTCAAGGGGCGGAGGATGCCGCAATCGGCATCGTCGGTCGGAACGATAGGTGCCGGTTCGGTATAGGTGACCCCAAGCCCCTCTAGGTTTGCAAGACAGGTGGCATAATCCGGATCGTTGAGCCGCAAGGTATCGCGCATTCCTTTGCCTCGTGGCTGTGAAATCGCGGGGTCGATGGATCCTTCATCGGGCGTTTCGACCTCAGTTTCAGCCTCCGCGACTGCATCCGCATCGATCTGCACCGTTGGGCGGGGAACAGGACGGGCCGA
>TARA_R110002049_G_scaffold73909_15_pt1 | contig 10487 bp, 8 predicted proteins | sample TARA_R110002049 | Tara Oceans TARA_R110002049 (sample SAMEA4396941) | marine metagenome | biome: Polar Biome; feature: [SRF] surface water layer (ENVO:00010504); material: water (ENVO:00002006), including particulate matter (ENVO:01000060) such as... | depth 5 m
CTTTAGATTCTAAATACAATGAGCTTCCTGCATTCACTGTAACATTTCCATATACAGTTAAACTACCAGATAATACTGATAATCCATCAGCTTCAGAAATAGAAATATTTCCTACTTCTGCGTTCGTGTTTGTATCGATAGAAGGAGCATTTGTCATTAAATCTGGAATTGTTACTAGAGAACTAGAGTTAGGAACACCATTATCCCAATTTAAAGGATCATTCCATGAAGAACTTATAGCGCCTAACCAATTTGTAGTTAATATTGTAAAAGATTCTTTAGATATTGGAAGTGTTGCTTCACCATCAGTAGTATTACGTGTCCAGTTATTTTTATTAATTAATAAAGCAAAATAACTTGAGTAAACAGCTTCTGTAGATCTTAATCCACTATAAAATCCTCCGTCAGGGCTAGAAACAGGATTAAATTCCAAAAAATCAACTCCGGCAGTTAAACCTGTACCAGTTAATTCTCCACTCAAATTTCCGTTTTTTAAACCTGTTAAATATGTTGTTGGTGTATCTTTATCGGTTCCTAAGTAAACAAAAACAGCTTCACCACTTGCAGACCAATTAAAAGATCCACTTTTTTCTATAGATCCTTTTGAAACACCTAATAAAGGGTTGCTAGCAGCATCAACATCAGTAAAGACAGTAATACTTCCAGATTTTATAACACTACTTCCTGTATTCCATGTTAAAAAACCTGAGCCATCTTTAATGTAAATAATTGTATTTGGTGATAGGTCTACTAAATTTATTAAAGAAAAATCGGTATCTCCATCTGCATTAAATGCTGTGAAGGCAATATCACCTGTGGTTTGAGAATTCACAGAAAAAAATGTAAATATTGTTAGAGTTAAAAGGTAAAAAGCCTTTAAAGAGTATTTTTGTCTCATATTGTTAGTTTTAAGTACCTAAAATACGAAAAAAAAGGTGATTTTGGTTAAAATCTAGTATTTGTTAACAATATGTTAAAATTGAATTAGTTTAATTTTTTAGTTTTTTCGCCAAAAGAAAGGAGTAAATAATATTAGAACAGTAAAAAGTTCTAATCTACCAATTAACATTAAAAATGAACAAAACCATTTTGCAGCATTAGATAAATGAGCAAAATTATCAACAGGACTAACAGAACCAATTGCTGGTCCAATATTTCCTAGTGAAGATGCAGCAGCTCCTATAGCAGACATAAAATCTAAACCAAATAATGTTAAAATTACTGAAGAAATAATAAATATTAACATGTAGATAATAAAGAAAGAAAGAATATTAAAAACAATTGTTCTACTTACAGTTTTACCATCATACCTAACTGGTATAATTGCATTTGGGTGTAAAGCTTTTTTAAATTCTAAAAAACTATTCTTTAACATTACAATATGCCTAACTACTTTTACACCACCACTTGTAGAACCCGCAGAACCACCTGTAAAGAATAAGGCAAAAAATATACCAGTTGCAAAAAAGTTCCACATTGTAAAATCTGCAGATACAAAACCTGTTGTTGTTACAACAGAAATAACCATAAATAAAGAATGTCTAATAGCACTTTCTGTTTCTCCTAGTACTTTGGGGTGTGCTAATACAGTTTCTAAATTAGGATCTTGAAAAAAGATAATAACTATTGCTATAACTGCAGATACACCTAATGTACCATATAAATAATACTTAAACTCTTCACTTTGTATAACTTTATAAATCTTACCTTTTAAAGCAAAATAAGTTAACACGAAGTTTGTACCAGCTACAAACATAAAGAAGATAATAATGTATTGTATTAAAGGTTTTCCGTTATAAAAAGCAATACTATCAGATTTTGTAGAAAATCCACCAGTACTCATTGTTGCCATTGCATGATTGATAGCGTCGAACCAAGTCATACCAGCAAATTTTAATAAAAAGAACTCAAGCAAAGTTAAAATAACGTAGATTAAGTATAATCTTTTGGCAGTATCTGTAATTCTTGGATGTAATTTATCTGCAGAAGGTCCTGGTGCTTCTGCCATAAAAAGTTGCATTCCTCCAATTCCTAAAAGCGGTAAAATAGCAATGGTTAAAACAATAATTCCCATTCCACCAATCCAATGTGTTGCACTTCGCCAAAACAGAATTCCTTTTGGCATATTATCTATATCTGTTAAAATTGAAGAACCAGTAGTAGAATAACCAGAAATAGTTTCAAAAAAAGCATCAGAAATACTTGGGATTGCTCCAGATAGTAAATAGGGCAACATTCCTGTAAAAGATAGTGTTAGCCAACCTAAAGTTACAATTAAATAGCCTTCTTTTTTCTGAATATTTGTATTTGAAGGCTTATTTAGAAAGTATAATATTATACCAATAAATGTGGTAATAATTCCAGCATTTAAAATACCCCATTTTTCTATTTCGTCATAATACAAACTAAAAGGGACGGTTAAAAACATAAACAACCCATTTAACATGGCTGTAATTCCTAAAAAGCGATAAATTATTTTTGTATTTAAAGCTCCCATTTATCTAAATAAACTTTCTACAGTATTAATAGCTTCTGGTAAACAGAATACAATTACTTTGTCTCCGCTTTCTATTTGCATTTCACCAAAAGACATATAAGGTTTTCCGTTTCTAATAATTCCTCCAAAAACGGCTTCTCTAGGAAATTTCAAATCTTTAATTGGCTTGTGTGTAACTTTTGCATTTGGTTGAACTTCAAATTCAAAAACTTCTGCATCTATATTGTGTAAATTAGCTAATGCTAAAATTTCACCTTTTCTAATATGCCTTAAAATATTACTTGCAGCAATTAATTTTTTATTAATTAAAGACTCAATACCAATAGTTTGGGAGATTTCTATATAATCCATATTCTCAACTAAAGCTATGGTTTTTTTAACACCTTTAGATTTTGCAACCAAACAAGACATAATATTGGTTTCTGAGTTACCAGTAACAGCAATAAATGCATCTGTTTCTCTAATGTTTTCTTCTTCTAATAGCTCTAAGTCTCTACCATCGCCATTAATAATTAGAACATTTTCTAATTCTTCGGCTAAATTTTCTGCTTTATCTCTATCTTTTTCTATTAGTTTTATATTAAAACCTTGCTGACATAGGTTTCTTGCAGTTTTTTCACCAATACTACTACCACCAAGAATAATTACGTTTTTAATATCAAATTTTTTCTTTCCAATTATAGGATACAAATCTTTAACATTGTAACTTGGTACAGAAAAATATACCTGATCGTTTAATTTATAAGTAGTATCTCCTCTAGGAATAATTGTTTGAGAAACATTGTCTCTTTTTATGGCAATTGTAATAAAATCGATATTACTAAACTTTTGTTTTGCTTCTTTTACAGTTAAATCTACTAATGGAGACTTGTATGTTAAGGCAGTTCCCATAACATTAAAAAGACCGCTTTCAAACTCTACAGTATCATTAAAAGAAGACTGTTTTAGCAACATTTTTATTTCATTTGCTGCTAATTCTTGAGGAGATATCATAAAATCTAAACCAAATTGTTTAAAGTCTACCTCGCACTCATTTAAAAATTCAGGATTATCTATTCTTGCAATTGTTTTTTTTGCGCCTAAAGATTTACCAATTACAGAAATTGTAAAGTTGGTGTTTTGACTTTCTGTAACTGCTATTAATAAATCTGCAGAATCAATACCAATTTCTTTTAAAAGTTTTATAGAAGTTGCATCTCCTTTTTTGGTAATAACATCTAGATGATTGTTAATGTAATCTAGCTTATCGCCATCAAAATCTATAATGTAAGTATCTTGAGATTCGTAAGAAAGTAGTTTTGCTAAATGAAACCCAACATCTCCTGCACCCGCTATAATAATCTTCATATGTAAAAATAGATAGAATATAAGGTGCAAAGATACGAAAGTCTTGAAACTGTTTTTTAAAATTTGATTTTTCTTTTTAGAATGAATATTAGATTATTTGATAATCAGTAAATTAAAATTCGAATTTTGTACATTTATAAAAAAAAAGCATGGAAAAATTAACCATTAAATCTTGGGCTTTAGACGATAGACCAAGAGAGAAATTGGTGGCTAAAGGTAAAACTACGTTATCCGATGCAGAATTAATTGCTATTTTAATTGGTTCTGGTAACAGAGAAGAAAGTGCAGTTGCTTTATCTAAGAGAATTTTAAAATCTGTAAATGGTAATATTAACGAGCTTGCAAAATTATCTGTAGAAAAACTTACAGAATTTAAAGGTATTGGAGAAGCAAAAGCTGTTAGTGTAATAACTGCTCTAGAATTAGGCAAAAGAAGACAACTAGAGGTTGCTTTAGAAAAACCAAAAATAACAAGTAGTAAAGATGCTGCAAATGTTATGCAACCAATTATTGGAGATTTAGAACACGAAGAGTTTTGGGTTTTGTTTTTAAATAATTCAAATAAAGTAGTAGCCAAATCTCAAATAAGTAAAGGTGGTTTAACGGCAACTATTGTAGATGTTAGATTAGTATTTAAAAGAGCATTAGAATTAGCCTCTGTAGCAATTATAGTCTGTCATAATCATCCTTCAGGAAAACTAGAACCAAGTACTGCAGATAAGCAATTAACACAAAAAATTAAAGAAGCTAGCATAACTTTAGACATTAAACTTTTAGATCATTTAATTATTACTGAAAAAGCTTATTTTAGCTTTGCAGATGAAGGAATTTTATAGCTTCTATGTTAAGCAATTAACTTGCTGATAACGAATAAAGACTATAATTTAAGATTGATTATTGCCAACTTTACAAAGAATGATATTAGTTTACACACATAAAATTACACCTAGAGTTCGTTATATATTTAAACATATTTTAACAAGAACACTATTAATTTCTGTAGATTTTACCACAAAAGTGGAAGAGTTTGTGGCACACAATGGTCCCAAATTAAGTTATACAAAAACTCCATTAGGCAACGAGTTTTTTATAAAAAGTAACGATTTATTATTTGAACAAGGTGTTAATGATTTAGATATTAATATTCAAAAATGGGAAGAAGTACCTTGCTTTTTTGTGGCAGGAAGTAAATCTGCAATTCCTTTTGATATTTTTGCGGCAAGTTTCTATTTAATCTCTCGTTATGAAGAGTATTTACCCCATGTAAAAGATGTTCATGGGCGTTATACAGCTGCAGAAAGTTTAGCTTTTAAAAACGGATTTTTAGAGAAACCAGTTGTAGATATTTGGGCGTATAAATTATTGTCTAAATTGAAGGAAAAATTTCCTGATTATGAATACAAAAATAGAACTTACAAATACATTTCTACAATAGACATAGATAATGCATTTGCTTACAAGCATAAAAACTTTGTAAGAACTTTTGGCGGTTTTATAAACGATTTATTTAAACTAAGATTGTTAACTGTTTGGTACAGATTTACAGTAACTTTAAATATAAAAAGAGATCCTTTTGATAATTTTCAAAAAATATTAAATATTAAAAAAGCGCAAGATATAAGAACTATTTTCTTTTGTTCTATAGGAGATTACACAACTTTCGATACCAATGTTTCTGCGTCTAAGAATAAATACAGATTACTTATTAAAGATTTGGTAGATTATGCTAGAGTAGGTTTGCACCCTTCTTATTTTACGATGCAAAATCCATCTCTTTTAAAAATGGAAAAAGAACGTTTAGAAAATATAACAAATACACCCGTTATTAGATCTAGACAGCATTATTTACGTTTTAATTTACCAGAAACCTACCAACAACTTATAGATTTAGAAATTCAAGAAGACCATTCTATGGGTTATGCCAGCAATGTTGGTTTTAGAGCAAGTACATGTACACCTTTTTATTTTTACGATTTAGATTTTGAAATTCAAACACCTTTAAAAGTATTTCCTTTTGCATTAATGGATACTACTTTAAATGATTATTTAAAAATTACTCCAAAACAATCTTTAGGTAAAATTAGAGATTTAAGAAATGAAGTAAAAGCTGTAAATGGTACGTTTATTACTTTGTTTCATAATGAAAGTTTAAGTAATCATTTAAGATGGAAAGGTTGGAAGCGTTTGTACGAATCTATGATAAAAATTGCCACTTCTTAGAATGATAAAATACGTTAGAAGAAAAGATTTAGATATTAAGAAGTATAATAATTGTATAGAGAAATCTATACAATCTAGAATTTATGCTTTTTCTTGGTATTTAGATGTTGTAGCAGAAAATTGGAGCGTTTTAGTTGTTGATGATTACGAAACAGTATTACCAATTCCTTTTAATAAAAAGCTATTCTTAAAATATATTACACAACCTTACTTTTGCCAGCAATTAGGTGTTTTTTCTAATAAAATAATTTCTAAAGATTTTCAAAAGGAAATATTAGAACATATTCCATCTAAATTTTTAAAAATTTCTTTAAATTTAAGTTCAGAAAACTATTTATTACCTGAAAGTACTAGTAGAATTAATTACACTTTAAATTTATCTAGAGAATATTCAGAAATAAAAAAAGATTTTTCTAAAGGAAGAAAACATGCTGTAAAAGTAGGGCAGAAGGCAAGCTTAAAGTTAATACCAATTTCTATTAATAAGTTAATAGAAATTCAGAAAAATAATTATTCATATAAAATTCCTGAAACTAAATTAATCAATTTAGTTAGTATAATTCTTCAAAAAGGAAAAGGAGAAATTTTAGGTGTTTATAAAAACGAAATCTTACTTGGTGGAGGTTTTTTTATAAATGATAAAAAGAGGTTAATATATCTTTATTCGGCATTTAATGCTGAAGGAAAAAGACAGCAAGCCGCAAGTTTTTTAATTTCTAAGGTTATTGAAAAAAATAAGAATACTAATTTAATTTTAGATTTTGAAGGCGGTAATTTACCTAATATTGGTAAGTTCTATAGAAGTTTTGGAGCAGTAGAAGAAGCTTATTCAACTTTTAATAAAGCTTTTCTATAAAGAATTTTAAAACTAATTAAAGATAGAATTCCTGTAAACCACATTAACAAAGCAGAGGTAATTGCAGCACCTTTAATGCCCAATTCTGGTATTAAATAATAATTACTAATTACATTTAAAAATAACGCCACAGTTGCAATGTAGTAGTTAACGTTAGCCTTACCGATTGATGATAATAGATTTCCAAAAAGTCCTCTAAAAATAAATATTCCAGAAACTCCTAACATCAATATAAAAAAAGTAGCATTATATTTTACAAAACTATTATCTAATAAACTTAAGATAAAACTTCCGAAGAAATAAGAAATTATTAATACAGAAAAACTTACAGCTACAAATAACAACATGTAACTTTTAATGTATTCTTTAATGTAATTTTTATCATATATTTTTTCTGTAAAGGTTACAAAGTCTGTATTGATAAAAACACGAGGTAAGAACAATAAACTAAACGGAATTAAAGAAACATACCTGTAATTTGTAACCATTTCTGCGTCTTTTATTAAATAACCAATTAATAAAACATCTACCACAAACAATAATTGTGTAACTACGTTAGATAAGCTTGCAAAAAAACCATATTTCCAGAACTGTAAATTTAATTCTGGTAATTTTTTAATCTTCTTAATTTTAATATTTACTTTTTTAATAAAGAATAAAGTAACCAAAATAGGTGTTAATAATAGTGAAATTATATAGCCAGTTTCTTTTAAATAATAAGTTAGTATAGTTATTAATACTATAAATATAAAGCTAAATAATAATTCTGAATAGGCAAAATTCTTGTTGTCATGATTTAGTCTTAACTGTGCTCTAATAATTTCAAAAAGAAAACTTGGTATAATTAAAAATGATAAAATTATCATATAAAATTGTGCTTTTTCAAATTGAAAAGAAATAAAGAAACTGCTAATAATTAGTAATAGAATTATACCTAAAGAACTTAAAAAACCGTTTTTTAAAACATATAAAAAAATACTGTTTTTATCTTCTAATTTTTTATTTAAAGCACTAAACCTAATAAGGCTTTGTGGCAAACCTAACCCACTAATTGGTATAATAAAAAGAATAATATTATAAGAAAAAAGTACCACACCCAAGGCAGCATTGTCTATAAATTGTAATGCTACCCAAGAAGCTAAAAGAGATAATAATCTAGAAATTACAGTTGCAAAAAACACATAGCTGCCAGCTCTGTTTAAAAAGTTTTTTATGTAATTAATTATTAATTTCAGAATTAAGATTTTAAAGATTTAAAATATAAGTTTTCAAAATTTGATGCAATTTTATCTTCAGAAAAATTTTCAACAACATAATTATGCATTTTAGTCTTATCTGTTTTAAAATTTTTGTACACTTTTAATATGTTTTCTAATAAAGCATTTTCATCTTTAGCAGGAATTAAAAAACCAAAATCTTTAGGAAAAAATTCATTTATTCCTCCAACATTTGTAGAAATTACAGGAATTCCGCAAGAAAAAGATTCTAAAATTACACAAGGTAAATTTTCATAGTTACTAAATAGCACAAATAAATTACTATTCTGTAATTCAGAAACTACTGCTAGATGAGGTATTTGGTTTATAAATTCAATATTAGAAATGTCTAAGTTATTTTTATTAGCGTATTCTATATATTTATTAGCGTTTTCGCCAATTAATTTTACTTTAAAATTATCTATTTTATCTTCTAGTTTTTTAACCACATTTAATAAGCCTTCTACATTTTTATGCGTATTAAGCATATTAGAAACATGAGTAATGGTAAATGTAGATATTTCTTTTTCTAAAGGATAAAACAGGCTTGTATCTACTACATTTGGCACTCTAACATAGTTTCCTTTGTAATTTAAATTTAACATTGCATCTTTTAAATTATTAGAAACTGGGCAAACAAAAGTTGCATTTTTAGTAATAATTCTAGAAATATTTTTTTCTGTAAACGAAAGTGTTTTTGCTTGTGGCAAATGGTAACCCGTAAAATGTTCAGAAATTATAAAAGGCTTTTGTTGAAACCATTTTAAATACAAACTAAAAAATCCAAAAGGGTAAATCTCGTTTAAATGAACAACATCAAAATTACCTGTTAACTTTAACAATGTAAAAAGAGCTTTTCTAAACAGTAAAGCTTTTTTTAAGGGATTTTTTGTGTTGCTTATGTAGGCAATATTTGTAGTTATATTGTTTTTTTCTTCAGAAATTACCTCAAGATCATTCTTAAGGTTTTTGTCTGTAATTATATGTAAAACAGTTACTTTGTGTTTTTTAGATACAGCTTTTGCATGTCTTTCTATAAAATCTCCATTAGTAGGTAAAACCCTAGAAGGGTACCAACCACAAAGAAATAATATGTGAAGTTTCTTATTCAAAAAAGCTGTTTTATTAATACAAATATAACAACTTAATGTGCTTTTATTTTATTAATAATATTTACTTTTAACAGATGAAAATAGAACACGTTTTTTTTGACTTAGATCATACTTTATGGGATTTTGAAAAGAATTCTGAATTAACTTTTGAAAAAATCTTTTTAGATAATAAAATAGATATAAAAATTGAAGATTTTTTAGAAGTTTACATACCTCTTAATTTAAAATATTGGAAACTTTATAGAGAAGAAAAGATTACTAAAGAAGAGTTAAGATACCAACGTCTTAAAAAGTCTTTTGACGGTGCAAATTATAAAATTACTGATACTCTAATAGATAAATTGGCTGTAGATTATATTAATAATTTAGCAAATTTTAATCATCTTTTTGATGGTGCTTTTGAATTATTAGATTACCTAAAAGAAAAATATACGCTTCATATAATTACAAATGGTTTTGAAGAAATTCAGAGTAAAAAAATGTTGAACTCTAAAATAGACCATTATTTTGACCAAGTTGTTACTTCAGAATCTGTTGGTGTAAAAAAACCAAATCCTAAAGTTTTTAATTATGCTTTAACAAGTGCAAAAGCTACTTCAGAAAACTCTATTATGATTGGAGATAGTTTAGAAGCAGATATTTTAGGTGCTATAAATGTGGGCATAGAAGCAATACATTGTGTTTTTGATGATTTAACTGCTACAGATAAAAATATTACAACAGTAAAAAGCTTATTAGAAATAAAACAATATCTTTAACTGATTGTCCGTTTAATAATCAGCAAAAAATATTTTATGAAATTCTTTAACAATCTGTGTATATTTTTATGCGCTTTTATGTTTTTTTCTTGTTCTCAAAGTCTAGATTTCAATCAAATTGATGAATATACTATAAAACCTGCATTTTCTGTTTCACTTACTTTTTTTACAATTGATGCAACAAGTTTTGAGTCGGTAGCTGGAGCACCACCAATTACTGAAATTTCTCAAAAATCTGACGTTAAAATTTTTGAGAGTGGTTTTATAAAAGATAATTTACAACAATTAGATTTTGAGTTTGAGGTTAAAAATGAATTCAGCAGAGATTTTACAATGGAAATTTTGCTTTTAGATGAAGATGATAACCTTATTTATAAATTACAAGACTTAAAAATTTCTGCAAATAATTTAAATTTTAACCAAAAAGAAGTTATAGATATT
>TARA_R110002049_G_scaffold138614_2_pt1 | contig 10475 bp, 11 predicted proteins | sample TARA_R110002049 | Tara Oceans TARA_R110002049 (sample SAMEA4396941) | marine metagenome | biome: Polar Biome; feature: [SRF] surface water layer (ENVO:00010504); material: water (ENVO:00002006), including particulate matter (ENVO:01000060) such as... | depth 5 m
TATTGAAGCCCGCTACTGAGACGCCCCTGAGCGCACTGGCACTTGCCGCGCTGGGCGAACGCGCCGGCATACCGGCCGGAGCCTTCAGTGTGGTGGCCGGCAGCAACGCCAGGGCGATCGGCGGCGAGATGACCAGCAGCACCATCGTGCGCAAGCTGACCTTCACCGGCTCGACCGAGATCGGCAAGATATTGATGGCGCAGTGCGCCGAAACCGTCAAGAAAACCTCGATGGAACTCGGCGGTAACGCTCCGTTCATTGTCTTCGACGACGCCGATCTGGACGCCGCCGTCGTCGGCGCAATGGCCTCCAAATACCGCAACGCCGGGCAAACCTGCGTATGTGCCAACCGCATTCTGGTGCAGGAATCTGTCTTCGAAGCGTTCGCAGAAAAACTGGTGACAGCCGTGAAAGCGCTCAAGATGGGTAACGGTGCCGACGAGGGCGTAACAGTAGGCCCGCTGATCAACGATGCCGCGTTCGACAAAGTCAGCTCCATCCTCAAGCAGGCCACCGACAACGGTGCCAAAGTACTGACAGGCGGCAAAGGCAGCGAAGAAGCCGGACAGAATTTCTTTGAGCCCACCGTGCTCGTCGATGTAGACGACAGCATGGAAGTCTACAACGAGGAAATTTTCGGCCCCATCGCCCCGCTGTTCAAATTCAAGACCGAAGAGGAAGCCATCCGCATCGGCAACGATACCCCCTTTGGCCTCTCTGCCTACTTCTACTCCCGCGATATCGGACGCATCTGGCGCGTCTCCGAGGGCCTGGACTACGGCATCGTGGGCATCAACGAGGGCATCATCTCCACCGAGGTGGCACCATTTGGTGGCGTAAAAGAGTCCGGCATCGGCCGCGAGGGTTCCAAGTACGGCATCGATGATTACCTGGAGATCAAATACCTCTGCATGGGCGGCGTCAACGACTGACGCCCGCCCCACCGACCCCGGGTGCGGTTGCAAGGCTGTGCCCGGTCCGCGCCCGAAAATGAATTACCCTGCGCAGGCGCTGAATCTGTGGTAGAACGGATTCAATTGTAATCCTGGCAAACCTTCAAGGCGCAGTGACATGTCCTCCGAAAACACCGTATCGAACGCGTCGCTCTGGCGCAGCGAGTTCCTGAGCCAAACCAGGCGACACCCCTTCACCGCACTCGGCCTACTGGTTGCGCTGCTGGTATTGCTTACCCTGCTGGCACAGAGCCTGTGGCTCGCCGCTTTCAGCGACAACGGCATTTACCTGCGCTGGGGACTGGCCGGTGGAATGGTCGCGTTTGCCGCAACCGGGCTTGGTGCACTGCCCGCATTAATGTTGCAGGGGATTTCCAGGCGCTGGGAAGACGCCATGCTGGGGTTTGCCGCAGGTATGATGTTGGCCGCGAGCGCCTTTTCACTGATTCTGCCGGCACTGGATGCCAGCGCCCTGCTTACCCAGAGTGCACTCGGCGCTTCCGGCATTGTCGTCGGCGGCATGGCGCTGGGCGTTGTCCTGATGCTGGGGTTGGATCAGTTCACCCCGCACGAACACGAGCGCGAGGGCCCGTGCGGACCGGGTCACGAGCACTGTAATCGCGTGTTGCTGTTCGTCTTCGCCATCGCCCTGCACAACCTGCCCGAGGGCATGGCCATCGGTGTCAGCTTTGCCCAGGGCGATACCGCCGTGGCCATACCGTTTACCACCGCCATCGCTATTCAGGATGTGCCTGAGGGACTCGCCGTGGCACTGGCGATGATCGCCGCCGGTTTCGGACGGGGCATCTCAGTGCTGATTGCCATCGCGACAGGTTTTCTGGAACCTGTTGGCGCACTGTTGGGAGTCACCCTGTCCAGCGGTGCACCGCTGGCCTACCCCATTGGATTGGGCCTCTCGGCAGGTGCAATGATCTTTGTGGTCTCCCACGAGGTGATACCCGAAACCCATCGCAATGGCCATCAAACCGTGGCGACACTGGGTTTGATGGTGGGTTTTGCACTGATGATGACGCTGGATACCGCACTGGGTTAAACAACTGACGCTCTCGCACCGGATCGTATATACTCCGAACATCAGCGACCTGATTTAATCAGTCGTGTTTGTTTTTAAAGTAGCGTGCGAGGCCCAAGACCCCAATGCCCAGCAAGAAGGAAGATGCAGCAAAAACCAACGGCGGTGATGACATCAGCTGGCAGGCGCAAAAAAGCGCGATGACCCGCGACCGTATCCTCGACGCCGCCATCAACTGCTTTATCGAGCTGGGCTATACCAATGTGACCACCGCCAAGGTCGCCAGTTCTGCCGGCGTCTCACGCGGCGCGATGCTGCACCACTTCCCCTCCAAAACCGAGCTCATCCAGGCCGCCGTGGAATACCTCCACGACAAACTGCTGGAAGACTATACCCAGCGCGTGGCAAGCATCCCCCCTGCCCTCAAGGGCCAAAAGCGACGACGCGCCGGCATAGACGCCTACTGGGAACACCTAACCGGCGACCTCTTCGTCGTATACCACGAACTCTGCGTGGCCAGCCGTACCGACCCCGAACTCAGTGTCATCCTGGAAAACTCGCAGCAACTGTTCGAAAAACATGTGCGCGAATCAAACACCGAAATGTTTGATGAATGGAAAGATCGCGGTGACCGCTTCCTACTGGCAATGGACGTCACCAAGTTCCTGATGGAAGGTATGGCCGCCGGGCAGTTGATGACGAACAGGGATGAGCGCGTTAAGCGGCTGCTGAATTATCTGGCAGATCGCCTGGAGGAGATTTTTGAGGAAGGTGAAGGGTCAGCTATTGGGAGGCATTCGGCTGGGAAGTGAAATGTGTCTATATCTGCACATGGCTAGCAGTCATCTGTGGCTACATATACCTACACATGGCTAGATGTAGACATATTGGCTACATTTGGCTACGACGTATACGTAACTGTTAGGCATCATGAGGACGGAATTGTGGGACTAGCTGGAGATGTAGAAGAAACAAAAAAGCTGTGGAAGAATTCATCATTAGGATTTAGGCTTCTACTAGGGCTTTCTATATTTTTGTCAACTAGTTCTATAGCTTCTTTAGCTGATGCCATTTTTAAATGGAGAGGATTCGTTCTAGATGCAGTAAATTTCCTTAGAATGTTCGTTTCCGAGCCAATTACTAATTCACTTGCGAAAATTGGAATAAATTACGAAGCATTATCTATAGACTATCTAATTTTACTTTTACTATTTGGCTCTTCAGCTTTGCGTTTGTTTTGGGTAAATTATTTTGATAAGGAGATTACGTTTCTTAACTCTGCGTTTAATACTGTATTGGTAATATCAGCAGTATTTTGGAGTTTCTATAAATTGGCAGGCGCTGGCGTAGTTCCTTCGCAAATGTCTTTTCTAGTTATTGTAGGTTTATACATAGGTTGGAATCTTGTTTTTTCATTCACTCTCAAGGAGAGGGTGATAATGTTGGCACCGGTTTTCATCGCTGTTTTAATAGCGCTATTGCTAGGCGCTGTGAACTCAGGGATAAGCAAGCCTTTATGAGTTCAAATGGCCTAACAAGACAAATTCACTCGGACGCTTCGCTGTCGCTCAGCGCCGGTGATTTGCGGCGTTACGCGTCTGGCTGATCACGCATGAATTTCAAAATCACAGGTAAAATTGAGAACGAGGAGACATTTGCATCAGGCTCAGCTATTCGTGAAATTGCCAGGCTTCGTAAAGTCTATGGACGTGGTCGTTGGCGCAAGCGGAAGGGTGTGGCAAATGTAGAATTTGAGGATGGAACTACATTGCTGGTAGAGCTACACTGGTACGAAGCCACCGGTATTGGCCGCAAGGAATACAAGATCAAGAGCATCTTAGAGTAAGTTATGCCTAAATCTAAGTTAGTGATTTGCATTGAAAATTCGGATTATCCGGCTTCGCTTGAGAAGAGGAAAATCTATGAATTGCTTCCCGACCCAAAGGCCGAGAAAATCGGCCAAGTTCGGATTATCGACGAGTCCGGCGAAGACTACCTTTATCCCTCTACACTGTTCGTTGAAGCGAATCTTCCTAAGGCAGTACAAACTGCTGTTATTGAAGCCGCGTAACAAGCGACTGTGATCCCAAATCAACCCTGTAGACAAAAATAGTTACGTCATCTGCCACTCCTTTTGATCGCGCACCATTGCGTTCAAAATGACCATAGCGATAATGGGGACACGATAATGGGGACAGATTTATTTTCGAGATAGCGTTCGCGGCAACGACAGCGGGTCTTTTCAACTTTCCGGCAATAATTGGTCGCTCACATATCCGTCCCTGGTAGCTCACTCAGCAATATGTAGTCTAGAACGCAGCCCTCCCCTTTTTCGCTCGTTAAATGATCGCGCCGTGTCTTCCACATAGGTGTGTGGCTGAAGACCAAAAATGCTAACAGTGACCACCTTAAATCGTCGTGCAGGATGGTTTATATCCAGAAAACGTTTCCGCGGAAACGCGTCACAGCGATACACTCTCTCATGGGGCTGCAATAAGGATTATTTTTATGGGTTTTCACCGAATATTACTGTTCATTCCAAAATATCTTTCGCATACTTTGGCCAGTAATCCTCGTTAGCAATGGATAGCTGTAAAGACCATCTATAGCATTTACACCAAAAGCCATTATGCCCCTCGAACACTCAACATCAGGGGCAACACACAAGGAGTCAGTGTGGCGACAAACTATGTCCTGATAGACTTTGAGAACGTTCAGCCGAGCAATCTGGAGGTTCTAAAACAACACCCATTCAAGGTTTTCGTTTTTGTTGGCGCAAACCAAGCTCGAATACCGCTCGAGCTGGCAGTGGCAATGCAGGCTCTTGGCGAATCGGGACAGTACATTGAAATATCTGGGAGCGGTAAAAATGCTCTCGACTTCCACATCGCCTGCTACATTGGAGAGCTATCAGCTAAAGACCCAACTGCCTACTTCCATATAATCTCCCGCGACACTGGATTCGACATACTGATAAAACATCTCAAAGCACGGGGTATAAAGGTTCAAAGAGAACGTGATCTGGCTGAAATTCCAGTAGTACGAATGTCCACTGCCACCTCTCCCGACGACAAAATCGCTGCCATCGTCAAGAACCTCGCCGGGAGAGGCCAATCCAGACCGCGCAAAGTCAAAACCCTCTTGAATACAATCAACTCATTGTTTACCGAGAAGCTATCCGAACAGCAGCTATGTACAATACTGAAAACTCTTGAGCAGAAACAATTCATAATGGTTAGTAACGGCAATGTGTCCTATAAACTGCCTGATCACCAATAAGCTGAGATGGGGCTAGCCTAAGTTAGAGGGAACAAAAGCCAACTAGCGAAGGATAAAAGCTGGGCCAGATCCGATGACTTTAACAGGGTCCCATGAAGTATTCTTGTAATTTCTAGTGGGTAATAAATAACGTGAAAAGCATGGAAACTGGCTCTAGCCCCGACTACACAGAAGAAGAATTCACCGCTGAACAAATTGGCGGGATGCCCGGGAAGACCCTACTTGAGTTCGGCACCCCCTGGTGTGGACACTGTCGGGCCGCAAGCGCGGCTATCAATGAAGTAGTAACTCAACATCCAGAACTGCGTCATCTAAAAATCTATGACGGAAAAGGCAAACCTCTCGGGCGTGCATTCAAGGTAAAGCTTTGGCCGACATTGATACTTCTGCACGAAGGCAATGAACTTGCCCGCGTTGTGAGGCCATTGATATCAGACGAGGTTCGCCAATTATTTTCGACAATCAATTAATATGCGTTCGAGATACAAAGCACCGATTGTCACGCTGGCTTCGGAATACCTTGTGCTTGCCAACGCTGTTAAAGACGGCTGACAGACTTCCACATCACTGCAGCACTGCTTCAGCGAGCAGTTATGCACCAACACTCATTGACCGCGAATATCCATCCAACTCTCAGGCAACGTAAGGCCCTGAGCTTCGAGTTTTTTCAACTCCTTCTTCAGGTCATCGGCAAACAATCCAGGGAAAAAATCAGGCATCTTGATACTTTTCGAGGAATTGACCTTGTCGGTCAACAACTCAGAGTCATATTGATGCGGGCGAATTTGCAGGAACTCTTCCAGTTGGGCTAGCCAGCCTACGGGGTTTTCGTGGATATCTTCAAAAAATGCAATCATGTACTGATCTGGATTCAGGTTCTTCTTCAATGATTTAGTCACATCTGAATAGACGGCGCTCCTCCACATCGCTTTCGATCTGACTTTACGATTAACGTCAACGGGATTTAATTGTTCAGCATTCAAAGGCTCGCGGTTGTGGAAATGGTGAAATTTGTAGTGTGACCACAGCCGCTTCACAGGGTGGCGCATGATATAGACGACCTTCAGATTGTCGGTCATTGCCTGTACATGCTTCCATTCCCGCTTACCCAAACTGGCGTAAAGGTTACTGAAATCAGCGCAGTACTTTTTCCCTGGGTTAGCCTCAAACAACTGCCGATACCAGGCGTCGTCGACGGGTTCAGCCAGATAGTCAGAAAACCATCTGACCACTTCCTCTACATTGGGCGGGAATGTGTCGGGCTTCATGAAACCGAAAAAGCGCTTGAAATGCCTGAAACGGCTGCGACGATTAAGTTGATCTGGGTAGAGGTCAGCGGCGAAATAGTGAATTTCCTTCCGCTGGGCAAAAAATACATCGGGGTGGGTACTCATCATGGAATAGAGCCATGTGGTACCGGCTTTCATCGCGCCAATATTGAGAAACAAACTATCGAACTTTTTAGGCATATCACTTCTTATCGCTACACTGTACAAGGGGAGCGCACGCACTTAATCGGAATCAAAGACTATAGAAAAACCAGACGGTGACGTTACCGGGGTAGTTTAACTGATTTTTCGTTACGGCGCTTTCAAGCTACGCGCGGAGGAATACAACTTGTCGAATAGCGTCCAAGCGCTGCTCAATTGCGCTGCACATACATTACGTCATTGCCTTGTTCATCCCTCGCATACCTGACATCAAGATCGTCCCAACCCAATTCATCACCAAGCTGATCCAGCAATGCAAAATCACGTTCATCCGCTGAAACTGCGCCCTGCGGATCACTATCAGTTCTGGAGTACGTGACCTTGCACAGGCTTTTTTTGCAGTAGATCTGTTGCATATTGACATAATCAGACGCGTGAAACACCTCAGCTATGGCTTGTTCTGCGTGCGTGTCCAGAGGAACACCAGAATCGCGCTCAAAGATGTCTAACGCAGCAGTATTCTCTGTGTACAATGCCTGCTGTATCGGTTGTGGATTGCGGTATCTCTCGGCCATTTCCTCTCGCACTCGGGCGCGTTCAGATTTGTCCACTACATCGCTACGGCGGCTAATGTCCGTGATACTCTGCTCCAGCGCATCAAGGCGTTGTGATACATCAACGTGACTCGGTGCAGGTCGCTGATCCGCCAGGCCATCCGCCGCTAACAGTTCCAACTTGCGCGCTAGTTCAGCTAACTGCGCTTGCAATAGGGCAAGCTGCGCATCTATATCTCTCACGCTGGCTTCCAGGCGCTCTTGTTCACTAGCTGGGAGAGCAGCCGTTCGTTCCGATATCGGCGTACGAGGGACAATAGTGTAGTTAACCAGCAGGAAAGCCACGGCCAAAACAGCCAGAACTGCCACAATGTATTTTGCTGTCATGCTATTTTTTCTAAAAAACCAGCACTGCCCCGTATGCGCCGCCCGGGGGGACTTCACAGCGCAGATCAAGGCGTTCACCGGCTGGAATGACCCCCAGATCGAAGAAATTCAGACTCGATGCATACCCGGATTGGACATTCTCAGTTCGCTTTACGGAGCGGGTTCGAAAATTGAGTAAATCGTATTGGGATAGTATGCAGCTGAACTGCAGAGTGAAGGGAGCGGGATTGAGTATACTAACCGTCACGTTATAGTCGTTCTCAGCATAAAGCGAGGTAATGATTGGGCAAAAAACAGGGATGTTATTGCTGGATAAGATATTGGTTATCGTACCGTATTCCCTCAGAAGCCCCTGGCGAGCCAGTCCATTACCCATATTCCTGAGATTACACATTGAAGCACTGGTAATACTGCTATCGAACTCTGCGTTCGAGTGCAGCGGGGTGAGCAATAAGGTGAGAATCAAAAACGCGAATACATATCTAGCTGGCTTGGCTTCCATGTCCACAACCTCCGAATGATTCATTTCAAAATAGTCTTAGGGGAATCAATAGTCAAGGTTATCGAAATTCTGGTTTCCCGGCGTTTTGCAGGCAGGGCTACCTACTTCCCTTGCGCAAATACTGGACAGCGACCTCACCGGTACCGATCTCGGATCTGTAGATCCCCTGGTAACAGGTGTCCTCGGCGCGATAGCACTATTGACCATACAGCACCTGTCTTCTTCTTTACGTCTAATCTGGCGCTGCGGGTATTGGTCAGGGGCGATAGCGCTATGCCAGCCCGCCAATAATTAACTAAGTATTAGCTCCTGAGTCCCGGCAGCCCGATCAAACGGTGTTATCTGATTGAGCAAGTATTCTTGATAGAACTTGACGAAGGCCGTCATCTCTCGCTCATTATCGTTTCGGGTAAGCAAAAAAAGCGGCAGGTTTATCTTTCCGCGTTTCAGTAACCGGTGGGCAAGGCGTCCATAGCGAATCGAGTTCATGAACTGAAACCCGGCTTCCAGTGCCGGCTCACTTCCTTTGAACTCACGGTGAAATGCTGTGATGATCCTGATGTCGTGAATACTGTAGAGATGCTGAATGGCCCTTGGGAAAATACAGTGATCGCACAAGGTATCGACGCCCGCTGTGTCCTCCTGAGTGCCTCCCGCTGCAATCCCCCGGGCATGGCGGTAGTGTTCGTTGTTCCAGACGTCGGCGAAACTCACTTTGCCGGGCGTCACACAACCAAAGTCATCTCGCTCTTTCGCCGTTGCACAGCACGGAGAGACAGGCCCGCCACCGGTGACCACGGAAACCCCGTAGTGCCACGAGCAGTGTTTGGGAAAGTTATCGTCGTCATCCAGCGAGTGTGGCATCCATGAGTTGCTCTGCTCGTCTTCCAGGAAGTAATCCCGGGCCCAGTCGGCGAACTCAATAAACCCTTTGAAATCAGTTGCACTGACACGGTTGGAAGAAGGCGCTTCGCCCTCTCGATAGCTGGGGAGCCAGGACTCATCATTGACAGCCGCGTCTTCATGCACGAATGCAATACCGATGTCCTTACAGTATTTCCTGGCCGCCTCCACCTCGTCCTCGTTATGTCGAAATATCAGCATTTTGTAGACGATGCGAGTATCCAGGCCCAGCCGTTCACGTGTCTCTGCGAGCGCCTCGAGATTCCTTTTTACCAACTCAATATCGCCACCCACACGGTGTACCTGATAGGCCTCCTGGGTGAACCCGTCGATGGAACCGACCAGCGTATCCAGTCCGGATGACAGCAACTCCTCAATATGCTGCTGCGAGAGCTTCAACGACAAATTTGAATGGACTTCCGTTTCAATATCGTATTCGTGGGCTTTCTTGATGTACCGGGGCAACGACCTGTTCAACAGCGGTTCACCCCAGTTATAAAACATCACCAGGAAAAGGTAAGGCCCCAACTCATCAATGAGCGATTCGAAGAGTTCCGGTCTCATCTGCGCGCGACGGCTGCGGCGAATAGAGTCCACTCTGCTCTCTCGACGGGCAGTATTCTCCTTCCCCGTGGGGCATGTGGGACAATGGAGTTGGCAAGCGTCGGATGGATCGATGGTTAGATAATACGGATACGAAGTCACAGCTGACGTATGAGTGTATGCCTCATACTTGGCGCGAAGAAAATTCGCGAATGCTTCACGATTCTTTTTCTGGAAAGGCTGCATAGAATATTTCCTCTCTCCTGAGGATCGCAGCAACCAACAAGGAAACATTGGCACTTGCAACCGGTCACGCACAAATCACACTTTGGTATTGCTATCGGTGACACAAGCTGCGATATCCGTATGCGCTCTCACCTCGTTTTACGCTAGCGCGACAGCATTAAGGGTGTCAAGCCTCCAGTGACTATCCTGCTGATTATGCGGGTCTGGATCACGTTCTCGGGGTTTATACAGGAGGTAAGGCCCGGCATTTTCCGGCGAGCCCGGCTATCGGCGCGGGTCCCCCAGCTGTGCGGCCTGTGAAATGGGCCAGAGGGGGCAAGCCCCCACCTACCCCAAGAACCAATCAGATATTCTGGTAACGAAACTCCGCCGGCGGCGCCGAACTAAAGTAGATCGACAAGCCAATCAGGGCTGCCAGTAGCAGCACAGTCGCCACGCCAGCGAGCGCTCGCGGTAAAAAGCGACGAAAGAAGAAGTAGCTGTTCATGGCTGTGCCCGGAATATCAGCATGCTGTGCAGCACGGCGAGGCCCTCGGTCGCTGTGGCTTCCTTGGTAAGTGCAAACCCAATCATAACGAAATTCAGCGTCAGCACGGTAGAGAGTATCACCGCAGCACGGCGGGGCCAGACGCCCACGGCCTGCCA
>TARA_R110002049_G_scaffold234642_1_pt1 | contig 10474 bp, 12 predicted proteins | sample TARA_R110002049 | Tara Oceans TARA_R110002049 (sample SAMEA4396941) | marine metagenome | biome: Polar Biome; feature: [SRF] surface water layer (ENVO:00010504); material: water (ENVO:00002006), including particulate matter (ENVO:01000060) such as... | depth 5 m
TACTTAACAAGTATTCAACTTATTTTTCAGGGGATGGCTAATTTATTAAATATTACGTTGATTGAATCAAAATTTTGCATTGGCTGTACTCGATGGTATCTTTGATGTTAGAGTATCTATAACAAACCCTAAATCGTGAACCAAATTATTTTCTACAGTTGAAATACATGCATTTTTTAATATGTTCATACATTCGTACAAATATAATTAATATTTCATAAAAGACATTTTATTGAATATGGCTACGAGCAGATAAGAATTTAAAAGTTATTGACTTATTGAGTGAAGTAGGAAATACTTAAAAAAAAATAAAAGACCCAAATACATAATATAATTGATCTCGTTTAGTTGTGGTAACTGGTCTCGAACCATTTACCTATGGGTTATGAGCCAGAGGTAAAAACAATTAACTTTGAGTAATCTGTATAGATATAATTATATATTTTCAATTTGAATTTTTTTTTGAACTTTCCTTCTAATATTTTGATGTACGTTCACTATAAGCGGACTTGATTCTCGCTTCTTACTTGGAAATGAAGTGTCCATTTCTAGCAGAGTAGATAGGGCTAACGGAATGAAAAGTCAAAAGTGAGGATTGTGTCCAAGACCTTTGTTAAAGAAGATCTTTTCTCGGAATGTAGAACAACGGAACGTACTGAGTGGAAATCTAATTAGCCTAGGATTTACAAAACCCAAACGTTAAAATTATCATAATTATTTAGTTCTCTAGTTACAGAACTAATAAAACTAATTACTTTTGTCCTCGATATGGAAAACAAATTAACAGACAAACAAAAAGAACTCATCGAAAGTTTTGGAGTCGTCCAAGAAGGCATGGGACTCTCTCCTGCCTCAGCAAGAGTAAACGCATTGCTTACTGTAGCCGATACTGTGGAACTTACATTTGATGATATTCGTGAGGCTTTAGGGTTAAGCAAGAGTGCTACTAGTAATGCCATCAATAACCTATTAAGAATGAATCGCATTGGATACAAAACAAAACCAGGCGATCGCAAGCGTTATTTCTTTTCAAAAATGGGACAATGGCAAGATACTTTTATGAAAAGTATGAATGGTCTTACAGGTTATAACCAACTGCTTAAGGATATTTTGAGCCATAGAACAAAGGACAGTAAAGAATTCAATGCGCAACTTAAAGAGCTTACTCAATTCATTGAATACTATCAAAAAGAGAGTATTAAAATTATTAAAAACTGGAAAAAATAAAACTATTTTTTTATTAAACATAGTTCTTTTTATTCTGAACTAACTAATTATTAACAAACTGAAAGAAATGATCAGATTAATTACCACCATAGTATTTTTTATCACAAGTATGGTTTCAAGCACTCTTTCTGCGCAAGACGATGTGATACAATTCAACACCATTGAAGAAACCATCAATTATGCTGTAGAAAACAATAACAACCTTGAAAAAACAAAGATTGACCAACAAATTATACAAGCACAAATTGCTGAAGTTAAAGGTCGCGCTTTACCACAAATAAGTGCTAATGCAGGTTTTACAGATAACTTCTCATTACAGGAACAACAACTACCCGCCGAATTTTTTGGAGGAGAACCAGGAACAACTATTGGGGTTGCCTTCGGTAATCGTTACCAATATTCAGCAGGAGTGAATGTAAACAAGAGTTACTTGATTTTAAATTATTCAACTCCATTAAAAGCACAAGCGCGCTTGCAGAATTACGTGATTTACAAACACTGGTGACCACCCAAGATTTGATAGTCAACATCGTACAAACCTATGTGCAAATACAAGTATTTGAAAAGCAAATAGAATTACTTCAACAAAATTATGAGCGTACAGACAACCTTGTAAAGCTTTCTGATAAGAAATTGGAAGAAGGTATCATTAAGAAATTAGACCTTAATCAATTATTGGTTAACCGCTCAAACTTAAAAACTCAGATTGAAGATGCTCAATTTGGCAGAAATCAACAAATGCGTTTATTAAAAGTTTTGTTGAATATCCCCATGGATACTAAGGTAATACTTATTGAAAAACTCGAAGACCGCTCGCCTATTTCATTAGGAACCGAATTACTTTTAGATGCTAACCTGGAATACCAGCAATTGGACAAGTCATTAGAATTATCCATTATAGATCAGAAACTTATCAAGGCGGAGTACTTCCCAACCTTAAGTGCCAATTTTGGTTATAATTATTTAGGACAAGCTAATGAGTTTGGGGATTTTAACCCTGATATCTATCAAGGTCAATGGAGCGGAACCTGGGGGCTGTCTATGAGTATTCCCATATTCGATGGCTTTCAACGTCGTAATCGTTTAAAGCAAAAAGAATTTGCTACCGAGCAGTTAGAACTGGATAGAGAGACGTTAAAACTGAATATCACAAAAGACTTTGGCGATGCCAAAGAACAATTAATTTTAAGCAATTCACAAATAGAAAGCCAGGAATCAAATATGGCTCTCGCTCAGGAAAATTATACAGGTATCAAGACTTCATACAACGAAGGTGTTGCTAACCTCACAGAATTATTGGACTCAGAATTCGCCTTGCGTCAAGCGCAATCAAATTACCTGAACGCTTTACTACAATCGAAAGTAGCCGAAGTGACCTTATTAAAATCCAGTGGAAGGCTTTCTCAGTTACTTGCCAATCAAACTATAAACAACTAATCATCAACGATATAAATATTTTACAAATGAAAACTAAAAACATCATAATCTTGGTAGTCGTAGTCCTTATCGGAATCATAGGTTACACACTATTTAACAATAAAAAAGAAATGAATGCCGAGGCTCAGGCAGTACAAGAACAGTTTGCGATTCCTGTACAAATTGCGATGGTAGGCAAAAAGAACATCTCGAATGGGCTTATAACCACGGGCGAGTTCAAAGGTTGGGAAGAAGTGACTTTGGTTGCCGAATCACAGGGAAGTATCCAGTATCTAAAAGTGGAGGAAGGACAAAAAATAAAAAAAGGCCAAATCATTGCAAAAGTAGATGCGGTGTCCCTTAGTTCACAATTAAGTAGTGCAAATTCTGCTTTAGCGAAAGCTGAAAAAGATGTCGCGCGTTACGAACGACTTTTGGAAGCAGGTGCTGTATCACAAAGTGCTTTGGAAGAAATGCGTATCCAACGTGAAAATGCAAAAGCAAACATCGCCCAAATCAATCAACAGTTGAGCTTTACCGTTGTAAAATCTCCTATCAATGGTGTGGTAAACAGGTTGATGGTTGAAGAAACGAGTTTTGTCATGCCAGGTAACGAGATTGCCGAAATTGTGCAAGTTGACAGATTGAAAATTATTGTAAAGGTCGCCGAAGATAATCTTTCTAAAATTAAAGATGGTCAGGCCGTGAATATTAAAACAGATGTATATCCGTTGGAAACCTTTAAAGGAAAAGTAAGCAATATTAGTGTTAAAGCTGATGCTTCCAGAAAATTTCAGGTAACCATTGAAGTTGATAATACAGAAGAAAACCAGTTACGTGCAGGACTCTTTGCCGAAGTAAACTTCGAAGTACTTAAAACAAACGAAACCGAAGCTATGGTCATTCCTCGTGAAGCCATTGTGGGTAGTCTTCAAAATCCATCTGTATATATTATCAATGACGAAACCGCAACACTTCAGAAAATAAAAGTAGGAGCTGTTATTAATGGCGACGTCATTATACTGGAAGGATTGGAAAACGGACAGCAGGTAGTAACAAAAGGCATCATCAATTTAACCGATGGTACTAAAGTAAAAATTACAAATAACTAAGCAATGACTATTACAGAACTATCAGTAAAAAGACCTACGCTCGCCGTAGTAATCTTTACCATTATTGCCCTTTTAGGCATCATAAGTTATACAGGTTTAGGCTACGAGTTATTACCGGAAATCACATCGCCACAGCTATCCATAAGTACGACCTATCCTGGTCATTTTAGGGCAACTGCCGGATCAGGTGAATCAGCCCAGTGTTGACCAGTTTTCGTTTGATGATTTACCCATTATGCGATTAGGGGTTTCTTCCGAAATGGATGTAAACGCGTTTAATAATTTGGTTGAAAATGATATCAAGGAAACCCTTTCTCGTATAGAAGGTGTTGCCCGCGTACAAGTAATAGGAAGTAATGAGCGTGAAATACGCGTCAATGTCGATAGGGATAAATTGAAAGCTTACGGACTGAGTATTCTGCAGGTAACCCAAGCCATTTCGGCAGCAAACCTTGATTTTCCCACGGGGAACATAAAAAACGACAAGCAACAAGTAACAGTTAGACTTTCAGGAAAATTTAAAGATGTCAACGATATCAAAGGATTAGATATCAATACAAGCAATGGTTCAAGTGTAAAAATTGAAGACATCGCTGAAGTCTATGACACGACCAAAGATGTCACTACCATTTCACGTATCGATGGTATCAGCTCCATTGGTTTAACCATTTCTAAGCAAAGTGATGGAAATACGGTACAGGTTGCAGAAGATATAAGAAAAGAAATTGCCAAAATTGAAACTGAATATGCAGATAAAAATCTAAAAATTGCCGTGGCACAGGATAGTGCGATTTTTACGCTCGAAGCTGCCGATGCCGTGTTATTTGACCTCATGCTGGCAGTTGGATTAGTGGCTATCATCATGCTTTTCTTTCTGAGAAGTTGGAAAGATTCCATCATAGTCATGGTATCTATTCCAGTGTCTATCGTAGCTACATTCATTGCGATGAATCAATTAGGTTATACACTTAACTTAATGACCTTACTAGGTTTATCACTTGTGGTAGGAATCCTCGTGGATGATAGTATTGTTGTACTGGAGCAGATTCACGCTGAAATGGAAAAAGGAAAAACCCGTATGCAAGCGGCAATGGAAAGCTGGAAAAAAATCGGGCTTTCTGTCATGTCCATTACCCTCGTATTGATTGCGGTTTTCTTACCCATTACTTTTGTAACAGGTTTAATAGCCGATTTATTAAAGCAATTTGCCGTAGTGGTTGCATTTGCCACGGCGATATCCCTGATCGTATCATTTACCTTAACGCCTTTGCTCTCTTCTCGTTTTTCCGAAGTCATTACATTGGATAAGAAAAAAATATTACACAGACCATTAATAGCTTTTGAAAATTTTTTAACGGGTGTGAATAAAGTGTATAAAGACATATTACAATGGACACTTACAAGAAAACGTATCACTGCTTTTTCTTTGTTATTCTTAGTAATGGCATCATTATCCTTACTCGCTTTTGGTTTTATAGGAAGTGAATTTGTAAAAAATGGGGATAACGGAGAGTTTATTGTAGAGTTAGAACTTCCTAAGGAATCTACCATTGAAGAAACCAATTTGGCGGCACTTGCTGTAGAAGATATTCTGTTAAAAGATGCCATCGTAGCCTCTGTGTTTTCAACTGTCGGGACAGGCACCGGTGGTGGCGGTAACTCATCCAATTTAGCACAATTAAATGCCAAAATGATAAGTCCAGATGCTCGTACAGTAACTTCGGAACAATTTGCAAGAGACATTAAAATTAAATTGACAAAACATATTCCAGGTGTAAAGTTTAAAACAGCAGCTGTTGGTATGGTTGGCGGAAGTACTGCAGGTCCCATTCAAGTATTATTGACTGGAAGCGATGTAAACCAGTTGATGGATGTTGCACAGGATGTAAAACGCACTATTGAAAGTGTAAACAGTACCCGTGAAGTGGAATTATCTGTTGAAGGTGGAAATCCAGAAGTAGCCATCACCGTGGATCGCGATAAAATGGCGGCGCTAAACCTAACGATGAGTACGGTAGGAAACACCATGCAAAATGCGTTTGCGGGAAATACGCAATATAAATTCCGTGATGGTGAAAATGAATATGACATCAATGTGAAGCTCGACCAATTTGACCGTCAGAATATTGAAGATATCAAGAAAGTAACCTTTCTAAATACCATTGGTGAATTGATTGAATTACAACAATTCGCGGAAGTTGACCAATCTACAGGACCTTCTAAGCTACAACGAGATAACAAACGTAGTAGTGTAAGCGTAGGTGCTCAGGTGGTAGGTCGTCCCGTAGGTACGGTTTCAACCGAAGTACAAACAGCTATTGAAGGCATGGAGTTTCCAGACGGTGTCACCTTTGAAATGGGTGGCGATTTGGAAAGTCAGACGGAAGCTTTTGCTAGTTTAGGTTTGGCCTTATTAATGTCGATTGTGTTAGTGTACTTAATTATGGTAGCCTTATATGAATCGTATGCCTATCCATTGGTGGTTATGTTCTCTGTTCCTACAGCGATGATTGGAGCCTTTTTAATATTGGCTTTATTTCAAGAAAGTTTAGGGGTGTTTACCTTTTTAGGACTCATTATGCTTGTAGGACTGGTAATAAAGAATGCGATATTAATAGTCGATGCAGCCAACCAATTCAAAAAAGAAGGTATGGATAGTGTAGAAGCCGTTGTAAACGCAGGGCTTTCAAGACTCCGTCCTATCCTTATGACGACTCTTGCCATGGTCATCGCCATGATTCCTATTGCTTTTGCAGCAGGTGCCGGAGCAGAATGGAAAAATGGATTGGCCATGGTATTGATTGGCGGATTAAGCAGCTCCTTGATTTTTACAGTTATCATTGTTCCTATAATGTTCGTTGTTATCGACATCTGGAAAGGAGATATTGTAAGGAAAACAGCAAAAACTAAGGCTCACGAAATCTCAAAATTAAAAATACAAACAGCGCATTAAAAAAATAAGAGGTTCCGAGCCTTTCGGTTTTTTGGTTGATATTAATAGTTTACTGAAAGGTTCGAGAACCCACTAATAAATTTGAAATGACAGAATTCTGGACAACACATAAGCAAGCCATTATATTCGCAATTATCGTAATTGTGGTTGTTTTTATATTACGCTTTTTGACCAAATTACTACATAATTGGTTGGAAAAGCGTTCAAGCAAAAAACACCCTGGCGAAGAGCCAACAACCATACATTTAACACAAAAAATACTCAATGCACTTTGGATTGTTTTAGGAATAATGGCTCTTGCTTTTATTGTTATAGACAAAGATCAATACAAGGCGTTTACAGAAAATTTCTACTTAGTGTTTTACCTAGGTATCGTGGCTGTGGTTACTTTGGTTGCTGTATCGTTAGTGCAAACCCGGTTCAAACGAAGTATTAAAGAAAAAACAGTAAATAATGAAGATACAACCAGTTATAAATTTTTAAGATATATCGCCATTTTTGGTGTTTATTTTATTGGGGCATTACTTATTCTTATTGCTTTTGAGTCCATGCGAACATTTGCAGCTACCGCTTTAGGTGGTGCAGGAGTTCTTGCTGTGGTTGCTGGTGTTGCCTCTCAGGAAGCACTTTCAAATCTGGTTGGAGGACTTTTCATTATTGCATTCAAACCATTCAAATTGGGCGATATTATTAAAGTAGATGAATCCATGGTAGGTACTGTTTCCGACATCACCCTTAGACACACGATTATAAGAAATTATGAAAACAAAATGATTGTGATACCTAATAACATCATTAATAAAGAAAAATTAATCAATTATGATTTAGGTGAACGTATGTGTTGCCAATGGGTGGAAATTGGGATTTCTTACGATAGTGATATTGACTTAGCAAAACATATTATGCGTGAAGAATGTGAAGACCACCCTTACTTATTGGATCATCGCAGCGAATTGGATAAATACAATAATGTAAAAAAAGTAATCGTACGTGTTATAAGTCTTGATGATTCTGCGGTAACGCTAAGAGCTTGGGCTTGGGCAAGTAATTTTGGAGAAGCTTTTGAGATGAAATGTGATTTATACGAGAGTATCAAGAAACGTTTCGATAAAGAAGGTATTTCTATTCCATTTCCACATCGCACCATGGTTTTTAAGGAAAGTCAATTACAACATTTAAAAGGTGAATTAAAAGCATAAAACCGTCTCAGCGAACGGTAAAGTTCAGAATAAAATTGCTTGGATGTTTATACTAGCAGCAGTCTTTAGGACAATCGATATTAATTTCTACCGGAATTGCTGAAGATTCAGATAAGAAATAATTAGCAAAAAATTTAATGATAATCGACTATTTCATTCAAACAACCTGTTTCGCAATACTAACAAACAAAAATCAAAAAACAATTACAATTACAGTTAAAAAATGATCAAATGATAATAGCAATCTCTATAGGAATTATCGTTTTAATTCAAGTGTTGATTGGTTACTTTATTGTCTCCATGCATATCGCCAATAAAAAATTAGCCAAACAAATTAGGGAAAACGAAATAAAAATCCAAAAAAACCCAAATGAAAAAAATTAATATATGTTTCCTGGTTCTTTCAATCTCACTTATATCGAAAGCGCAACAAGCAGACTCTTTACAACAAAAAACAGTTCAAATCATCAAAGAAAAATTTCCAAGCACTCGTATTTTAGATTTTGAATACGGGCAAAGTTCATCTCGCGATTTTGACTCTGAACTTTTTGACCAAAACTTTCAGGAAGGCGAAATAAAAGCACAACATATCTTTAAAGCAAAAACCAATATTCCAATTTATAAAACAAGAAAATGGGCATTAACCGGGTCATTAAACTATTAATTTAATGAGTTGGAATTTAAGATATTGAAGCTACAGATATCACCGTATTTGAACAAAACGGCATTGTAAACTTCCATAACTTTTCAGCAGCTTTAAGTTCCACCTACTTCTCTACCCTATTTAAAAAACCAGTAATCTACAATGCATCATTAATAGCAGATGGAAACGATAAAGGTTTCGAGCGTATTAAGGGATTGGTAGGTTTATCGTTTATTATGAAACGTGGCGAACGCACGACCATCACCTTGGGAGCCATTGTTTTTGTAGACCCCACATCGCAGTTGCCTTTCTTCCCAACCTTCTCTTACAATCACCGATTTAAAAACTCAAAATGGGAAATGGATTTTATACTTCCGCAACGCTTGTTATTTAGAAGGTTTGTTGGAGAAAATGGACGTTTTCCAATTGGAAGCAGCTTTAGTTCAACGGGTTTTTACGTGAATGTCGATAATCCAAACTTTGCCGAAACTTTTGAATATAGCCAACTGGAAATTAAATCGGGAATTATTTATGAACATCGATTTAATGATTTACTCATAGGGACATTCCATGGCGGACTTCAAAATTTTATAAGCAATCGTTTGACAGAAAAAGGAGAACCTACAAGCGATTATATCTATAAAAACACTCAAAACGCCACCGGTTACTTTCAATTTGGGATTTCTATTGATCCTTTTGCGAAGAAGAAATAAGTTTTACGTTAAAAATTCATCTTGATTTTTATAAAGAGATTATTTTTTTGTCTTTTTTATTTCAGTAAATGACAAAAATTGAAAATATAATTTTAAATCTCTAATTATCAATAGGTTATAATGTTTGCATATTTCAGACCTGTCAGCTTTCGAACTAACGTGAATTAATTGTAAAATATTAATATCCAATTATTTACAATAAAATTCCTGTTTTTTAGTTCCTCTTGATTAAGAATTTGGCTAGTTTCAGTAAAACCCATAAATACTAGGTTTGTGGGCTTTTCTAATTTTCTTTCAGATCATCTAAATTAAATAATATCGAATAAAAGGTGCGGGATTCGGTGCGTAAATTTTCAATAAAAATTACGCACCGGGGCACAGTTCAAATGCAATTTTTAAAATTGGATAATTCGCGTTTTTTACTCGGAAATGACCTGACTCTTTCCAGCTTAGTGGAAAGGGTTAACGGAATGCAGGGAAATGGGCCGAGTGGATTGTAAAAACTAATTAATTGTTAATCTATTATACATTAGTTTCTCTTTTTATAAAACCTAACTTTTGACACAATTTATTGGCTGTCACACTTTCTGGACATTAGTACGGCTGAAGAAAATCAGTGCTATGAAAATGCGATGGCTGAACGATTAAACGGCATCTTAAAAGATGGATTTTATCTTGACCAGACCTTTAACGTAGATCATGCCAAAAGAGCTGCAAAAAATGCAATTAACTTATACAATGAAATAAGATTACATTTATCTTTAGACTTCAAAACACCGAATATGGTCCATAAATTATCAGCGTAAAATCAATTTTAACCTGTAGCCATATTTCAGACCAGACAGCTAAAAATATCGTGATTTAAAGAAATTTAAGAATTGAAATCAAGCATTCGTATCTTTTATAAAAAGATTTAGAAAATGGACTTAGAAGCCAGAAAAATATCATTTGTTCAAGAATTTCTTCGACTTCAGAATGAAGAAATAGTCAAAGGATTGGAAAAAATGTTGCGCAAAAGAAAAGCTGAACTTATTGAAAAGAGTTTCATTCCAATGAGTACAGAACAATTTAACGCGGAAATTGACCAAGCATTGGATGATTCAAAAAATGGAGTTAAAAGTTCATTGGGCTCAAATTGCCGAGGACAAGCTTAACGATATTTTCAGTTACTACAAATTAAAAGCAGGACATCGAGTTGCTCAAAAACTAAT
>TARA_R110002049_G_scaffold3502_3_pt1 | contig 10472 bp, 5 predicted proteins | sample TARA_R110002049 | Tara Oceans TARA_R110002049 (sample SAMEA4396941) | marine metagenome | biome: Polar Biome; feature: [SRF] surface water layer (ENVO:00010504); material: water (ENVO:00002006), including particulate matter (ENVO:01000060) such as... | depth 5 m
TTAAATACCGATTGGTATATCGAACAAGTAAGACGTAAGGCTTATGATTCTGATGCATTGCCATTAAGTATTCCTCAGAAAAAGTACCGACAAGGAACCAATGATTACTTGCCAGTAGTAGATCGTAAAGAATTATCAGGCTTTACAGATGTGGAAAAAGTAATTGACTTTGTACTTTCTGATAATCCTCAGACAAAAGTGCCTGTAGGAAGTGGAGAGAGTATCAACTTTGTACCTACTAAGCGACTAAGAGTTAAAGTAAACAAAGAGAAATTACTAAAGGATGGAACTATTAAGCCGGAAGATGCGGACAAAATGGTTGATTACATTGAGTGGAGTGTAAAAGGAAGTTATATCCTTAAAAATGATTTAGCTGTTCTTGATTTATTGGCTACTTCAGACTGGGATCGTCCTATTTACTTTGCTAGCACTACAGGACCTGATAGCTATATTGGATTAGAAAATTATTTCCGTCAAGAAGGGATGGCTTACCGATTAGTTCCTATAAAGGCAGAAAGAGGTCAGGATGGAAATCCAGGATTTGTAGATAGTGAAATACTTTACACCAATGTAATGGAGAAATTCCAATGGGGTGGTATGGATGTAAGCGATATCTATATGGATGAAACCAACCGCAGAATGACCATGAGTTTGAGAATTCTTTTTAACCGATTGGCAACTCAACTAATTGAGGAAAAAGATAACGAAAAAGCGAAAGAGGTAATGGATAAGGCGTTTGAAGTAATGCCTGACAAAACAGTACCTTATGATATTTTTGCGATGTTCTTAGTAGAAAACTATTACCGATTAGGTGAGTTTGAAAAAGCGAATGTAATTACAGCTAGAATAGTTGATATCTTTAGTAAAGATGTGGCTTATTACAATTCACTTAAACCTGAACTACAAGCTGCATTTAGAAATGATCAGCAGCAAGCTATGGGAGTACTTCAGAGACTTTATCAGATGGTAAGTCAGCAGTATCCGCAGAGCCCTGAGTTCCAGAAGGAGATTGAAAATAAGATCGCTCCTTATTTCAACACTGGAATCAGACAACAAGACAGATAGTAACTATCTTAATAATTATAAAAGTCCTCATCAGAAGCAGAATAGCTTAAGGTGAGGACTTTTTTATTAGCGTTTACTTCTAAAGTAACCGACGAAGAAATCGTTATTTTTGAGTTATACGATGTATTGGGTAAAAAGCAATTGACGAAACAGTTAAATTCTACTTCTCAGCATCAAATAATTTTATCAGGCACACAACCGGGTATCTACTTTTATCGTCCTATTCCAATTAGACTTTAAATTACTTATTTTAGTTAATTTAGGGGATCTTTCAAAGTTTAAATTGGAAAGTGCCGAAATACTAATAAACGAGCGGGCTGTGCTTGCGATATTTAGTAGTTTTATCGGTATAATTAAAAGGAAATAAAGCCATAGAAAGTGGAAAATTAATCATAGAATAATTGAAATCATTTATCACTATATGTATTTTATTTTGGGTGGTGCAGTGCACCGCCCAAAATTTAATTCCTAATTATTCTTTTGAGGATACTTCAAGAACGGGATGGAGTTTCAGCCTTCCTGACAAATGGAATCTTGCATCAGGTATCAATTCACAACCAGAATACTACAATGAATATCACGATAATCTGTGGACCATACCAGAAAATTTCTTTGGGTTTCAACACCCTATATTTGGTACTAAATACATTGGTTTAAAAATGTATTATTTTGAAGACTTCGCAATAAAACAAAGAGATTATATTCCGGCTCAATTAATACAAACGTTAAAGACTGACACAAATTATTGTTTCAAGATTCATGTTAATTTACCAGATTCTATGAGGTATGCCTCCCGTAATCAATTGGGAATTTACTTTTCTAACAGTCGAGTTTCCTCCACATCTAACTTTAATTTACCATATACCCCACAAATTATTGTATCACCAACTGATTATATTTCAGAGAAAGAAAATTGGTCCGTTTTTAATCACACCTATAAAGCTTCAGGTGGGGAGCGCTATTTAGTGATGGGTAATTTTAATGATACCACAGCAATAGATACTCTTTTCTTAGGTAACAAAACTGAAAATATTAATTATAATGGCACCTATTACTTCATCGATAACCTCTATTTAGGCAGTTGTGATAGTTTACCAATTAGTTATGATGGCAGTGTACAGACTAAATTTGAAAATACTAGATGTTATACTAATAATTCCACCATTTCTGTGAATTACACCAACGAAGGAGAAGAATGGCTCGATTTTACTGAAGATACGTTGTCCATTACAGCAGAAGTAAGGCGCAACGGCGCATTGATGCAAACCATTACCCAAGAAATTACTACCAATTCATTAAATCCAATTACCAACCACCCTTTAATTGGTGGAACCACCGCAGAATTTTTACTTCAAAACTTAGATTTTAGTACCATCGGTGCTACTTACAACTTAAAAGTCACAGCAAGTTTTGTAAAAGATGAGGTAGCTGCTAATAATATCTTTGATACTACTTTTACTACTAATCAACAGATAGGATTTTTTTCCATTTCTGATGATACCATCTGCAGCGGAGAAGAAGTGCAGCTGTATAGTTCAGCAAATATTGGAACAGCCAAATGGCAATTTAGTGATGATCTCAGCACTTGGCAAAACCTGCCTGTTGGAGATTCTGCTGTTCACACGCCTACTTCTAATCCTACTTTTTATCGCTTAGCTGTTTGCGATGTGCTTTATTCAGATACGTTTCAGGTAGTCAATCCAATTGAAATTATTTTAGCAGATACCGCCTTTAATGGATGTAAAAATACGTCGCTTACCATTACACCTTTAGTTACTGCGCCTATCCAAGAGTTAAATTGGTACAGCTCACCATCAGCAGAAACACCTTTTTACCAAGGCTTTACTTATTCGTTTACCATTTCTCAGAATCAAACTTTCTATTTAGCAACTGTAGTAGATAGTTGTGAAAGCACCACTAGAAGTGAAGTGAAAATAACAGCAGATAAATGTGAATTATTTATACCCAATGTATTCAGCCCAAACGGCGATGGATTAAATGATACATGGGAGTTTCAGAATGTAAATAATCGATCCTTAAATGTGACCATTTTTACACGTTGGGGAGCCGAAATTGCCAACTGGAAAGACAACCAACCTTGGGATGGCGGAAACTTAGAAAACGGTGTTTATTATTACATTATCGAAACATCAGAACAAACATATCGAGGTACGGTAAGTGTTTTGCGGTAAGGGTTTAGAAGGTCATTTTTTTAAAGTACCTGACCCCATTCTTCAAGGACATTGAGCGGTTGCCGAGCAGAGTCAAGGTATGATTTCTAGCGCCTCTCGATACAATTCAAGAAGTACCCTGAGTGGACAAAGCGAAGCTTTGGTTGTATCGAAGGGCACTTATTGAACCATACCTCCAAAGTGCTCGGCAACCGCTCGAGGTACTAAAAATTGTATCGAGATGCCCTTGAAGTTATATCAAGATGCCCTTTAAACCATTATTTAAGGGCACTTTTGGAAATCACCTGAGGACTGAATAGTATTTTCAGATCCTTTTTTAATCCTACCGAATATCCAGCGTCAATTTAAAACGCAATACCCGGCCATTTCCTCTATCTGCCACATATAAAATGTCTCTAGCGTGCGCAACGGCTACTGGTTCTCTAAATTGTGTCAACTCTAATCCTGTACCTCCAAAAGAGGTTTTAACAAATCGTGTTTCACCTGAGGCAGGTGGAGGATTTACACCTTCAAAACCGGTATTGGTAAACTGAAAAATAGAATCTTTCTCTGCATCAGCTACAAAAATATAGTTGGTTCCATCTCCGGTAATTGTTGTACCTAGTGGCTCAGAAAATTTAAATGCGCTGTATAAGAAGCCATCTGCTTCACTAAAATCTCCTACAGGTAAAATTACAGGCGTATACTGACTCCCAAAATCAGATTCTATAAACGTAATCAATTGCGTTTTTAAAACCGTGTTATCGTCAATAGATGTAAAGATAAAATCTCGATTATTGGTAGAAGTAATTTGTGGAGGCTTAGCATAAGTAGTTATTCCATAAGGCTTCTTAAAATAATCCTTAAACAATCGTCCATCATTTGCTGTAATCGTAATTGGTGTGATATACTGGTCATTTGCATTAAATAGTAAGATTGCATCATCAGGGGTTCTCGCTCCCGAAGTTGTATTAATTGGCCCTTGGCGTGTCACATAATAGCTATTATCACCCATTACTGCAATTCGATTAAATTTAACCGCTGCATCCTGATTGACAAATCCGGATATCTTAATATAAAATGGATGAGTAATGGTATTTACAATCCTTCCAAACTTCAATCCATAGCCTAAGGGAGTAGATAAGTCAATTCGATAAATTGCCGTTAGTTTATACGGTGTTCCTGATAGCACAGTATCTTTAGTACCTATCGCTAGTAAATCAAGTTTTCTATCTTGGGTAACTGAAATAACCCCGGGTACTCTCAACCGCCCCACTTCTCTTCCTGATTGATCTAGTGCTATGATTTCTTCCGTACCGTTATCTACTACATAAATTAGCTCATCAAAACCGGCTAACACATCTGTAGGGCGTGCAAACTGATCTAATACAGGCTGTACAGGAACATAGGCAACTTCCCGAAAATTTTGCTTCGGAATTTCAATAAAATCTAAATCTGTTTTATCTCCAAAATACTTTTCACAAGAGGTTAAAACTAACAGACTACTTACTATAAACGTCAATACTATTCTCTTCGTCATTACCTTTCTTCCAATTTATTAAATGAAAACGACAGACCCACTGTATGTTGGAATCCAAAAAACTGTGTAGGATTAGCTGCATAATCAAAGCGAATTGGGTACCCTCCTGCTCTAGTTCTTACACCAAAACCAAATGTTGGGAATTGCTGCCCTTCAATATTTAATTTAATACCAGCTCTTAGCGTCAATAATTTTAAATACTCATACTCTGCTGCAAACCGATAGTTTTCAGCATTGTCATTTGGGTGATTTAATTGTACAATTGTGGTTAATGAATGTTTGTCCGTTTTAATAGGCACGATAGAAGCTCCTAACTTAAAGACCGTTGGTACCGTATAATCTTGCAGCTCTAAAGAAGTCATATCACGATTAAAAGTCACTTGTAATTCATCTCCTGATAAAGCTGAGTTCCCGCCAAAATTTTGAACCATTACGGCAAATTTCAAATCTTTATAATCCGTATAGTATAAAAAACTAACATCTACTGCTACAGTTGAGTTGGTGTATTCTGCAATTTGCTCATACACATATTTAAAACTAACCCCTGCAGAAAACATATCAGATAGCTTTTTGGAATAGGTTAATGCTCCTGCAAGGTTCGTTACATAGAATTTCTCTCCTGTTCCTTCTGGTTGAAACTCAGTCCTCACTTCCATTTGACCTGAATTCAACACATTAAGGCTTGCTCCTATAGCTGATCCATTCTTTTGAGGCATAATTACCGAAACAAACGATTGTTGAACGCCTGCTCCTAAACTCAAGTTAGTAGTTGCAATGGTCAATCCTTTTAAGTCGGTAGCTGCTGCAGGGTTAGAATACAGTGAATAGGCGTCTCCTCCTAATGCCACACTAGCACCTGATAAACCTGAAGATCGAGGACTCATGTCATTTTTTAAAAAGGATAATGCAGATAGTCCTGCTCGCTGCCCGCCAAAATTGGGAAGCAATTGGGCATTAGCAGCTACGAAGCTAAATAATGCGACAATTAGTAATAGTGTATATCGAAAGTTCTTCATCCTTAAAATCTAAATGCTATACCGTATAAAATTTGACGCGGAGGTAAGTAGCGCGCAGGATCGTCTGGGGGAACACCGCTTTCTTCAGGTCCAATATATCGAGGATCTCTCCACTCATTTGGTACATCATCTCCTGCTTCATATCCTTCACCTGTAATCGGATTAACTATTTGAGCATTTTTATTATTGAATAAGTTTCTAATTTCAAATGAAATGGTAATCCCACTTTCCTTATCCTTAAAGAAAATATCTTTACTTAATTTAAAATCTCCATTTATCCATGCCTTACCTGTTTCAGACAAAAACTTATCTTCTTGAATCTGAAACAATGGACGACCTAAATCATTCACGCCAACTTGCTCATAAGGGGTATACCTTAATCCTGATTGATAATTAACCGACACGAAGGCTCTAAAACCTTGAGTAGAAACTCCAAATATTCGAAGTGAAGAATCGCCTTTTAAAACTATACCACCTGTAATATCCCATGGTCTATCAAAAGCCAAAAATTGCTCAGAGGTTAACGGAACTGCTCCATTTTGCTCAATTTGTAGTCCAGACTCTCTTGCAGTATTTGACTTTCCTCTGGCTACTTGATAGGTAACATTAAAGAAAGTTCTAATATATTTTCCGATTCTATTATTAAGCCCTACTTCTATTCCAATAATCTTAGCATAATCTTGGTTAATAAACATTCGCTTAGTAACCGGGCGACCTGTTTGGTCAGTTACAATCACGCTTCGCTGAACAATATAATCGAATCGGTTATTATTAAATGCTGCGACATTAATACCGAAATCTTTTGTAATCTGCGCTTTATAACCTACTTCATAAGATATATTTACCTCAGGATCAATATCAGGATTACCAAGGTTAGCTAAAAATGATTGATCTTGATAACGAGAGTCTAAGCCCGCGTATAAAAAACGAGGGTGTGGCAATTTCATCGAATGGCCATAGTTAAAGTACAGGACATTATTTTCCGTTACTGGGAAGGATACATTTACTTTCGGTAATAATCGTGTTTTAATGCGATAACCGGCAAAACCAATTGTTTTGTCTTTATAATCTTCTCTCACTTGATCAATAACAGGTGACGATGGATCATTTACGGCGTCATCAGCAAATTTTCCAGGCGCCCAATAATTCATTCGAAGACCAAGTGTAGCAATAATTCCCTTATAATTAATTTGATTCGACACAAAGAAACCACCATTAAATGGCTTCACTGCCCAAATATCATTAGAGGAACCTATACTGGTAGAAGGCGTTGTTAATGAATCATTAATAACAATCGGTGCACCAATCCATGGTTTCGAAACATCTACCCACTGGTATTCTGTAGCCTTATGCTCAAACCCAAATAACAAACGAATATCACCAGATTTAGAATAACGTGTCATATTAGCATTGATGGTGTATTCCTTAGCAAAGTGATCATGCCACACAGGTGAAATTCCGCCGTTATTGACTAGACCAGGTCCTGGAAGTACAAAAACAACATTATCTCCTGGATTAAAAATATCAATTGGATCAGTTACTATAGAATTTTCATCATAGATTTGATCCACCGTGGGATATCTAAAAGGCCTACCATTAGCATCTGCTCTTAAGTTCGTAAATAATCTTCCTGCAGAAAGATTAATCCATGTCCGATCATTAATTAAATGCCTTAAATTTAAGGCTGTTAGATTAGATGAATGGGTATACGTGGTGGCATTATCTAAATTTAAACTTCTTTCAAACTGATAACCCGGTTGTAGAATTGCATCAAAACCAACGATCTGCAATGAACGGGTATTTTGATTAACACTTAAGCTGTGCTGATTAGTTAAGGTTAGTTTTGTTCCCTTAGCGAAGTTGTAGGATAATTTGATTGTATTGGTCCAGTTATTATCTTGACGAGGAGCCCAAAGCGAATCATTATCAGTAAATAATGAAGAGTGTAATTGATCAGCTTCTTCTCCAAAGTAAGTGTCTGTAAGTCGAGTAGTAAAGTTAGTAAAGAAGGTCATCTTCTTTTTAGTGAATGGAACCGGACCACTTGCTGAAAGTTCTACAATATCCGTGTTCCAAGCTGTTCCTTGGTTCGTATTCCACCCTAGATTATCGCGTTGCCAACTTCCGGCAAATTCAAATTCGTCACCACCTTCTCTAATGGTAGTAGATATAATACCTGAGGACCCGTCTCCATATTCTGCACCTACTCCACCAGTAATAATGTCTAAGCTTTCAATGGAGCTTGAAGAAACACCAACTCCAAAGCCTGTTCCTGCCAAAGGATCCTGAGCAGAAATACCATCTACGATATATCGAGTTTCATAAACTCTTGCACCTCTAATTTGCAATCCATCAGCAGTCTTGCTAACACCCGTTTGCATTGCTGCTAATTCTTGAACATCTCTTACGTTCATTTCTTTTATCTCTTCTCGAGATATTTTTATTTCTGAACTAGCTGATTCCAGGTTTACTAAACTTTTATTTCCTACAATTGTCACCCCTTCTAACGCTTGAGCAGCTGGCAATAACTTCATGTTCAAAGTTGTAGTTTCTCCGGCTTTTACAGTAATATCATTGTACTGTTTTTCACCATAACCGATAAAAGAAACCTTAATAGAATAATCACCAGGTTTCATTTTAGTAAACTCATATTTCCCGTTTACATCGGCTGAAACACCTCTATAGGTTCCAATAATTAATACAGTTGCCCCAATTAACTCTTCATTCGTTTCCTCGTCTACAATAGTTCCTACTATTGTTCCAGTCTGCGGTTTTTCATTGGTCTCTTGAGCCTGAACAAGGTTCAAAAGGAACAAAAATACAGTAAGTATGGTTAGTATCTTCTTCATCTATTAATTGAATTCTATATTCAATATTTGATTAAATAATGCATCTAAATCTGCTTGATTCTTATCAAACTTCCAAAGTTCTACAGAAAAGAAAACTTGGTATGCCTTTCCATTTCGTTTACGAGCTGATGCCACGGTTTTAGTTCCTCTCCAATTAGACCCTGCACGTAACTGGGCGGTATAGAAAATTTCTGCATCAGGTGTAGGGTAAAAAGTATTTACACCGTCGGCCACATTTCTCGGGTTTAGACTAGGATAAGCAGGATCTAATGGCACAATGGCACTATCACTAAATATACGAACTCCAAAGTCAGAAGATTCGTTTAGTGTGTCTATGGGCATCGTTCCATAAATTGGATCCATATTGGATGTTGTTTTAAAATCAGTTGTAATAAAGAAGCTCCCTCCACTATTTGCATAATCTTGGAATGATGGAGCTGCAAACTCTAGTAGCATTCCTGATTGATTATTAAATGGATTAATCACTACTCCATTATCTGAAAAGAAGACAACCTTATCATATTGCAGTAACATGAGTGTAAAAGTCGGATTCCACAATCGTGGTAGGTTTTGTAATGAATTACCCACTAAATCAAGGTAATCATAGCTTACATTTATATTGGATAATGTATTTTGGTAGATACTAACTGGGCTTCCAGTAAGTCCACCGATTAATAATACATCATTATTTTTTCCTCTTAAATAAAATGCATCAGAAGAATCTACTTCACTTTCTGCATTAGAAATATCGATTACTTTTAAATAAAATCGATTGGTATCATTCACTCGAAGTCCATCTAAAATAGTTGAACTCGGATTCCGATCACTTTCATAATAGATCAATGCGTTCCCACTTCCGCTAACAGTAGCATCTTGAGGTACGATTGAGAATGTTTTTCGATCTCGATTAATTTCGAACCACTGTCCGTCATTAATTTTCAAGAAGGCTGCTCGAATGGATTCGTTTCCATCGGCATCGGTAGCATTCCACGCCGTAGTAGCTACAATATTAGTGGTATCGGGTATTGTTAGGTTTTCATTAAATTCTGCTACAGGAGCAGTATTTTTAAGTGGTATTCTAAGGTAAGCAGGTGTAGGGTCAGCTAAATTCTCATCGTCAATAGCTCTCACATATAAGTTGATATCAACAGTATCTGAGTTGGCAGATATTGAGAATCTAAAAGTTGAATCTTGATTGGTCACGTAAGACCAAACTTGTTGGTCAAATGACAATTCATATCCTTTCACATACCCATCCGGATCTTTACCGTACCAACTTAAACGTACTACGCTGTTTAGCCGATCATCTCCGGTAAGGTTAATTTCCTTTACTGAAAACTGAGTTTCAGGGGCTTTATTGAATTCCTTTTCCCCTTTTTCACAGGAGAAGAGAAACAATAAAATAGATAAAAAGAATATGTTTTTCATAGATAAAAAATAAGGGAAGTAGCCTAAGTGGCCACTCCCCTATTAAATGATTATTTAGAAATAACTAATTTAGAAGTATTCACTACTTCGTTGTTATTCATCACTCGGATAATGTAGATTCCATTATTGAAATCAGAAACGTTTACTACATTTCTATTATTTCTTAACGAAACTGATTTTAATAATTGACCGTTTAAATTAAAGAAGAAAGCTTCCATATTATTTAAATCAGCTGAATTATTTTCTATCGTTACAAAATTTTGAGCTGGGTTAGGATAATACTTCATTTCCACTTGAGCAGACTTTTCTGTTAAACCAACAAATACTAATGGCTCAGAGAAATTAATCAAATCACTATTATTTCTTGGAGTTAACTTAAAGTTTCCAAAAGAGTACCATAAGA
>TARA_R110002049_G_scaffold97819_2_pt1 | contig 10466 bp, 2 predicted proteins | sample TARA_R110002049 | Tara Oceans TARA_R110002049 (sample SAMEA4396941) | marine metagenome | biome: Polar Biome; feature: [SRF] surface water layer (ENVO:00010504); material: water (ENVO:00002006), including particulate matter (ENVO:01000060) such as... | depth 5 m
GAAGTAGAAAACTTAGCTGAAGCAACTGGGATAGAAAAATCAGACATAAAAAAAGCATCATCTGAAGCAGTTGGAAAAACAAATTTAGCTCTTTCTGGAAGTTTAAAAGAAAAAGAAAGTTCTTTGTGGGATAAAATTGAAAAAAAATATAGTAGTGTAAAAGAAAGTATGCTTTCTACTTTGGGTTCAAAACAAGGTTCTTTAGCTGAAAATTATGAAAGAGAAAAAGCAAACTTGCTTTCAGAAAGAAAAAGATATGAAAACATGAAAAGATTAGCAACTCAACGATCTAATCAAGGGTTTTTTGGATAATGGCTACAGCAGCAGATATATTAAGATCAGTTAATCAAGTATTAGAAAGCCAAGAAAGTAGTAGAAGGTTTGATGTACAATCAGCTTTAGGCTTTATGGAAATTGCTGAAAAACAAAAACAATCAAAAATATTACAAGCTAGAGATAATTTAGAAATTGCTAGTAAAGTTATACAACAAGAAAAACCAAAAATAGCAGAACAATTTTTACAATCAACTGGACTTGGAATGATATATCAAGAACCAGAAGAAGGAGAAGCGATAGAAAAATCTATTACTTCTATGGCTAAAAGATTAAGAAAAAAAGATTATTTTGGTAAAAGTTTTGATAAAAATTCTTCAGAATCAATCGCAAGCGCTGTATGGAGTTATTATAATGCTCAAAACCCAAATGCAATTTTAGATTTAGCAACCAATATTTATGACTCTAGACAAGCTATTCAAAAAGGGGAAGCATCTTCTTCTCAATCAGCTATATTTAATGCTTTTAAAAAACTTGGAGCAGAATCTGGATTAAAAGAGATTATGCTATCAGCTAAAAAAGCAAATCAATCTGAAAAATATATTAGTAAAGAGTATATGGAATTTGTTAAAGGTGATTATGATATACAAAGTGATATTGGAATTTATTCTGATGTTGAGAGTCAAGTTGAACAAGTTGAATTTAAACAAAAATTAGATTCACAACCTATATCTGCTCAACAAATTGAATTAAATGATACTACAGAAGCTTTAAGAATGGCTGAAGTTAAATTTAGTGGATTACAGAAAAAAATGGATGTAGGGATGGCTTCAGATGAAGAAAAAGAAATGTATTTAAAATTACCAGAATTAATTGAAGAATATAGAAGCGTTGTTGGTGATTCTAATGATTCACTATTAAAACAATTTTCTGATGAATTAAAAAGCTTTGATGATCAAATATCTGAAATAAGAAATAAAGGACTTGCTCGATCAAAAAAATATAGAGAACTTAAAGAAAAACGATATAAAAAAAGAAATGAAATTCTTGGTTTACAACAAAAACAATCCGAAGAATCGAAACGGAAAGCAAAATTTGATGAAATTGAAGACGTAGCAGGTTTATTAGAAGTGTCTGAGTCTGAAGCTGAAAGAATAATTAAACAAAAAAAACTTAGATCCGTTGATAATATAGATTTTGTAGATCCATTTTTATTTTAATAAAGGAATCAAAAGGATAATTCAATGCCTGATAAAATTCTTGAACAACTGAACGAAGAATTTATGAGAAAGGCTAGAGCAAATAGGCTCGGATCTTCTCAAGTTAGCACGCCAATACAAACACCATCTCCTCAAATGTCTGAAGACGAATTTTGGTCTTATCCAGATTGGTACGATACATCAGTTAACGATAGAAATGAATCAACTATGTTAAATGCTGTTGGTGTAGGATTGTGGAGTTTAGTTGATACTGGATTATTCGGAGTACCGGGAGCTCTTGTAAAAGAAGAAGAATTTTTAGATTTTGAAGACCCATTAGCTAAATGGACAGGAGCTATTGGTGGGTTTGCAGGATTTGTTGCTGGTGCTCCAATAAAAGTAGGTGCTAAAATTGCTCAAAAAGCATTACCTGTTTTAGGTAAAGGCGCTTTAAAGAAAATTGAAAAAGAAAGCGTTGAAAGTGTAGTTAAGGGAATGAAGCAATCTGCTAAAGAAGGAGGTCTTAGCAGGCAAGCAACTAGAGAGGTAACTACAGGTTATAGAAGTTTAGTTAGGCAAGCTCAAGTTGATCCTAGGCTTAAAGGATTGCAATTTGAACAAAAAACTAGAAAGTATTTAGCACAATACGCTGATGACGCAGTACAAGCAGGGACTATGACTGAAGCTCAAGCTGCTTCCTTACAAAAAATGTTTAAAGATAATATATTTAATAGACCAATACAGGATTTTATGGGTCTTATGCAAGCTAGAGGAATGTCTATAACAAATCCAAGACTTGCTAAAGTAATAGGACATACTATAAACGATACAGTAATGTTTGGAGCTATTGACACTATATTTGAAGGTGTTACAATGATCGAAGATGGAGATTACGATCTTACAGCTCCTTTATGGGGAGCTACCACTGGTGTTTTATTTGGGCAAGTAGCGTGGTTAAAACCAACAGGAAAAGCTGCTTCCTTTAAAAAAGATTTTATGACTGGATTAAAAGCAACTTTTTCAAAAAGAGCTTTTGGTAATTTAGACAGAGAACAATTAAGATCAAGAGCTAAATTTTTAGGAGAACAATTAAAAAGAAATGGAGACAGCACCCACGTTTCACTTTCTTATGGAGGTAAAAAACCTCAAAATATAAATTTAAATTCAGATTCATTGTGGGATGACATGAAAGATATTTATGGAGATCAAGCTGAAAAAGCATTGGAATCTTTATTAGAAAAACAAAGAACTATTTTTGGTAAAAAAATGATGAGGTGGTCAACTTCTGAAGAAGCTGCTAGTTTAAAAGAAAATTGGGCAAGAATGGGAATTGGTGGCCTTGTATTTAATGCTCATTCTATTTATGAATCATATGCTCACGATGTTGATCCAGATATTAATGATGTATTGTCAAGTTTTTTAATTGGAGCTTATGTGCAAAGACGTTCTAATCCAGCAAAATTTGATTTGAATGTTAAAGGAGATATAAATAGACTAAGATCTAATTTACAAATTATGGGTATGGATCCGCATCAAATGGCTGCAATACCTACCTTTGATTTTAGAAAAAGTAGATTTGAAAGCATATTTAATGATTCAAAATTTGATTCAGTTCTTGAATTAGCAAGAGAATTAGAAATTGGTGGAGATATTGACACTGTATCTAAAACTTTAACAGAGGGAGAACAAAGTGCATCGTTAAAACCAAATTTATTATTTGATATGTTGCTTCCTCAATTAAGAAATCATTTTCCACATTTAAAAACTATGGATCAAATATCATCTGCCGATGCTAAAGCAATTGCTGATGCAGTAATAAAAATAGATTCAAGATTTGGAGATGAAAAAGGAAGAACAAAAGCTGTAGAAGAAACATTCCTTAGAACTCAAGAAAATTTTGAAAATTCTTTTAAAGATTTAATTGAAAGTGTTAAAAATGGAGATGCAGAAAATGCGTTAAACATATCTATGGAAAGAAATAAAGATGGTGTAAACGTACTTACTACTCCAAAAAATATTCGTATTAGTGAAGAAATAAAACAAAAAGCAAAAAATGGAGAATTGTTAGATGATAGCGGATTACCTTTACTTGGAGTAGACTCTGAAGGTAAACCAATAAAAGGAGACGAAGCTCTTGATTTATTGTATAATAAAATAGATGGATTTCAAACTTCTTTATTAGCATCTGATCAATTAGGTAAATCTGTAATAGATTCAAATCCAAGAACAAGCACTAAAACAATTGAATCAGAATCTTTATTAACAGATATATATCAAAAAGTATCTAGGTTTGAAAAAAATGTAGAATCTAAATTTGTAGATAATACAATAATGTCTGAAGGATTTTCTATTTCTGATTCATATCATGATTATGCAAATATTTTAGTCCATAATACCTCCATAAGGGTAGGAAAATCAATAATTGATACCTTTTCTAGAAAAGATGATAAACTCGTTGGGTTGATGGAAAATTCGGGGATTATGCATAGCCCTGATGTAATTGGTAGAATATTTATAGTAGATGATGTATCAAAAATAGATATAAAAGAAAAAGATGGAGAAAGTGTGGATGCAGATCAAGTTTCTAAAGATAAAAGATTTTTATCTAGAGTTCATGCTATGCAAGCAGCTTCTAATATTGGAGGTCAATATGACATATTTAAAATACCAGACACAAATGAAGGCAGACTTTCAGTTACTCATGAAGCAATACAACAATTAAGAAAAGAATTAATGTCTAGGGGAATAAATCTAGATACAATGCCTAATTATTTACAATCAAGAATAGTAGGTCAAGCAGTTAATGAAAGAATAAAAGATACTAATTTAAACATAAGTCAAGCAGAATCTTTATTTAACTTAGTTGAAACAGATAGAGCTACATTTGGTGTTGAATCTCAAGGAAAGTCCACTGGATTTACAGTAAAATTAGTTGATGAATCTGGAATAAAAGGTCATCCAGATTCTAGAATGTTACAATTTGCTACTGATTATAATCAAATAATTAAAAAAATAATTAAAGATGGTAATGGATTAGTTGTTCTTGAAAAAGATAAAATATTAGTAACAGATATGCTTGAAATGAGATTATTACATTCTTCTGTTTCTGATGTTAATTTAAACTCTTCTCAAAGTTCTAGGGGAATATTAGCAGATTTCATGACTCAATTAGGAGCTTCAAAAAAGGGATACAATGCTTTTGTAGATCAATTAAGATCTTTTCAAAACACTGATTCTAAAAATGCATCTATAATTTTAAAATGGCTTACTAAATCTGGCGTAATAAAATCAATGGAAGATTCTACTAAAATTGATTACGATCTTAAAAAGTTTAATAAAAGTTTAAGAGACGATTTATCTGAATACATGAATTCACATGGTATAGATGCTCAATATGTAGAAAGAATATATAAAGAAGCAGAACAAAAAGGCAGAGACAATCTATTAGAAGATTCCGCAGAAAGAGCTTCAGAAAAACCTCTTAGTTTACAAGATTGGGTAAAAAGATATAGAATTGATGGGGAAAATTATTCTAAAGAAAGTTCAGAAGCAATTAAACTTTTCTTTGATGAAGTTATTTATTCTGATAAACCTAATAAGATTTTAGATGTAGATATATTAAATAAATTACTTGACAGAATTCATGTTGAAAGAAAAGATAATCAATGGAAACCTTATAAAGAATTATCTCAACAAGAAAAAGATTTTGTTAAGCCTGATATAATTGCTGATACTATTAAACTTCTTGGATCTCAAAGAGCTCAAGTAAAAATTGATGTAATAAAATGGGAAAATGGAAATGTAGTAAAAGAAGCTGAAACTGTTCAATATTCTAGATTGCATCAAAAAATGAATGATTTAGAATTGCCTTATTTTATTATTGATGGAAGACATTCAGTAGAAATGATGTCTGATGATGGAAGATATATAATTCAAAGACAAGTTAATGTATTTAATGATTCTCAAGTTGTAAGTAAGTCTGATAGAGATTTAATAAAAGATATAAGAAAAGATTTTGAAACATTTATTAATCAATCTAGAGATTTATTTAAAGCAGGTTCTCCAGATTATAGAGATCTTGTAGGTACAAATGGAGAAATGGGATTAAAAATAATAGAAATTGCTCCTAACATGGATCCCATTGCTATAGCTACAAAAGATTTAGTAAGATTAAACGAACCTTTTAGAGAATTTGTTAATAATTATAAAGATAGAGAAGGTTTAAACAAATTAGCTAGGGATCAATTTAAAGAAATAGATGATAAAATAGAAAAAAATGAATCTCTTACTGAAAATGAATATAGATATATGTTAAAGCATGTTATGATGAAAGAAATGTTAACTGGATCTGACGGAGATAGATTATTTATTCAATGGTTAAATGGTGATAATTCTCAAAAATTAATGAATAGAATAAAACTTTTTAATACAAAAAAATATGTAAGACATAATAAAGATTTTGTTTTAGATGCAGCTGATGTTTATTCAGACAACAAAGAAGTATCAAATGCAATTAAAAGAATAGCAAGAAACGATGGATTTGGCGTAGCTATCTGGAACGATGAAGGGTATGCTAAAATTAGGGATGAAGTTGCTCGTGTTTTAAAAGACAACAATTTAAATAAAAATTATCTTGACAATGTAATAGGAGATGCTCATGATAAAGTGTCTGGTTTTGATAGCATTGGGTTTGTTTCTAAACAACAATTAATGTATATGCACGCAATATCTGGTAACGATCCTTATTCTTTTAATCCAATAAAACCTGTAATAACATCTGGAGGAGATAATTCTCCATTACTTTTAGGAAAAACATTATTTATATATAGCCCTGAATTAAATGGATTCTTTAATAAAAATAAAAAGATTGATATATTATTAGCAAAAACTGGAGCTAAAGTTTATAACCCAGTTGGAGAACAAGTAGACACAAGTATAATCAATGTCGAATGGAATGACTTAAACAAACAAAGAAGTGCTCCCCTTAGAAAAATATCAATTGAATCTCTTGGAATTATGCCAAATAAAAATCCACAATTTATGGAAGCAAAATTATCTCAAGCAGATGCAAATTATATGAACAATGAAGAATCTGGTAGAATGTTTGAATCAGAATTTTCTAAAAAACTTGAAATTAATTTAAGTTCAGTATCCGAATTAATGCAAGATCCAATAGCTCTAAAAGAATGGGTTGTTGGTCAATTAGGAGATCAAGGAATGATTGCTGATATACAAGCTGGAGAATCATCCGCAAGCACCTTAAATAATATAGTTGCTTTTTCAAAACATAGTAGAGATGCTAATCCAAGAAGTTATAGCGATAGAATTGTTGAAAATAAATTATATCAAATATATATGGATAGTGTTATAAATGGACAAAGATCATCTACAAATCAATACAATAAAGAAGATTCTCATAGGTATGGTGGAAATTCTATAATGATTCCCGGTGCTATGTTTGGATTAAAGCCTACTTTAGTAAACAAAGAAGGCGTAAAAGATATGATGGGTGAAGTTATGTTACCTCATTATGCACAAGATTTAACAATCAAAGAACTTTCCGAACAAGGATATGAAATGAGATTTGGAAGGAAAGGTGAAGAAAATTTAAAGGGTGAACAAGTTTTCGGTAAAGAACATTGGGATATATTAATGGGTAAAGACTCACAACATCCAGTTGCTTTAGGAGAGATTGTAGACGCTTTAGACTTTTTAGTTAAACAAGGAGAAATACCAGAAGGCACTTTTGTACAAGCTATGATTAGAAGAAATCCAAGAACAAGGCCAAATGATTTTGCATTAATGTCTTTAAAGGGATTTTTAAAAGAACAATATGGTAATTCTATAGCTGTCAATTCTCTTGATGTAGCAAATGTAATGGAAGGTGATTATGACTTTGATAAAGCAGATTTCTTTTTTTCCCATAGAGAAAATATGTGGGATCATGTAAAAAGATCATCAGAGTTTTTTGTTCAAGGAGTTGATCCTACAAATTTAATGTCCGATATGCCTTTACACGCAGGAATGACTCCTAAACAACATAATGATACAATTCACGAAATGTCATCAACTGCTAATGCATTTAAAGCAGGTATTGGATTAGTACAAAAAGTACCAAGAGCTTTAAGTTTTTTAAATAATATAGGAACTGAAGGTATAGGTAAAGCTTCAATAGATAGTTTTAACGAACAAAGACCTAATCAAAAATTTAATAAACCAAAAATATTAGTTGAAACTAACATTAAAGGAGTTGATTCTAAAATTGTATTAGATTATGATAATTTAGATTTTTATTTAAGATCTGCTTTAGAAACTCAATATATTATTGATGGAGATTCAAAATTAAATCCAGAAATTTCTCAAGATTTAAGATCTTGGAGATCAGACTTTATATTTCCTACAATAGAAAATTCAATTGTTCCGGGTAATGTAACAAAAAAAGTTGGATTTGTTAATGATATGCAACAATCAGGCCATAGCAATAATAAAAGAGTTCGTATATTTAGAAAAATGGTAAGGACTAAAGACGGTTGGGATGAAGTTAATTTAACTAATTTAGATAAAAATATTATTAATCAAATGTTATATGAATATACTAATTTTCTTGGAATTACAAGAGATTCAGTATATGAAAATACAGGAGCTCAAAAGAAAACTGAATATATTGATGCTTTTAATGGATCTGATAGATTTATGAGATTTAATCAAGATATAAATAATAGTATTTATTATCAATTAAGAAATAGAGATAATGGAAAAGGAAAACGATGGAGGAATGATCAAGAATTTATTGATTATTTTGGTCAAGTAAAAGATAGTTACGATAAAAAAGGAGTAGAGATTGAATTTGATAAACCTACTTCTAAAATTTTACATCCAGATACAGAAATTAACGCTGGTAATATAGCAAATGGAAGCAGAGGAGCTCCTATTGATAGAATTATGATGAAATTCAGAGCAGAAGATCCTTTTAATACATCAAAAACACAAACTGTTGGGAATCAAATTAATGCAATAGTAGACGAATGGTACAATGAATTATTAGGAGGTGGATCTTCTATAGATGTAGCAGATGTTGATGTTATTAATGAGAAGATGATAAGCAGAGCTGATAAGCTTACTAGAGGAGTGATGAATGCTTCAGCAACAATTAATAGAAAAGTAAATCTTATAAAAAATCTAAAGAAAAAAATCTATATGCTTTATAATCGCAAGATGCCTTTTGCAGCTAAAAAGAAAGCAATGGATAATCTTAATACTCTTATTAAAAAAGTTGAGTCCGAATTATCAGATTCTAATCTTCTTTCTAAATCTTATTTGCAAAGTAGAAAAAGTAAAGATTTGCCATCTATTGAATACAAAGTTGCTGATGAAAAAAATATGATTGATGGTGCTATTTATTATTCAACAATGGATGCAGTAAAAAATATAGTTCCCTTTGATTGGAAATTAAATAAAACTGCTCAAAAAGATTTGCAATTTATAAAAGATATAAGACGTTTGTTTTATGGAAATCGAACTACTAAAAAAGACTTTATAAAGCATGGAGATAAATCTTTATTAGACTCAGATCAATTAGAATTATTAAATGAATTTCCAAATATGTCTACTTTTTATCAAATAGAAAGCGAATTAATGGCTAAAGGATTTGAAAAGCATGGGCCTGTATTTCTTTATCAATTTATGCAACCTACTCAAAATAGATCAGCTGTTGGAGTATTTAACAATAGACCAGTCTCCATTCCTTATGAAGCAAAAGGAACGTTTTCTCCTTCATCTAGATATAGAAGAGGTATGAGGTTTCTTACCAGTTTAGCATACGGAACTTTACCATCAGACGCTGAAACCATGAGAATGGCAAAAGAACAATTAAGTATTGTGCAATTTGTAGAAGCTCAAAATGAAAGATTTTTTAATAAAAGAATTGATAGAAAAGGATTGATAAGTGAAAATCTTCAAGAAGGATTAGATGTATCAAGTCTTAATAAAGATACTCAAACTATATTATACAATAATATGAGACTCCCTAATTTTAACGCAGATTTTCAAAGACTATTTGATGGTTTTAATTCTATTAAATGGACAAGAGATAATAAAAAAATAGCTAGTGGTGCAGGATTAACAAATGATCATTTACTAGATTTTTATGCGTCAGTTATGAAATTAGCAGGTAAAGAAAAAGAATATGATTCTTATTTAAATTCAATGAATGATTTAAATGCTCAACTTATTGGAAATGAATTTATTTCTGAAATTGATTATTTTTCACAAAGAGCTGGAATGGATTCTGAAGTTAGGAAAATAGCTAAAGATGTGTTTGTTGATGGTATATTTAAAACAGAATTAAATAAAGGAAATAGAATAGCTAAAGACATATTAAATAATCCAGTGTATGCTTTAATGGGTGGAGCGCATTATTTTAAAGGAGTGTCTTTAGAAAAACGTAATTATGATTTTGATAGATTAAAACAATTAAAAGAATTAAGTGACAATTTAAATCAAATGAAAGATGGTATTAATCCAGATAGTCACGTATATCTTGAAAAGTTTAAAGAAGCAGGAAAGTGTTTTAGGTAAGGTTAATATGTCAAATATAAATTGTGAATTAGTATCTCCAGAATATAAAACTTTATATAAAGGTATTGAATCGTGGGCAGAAAAAAATACTACGAAACAAATTTTTAACGATCCATATCAAGCTGCTTTTAGGCTTGTTGAATCTAATTTTTTTGTAGGTTTAGACAATTTAAAATATGTACGAGATTTAACACCGGGTAGAGTTAAAAGTTATTTAGCAAGACTTACAGAATTAACTACTAAAGTTAAACAAGGCGATTTAGATAATTCTTTTGCAAAATTTATGTACCAAAGTTCTCATTATGGAGTTAAAGATCCAGTTATTGGTAAAGTTTTAAATGATATGCAAAAAACTCAATTTACAAACAGATCTAATGATGTTTCTGATAAATCAGATATGAAAGCTGTTATGGATGG
>TARA_R110002049_G_scaffold191690_1_pt1 | contig 10458 bp, 1 predicted proteins | sample TARA_R110002049 | Tara Oceans TARA_R110002049 (sample SAMEA4396941) | marine metagenome | biome: Polar Biome; feature: [SRF] surface water layer (ENVO:00010504); material: water (ENVO:00002006), including particulate matter (ENVO:01000060) such as... | depth 5 m
CGATGGCAACGGAACGATTGACCTCAACATTCTGCTGCTCGGCGTCACGTCGATGGGGCTGGGTGATTTCGTGCTTTGATCAGCCGTAGGTAATCGAGAGGTTCAAGGAGACGTTGCTTCGCAGTGAGGCGACGTTTCTTTTTGTGATTTTTGATGCCCGCCCAGGCGGGATTATGATGGAATATCGTTTTCAGACATTGGGGCGCGGAATAGTCGTAAGCGGCGGCTGGGTAGCACGTCGATTTCAGCTTGACGTCGTGAAGCTTTATCCTGCATGGCGTTGTTGCATGGAGCATGAACAGGTCGGAACGCGCCCTACCCGAGACGGATTTCAGGCGGTGCGTTCGAATTTGGAGCGGCCAAGTTCAGTCATCCGGTTAAGGATCTGGACGCCAATCTTGGCTTCTGTCTTCTGATTTTCAAAGCTGCGCGCCTTGAGCTTGGACCCGATGACAGCCTTCCAACGGCCGATCTGCGTCTCAATACGGCTGCGCTGATTGTAGCCGGATGACTTCTGCCAAGCCATCCGACCATCCGCTTTGATTTCGGCAATATGGCGGTCCCGAATGCTCGGGTTCCGTGAGGCGTCGGGGCTCAGGACCGCGTTCTTGGGTGGTGGGATAGTGACTTCGATTAACGGGCCGAAGCGGTTAGTCAGAGCCATAACTGTTGGCTCGCCATCGTAGGCACCATCCGCAAGAAACTTCTCAACCGGGCCATCGATTTGATCCAGCAGGCCCGGCAGGGCAGTGGGGTCGCCAATGTCATCCGTGGTCAAGTCAGAGCAGACGATCTCTCCGCTCACAAGATCAAGACCAAGGTGCAGCTTGCGCCATGCACGTCGTTTACCTTTTGTTTTATGCTTTTCCTCAAGCCATTCACCCTCGCCGAAAATCTTTAGGCCGGTGCTGTCCACGACCAGTTGCACTGGTTTGTCACTCTTGGATTTCGGCTTTGGGCGCAACGTCAGCCCATTGCCCCGGCGCGATAAAGTGGAGAAATCAGGCACTGCAATCTCCACTCCCAGCAGCGTCGCGATTGAGCGCATCAAGCCTTGAGTCTGCCGCAGCGGTTGCTTGAAAACCATGCCCAGTGTCAGGCAAAGCTCGATTGCCAGATCAGAGTAATATGGCTGACCACCAGGGGTTGTTCGACGTGGAGCCGCCCAAAGGTCAAGCGCGTCGTCGCTGATCCAGACCGTCAGATCACCGCGCCGCCGCAGGCCCTCGTTGTATTCAGACCAGTTGGTCACCCGCTGCTTTTGCTTCGGAATTTTATCACGCTGATCAGCGTTGAACTTGTGCGGCATATACAGCATCCTCAAAAGAATAAGCCGTGACCGATATCAGCCGAGTGGGGCTCCGTACAACAAGGCTCATGGCAGCGGTGTTTTGTGGCGCAGATGACACCATGCCTGTGATATGTTCTTAAAGCTCTTGACTTGGATCAAAGTAAAGTTGCTTTTTAAGTCTAAATTAGCTTGGATACTGGAGGTATGTGCTTCCTTTCCAATTAGAATAAAATAAAAAGTTCGGTGGTCTGCGAAATGCACATCGACTTTCGTTTATTATCTCGGGAGAGTAAAAATGTCGGATTGCCTGCGTAATAAAAATCAGATCGCTTTTATTGATGGTGCCGCTCCCGATCTCGATATTTTTTCGACCCTTCTGGGATCAATGTGTGAGGTTATTCGCATTGACGAAGCCTCGGATCCTCTACAGGTCATGGTCGATACGCTGAGCGCACGCGCTCTGATCGACACGGTCCATGTTATCACTCACGGCACCCCCGGCGCGCTGGTTTTCGGGGGACGGGTTTTCGACATTGCAGTTCTTGATCACTACGCAGACACGCTGGGCGCGCTTGGGGAGGTGCTCGGCAGCGGTGACATTCTGCTCTACGGCTGCCGCACCGGTGCCGGCGCGACCGGTGGCGCCTTCGTTGCACGCTTTGCCGAGCTGACCGGCGTCGCGGTTGGCGCCGCTGAGTGCCCGGTGGGCGCCGCCGCACTGGGCGGGTCATGGGACCTATCGGTCACCTCTGGCGCGCTGCGCTCCACGGCGCTGAATTTGCCCGAGTTCGAGGGCGTGTTGGCCAGCGGCATCATGCAGAACCGCTTCGTCCGTTTCGGCTATTCCGACGACGGCACGCTGGGCTACGGCGGCACTACCAAGCCGGGCATTCAGTACGATCCGGCAGGCGAGCGCAACTTCCTCGACACAGCGGACTCGCTGACCCCCGGCTCTCCCTATGAGGGCTTCACGCTTTCCATCGGGGGCACACTCTACACGGAGAATAATGCAAGCAGCGGCGGCAGCGCGACCGCGGGCACCGTTCTGGTTTCGACGAATCTTACTACCGAGGGCAGCGACACGTGGGGCTCGGTTACCTATCGCAGCGAGTTTGGTGGGCTGCTTGTCGAGCAGACCTATACGCTGGCGAGCGCTGACGCCGGGGTTGTCACTATGTCGGTGACGGTAAGCAACCCAGGCGACAGTGCCATCTATGATGTGAGTTATGCGCGTTTCACCGATCCGGATGTAGACTCCAACGGTTTGCCTGGCTCGACCACCCTCACGGCGAATGACCGCGGTGCTACGGGCATTAATGCCGAAGATATCGTGCTCGCGACTGGCCCTGTTAGTGGCCGTACGATCGGCATTTATTCGGACAGCAGTTTCACGCACAACACCGGCGTTACCACTCCATGGAGCAATAACCCGGCCGCCTATCTGTCGGGCGTGGACGGTGACGGCAGCAGTAACCGCGACTCTGTTATCGGCATGGGCTTTGACCTCGGCGATTTCGCCGCTGGCGCATCCAAGACCTTTTCCTTTGCATATGTGTTCTCAGCGAGCGCCGCTGACCTGGACGCCTCAATCGCTGAGGTGCCGCCGTCGAACGTTGCGCCGACGTTGACCGACATCGCCGTGGTCGATAGTACGCTCGAGGATACCCAACTCGAGATCACCTATGCCGATCTGGCCGCGCAGGCCAATGAGACGGATTCCGACGGCACCGTCGTCGCCTTTTCGATTACTGCGGTGACCAGCGGCACGCTGCTGATCGGCACCAGCCTAGAGACCGCCACCGCTTGGGTGGCCAGCAGTAATGATCGGATCGACGGCACGCTCACTGCCTATTGGACGCCGGGTGCCGACGAGAATGGCACGCTCGATGCGTTCAGTGTCGTCGCCGTTGATGACGAAGGCGCCACCTCTAGCCTGGCGCAATCGGTGCGGATCGACGTTACTGCAGTCAATGACCGTATAGTGCTGGTCGCGGCCAACGTCGATACGCCCTCCGTGCAGGAAGATTCCACTGACCGCACCGGGGTCACCATCGATACACTGCTCACGCCGATTAGCTCGGACGCTGACGCCGGTGACGGACTTGTCGGCATCGCCATCACCGCCGATGCCACCGACGGCGAAGGCAGCTGGCAGTACAGCACCGACGGCGGCGCCACTTGGTTCGATTTGCCCACGGTGACCACCGGCGAGGCGCTGATCCTCGGCGCCGACGACCGCCTGAACTTTGTGCCGGCGGCTGATTACAATGGCGACTTGCCTACGCTGACTGTCTATGCGCTCGATAGTAGCTACGCAGGCGATTACACAGATGGCGCCACCATTGCCGTCACCGACGCCTCGGCGCCCGCTGCCGATGGCCCGTTCAGCGAGACCACGGTCACCATCGGTGGCGACGTTGCTTCGGTGAACGATGCGCCGATGTTCACCTCGACCATCACGCCGATCTCGATCACTGAGACCCCTGCGGCCGACAGCGCCCTATCGGATCTCACGGTCACTGGCAGCTTGAACCAGAGCCTTACCGCCACCGATGTCGACAGTGAGGAACTGTCATTCTCGATCCGCGGCGGCGCCCTGGCCGATGGCGTCTGGACGCTCGAGGGACGTTATGGTGTGCTTACCCTCGATACCACGACTAACGAGTGGAGCTACGCACCGACCCACTGGACCGCGATCAACGCCCTCTCTGAAGGGCAGATCACCAATGACGTATTCACCCTGCGAGTGGCCGACGAGCAGGGTGCCTCGAGCACTCAGGAGCTGAGCGTTAGCCTGACTGGCGCCAACGACACGCCGGTGATTACGGCTGCGATTGCCGACCAAAGCTTCGAGGGTGACGGCACCTGGGTCTACCAAGTGCCCGCCGCCACTGTGTTCGACGCCGAGGGCACTGGACTTTCCTACGCCGCGACGCTGGTCGGTGGAGCAGCTCTGCCGGATTGGCTGAGTTTTGACGAAGATAGCCGCACCTTCTCTGGCAATCCGCCCAGCGACTGGAACAATGCCAGCCTTGAGATTGAGGTTACAGCCACCGACGCGGAAGGCGCGCCGGTCTCCGGCAGCTTTATCCTCACCTTGTCGGAGACGGGCAACCAAGCACCGGTGGTCGTGACGCCGTTGGGCTGGACCGCAGTTGATGCACCCTCCGAGGTGACCACCGTCACATTTGCGGGCATGCTAGGCGGCCAAACCATCGCTTTTGATGGCGCCGAGGTTACTCTGGGCGATAAAGCGGATGGGGCAACAGTGGCAAGCGCCGCGGTTACTGCCATCAACGAAGGCACGGCCAATTACAGCGCCTCGGCTAGCGGCAGTACGCTGACTCTGAGCGCTGATGCGGCCGGTGCGCGTAGCGACTTCACAGACGGCGCAACAGTCGAGATTGATGGCGGGTCCTATGCTGTCACCGTCACTCAGGAGGGTGTCGACGAGGAGACCGAAACCGTGGCGGTGCAGTTCCGCACGGTTTCTGGCGCCACCACTCTCAACTTCGACGATCAGGACATCGACATCACCGGACTCGACGCCTCGGAGATCGCCAGCGCTGTCGCCCTAGCAGTGAACGGGTTGGGCGGCTGGGATGCGGCAGTCGACGAATTCCAAGGCGATGTGGTCAACTTCACCGCCCGCGACGGCGGCACTCGGAGCGATCTTTCCGCCGCGGACTTCCAGGTCTCAGTTAGCACCATTGCCACTGTGGCGGCGGTCGACCGCGAAGGCACGGACGAGGTTCTGCCCGCGGTTGTCTTCAATGTTACGGATATCGAGGCGGCGACGGCAGGCAGCTTTTCCTTCACCTCTGCCAATAGCGGCGCGATCAGCGTTGACGTCTCCACGGCAATCTCTGGATCGGATCTCGTCGACCTGCTGAACGCCGACCCGGCCTTCGGCATGGGTGGGTACAGTGCCGTCTGGAGCGGCGACGTGCTCACTGTCACCGGCCCCTCGGGCGATGCCATTAGCTTGCCGTCGCTGGCCACCAGGGAAATCCCCGCCGAGGCACTCGGCACACCAGGTTCGCCCACCCCCTACAGCGAGACGCCCAGCAGCCTCGAGATTGCCATCAACGATGTAGAATCGGCCGAGGCCCTTACCCTGAGCCTGGAACTTTCCGCCGGAGGGCCGGTCACGCTCGATGTCTCGACCGCCACTGATGGGGTAACCCTCGCGGCTCTGATCGACGCGCTCGACGGCTTTGGTGCAAGCTATGCCGGTGGTACGCTGACCGTGACGGTGGATGCCGATGCCGCGGGCGATCCCTCGATCACCGCTGGCACGCTTGAGACAGCCGTGGTCCCGCCCGCCGAAATCGACGCCACTCCCGATGTGACCGATGCCGCCGATGCAGTGGTAGAGATCGTTGACGTGACCTTCAGCGCTGCCGACGGAACCACAGAGATTAGCTTCGACGGAGCCAGCATCGCGCTGGACGGCACCGAAACTGCCGCACAGGTGGCCGCGGCCTTCGCCGCGGGCGATTTCGCAAACTGGAGCGTAACCGCCAACGGCGACGGCAGCGTCACGCTGACCGCCGACACAGCCGGGGTGCGTGAGAACTTGGCAGCTTCGGATTTCGGCAACGTCACAACGCTGACCAATGATGTCACCGTCACTAATCAGGGCGTAGACGCGGTCACCGAAGTGGTAGACCTTGACTTCACCGGTTCTGACGGTGGAGCTTCGATTACCCTTGATGGCACCACCTTCACCGCTGGCGATGCGGTCACTGCCGCGCAGCTCGCCGCCGGACTCAACGGGGTAAGCGGGGGTTTCGAGAGCTACGAGGTGGTTTCGGTCGAGGGTGGCCAGCTGACTCTGCGCGCTCTCACCTCTGGTGATCAGACTGATCTGGTCGAGAGCCTGTTCGTGGTCTCCTCGGATGGTGAAGTCGTGGCCCATGGCGCCGTCTCGGAGATTACTGTCAACACCCAGGGAGCCGGTTGGAGCTACGATATTCCGGTGGGCACCTTCTCGGATCCCGAGGGCGACGAACTGACCTACAGCGCATATGCGGTCACCACCGACCCGGAGACCGGCGCACAGAGCTACACGCTGATTGACGGCGCCACCGATCCGGCCCTGGGCTTCGATGCCGACACCATGACCCTCTCGGGCAACGGTACCGCGCCTTCCAACACAGTGATCGAGATCCGTGCATATGATGCGGTTTCGGGTGAGAGCGCAGTCAGCCAGTTCCAGCTGGTGGTCTACAACGACACAACCAGCGACTCGCTGGTGGCGGGTGCAGTCCCGACCGCGGTCAACTTCAGCGATGGAGCAGGCGCGGGTAGCTACACGCTCGCCGCGAGCGCCTTCGACTACATTTCTGACAGCGCCGGCGGACTAACCTACAACGCCGCACTCTCGAGCGGAGATCCGCTGCCGGCTTGGCTGAGCTTTGACGCCGCGACTGGCACCTTCACGGGTAACCCGCCTGCGGGCACGAGCAATGTTCCGGTCACCGTCACCGCTACCGATGACAGTGCCTCCGCGGAGGTCAGCTTTGATCTGATTGTGGCTGGCGAGCCCAACGATCCGCTTGCATTTGTCTCTGGTGGACTTGCCGACCAGAGCTCTGCGGTGGTGGGTGACGGCGGCGCGGTCTCCATTAACTTTGCTAAGCCCTTCACCAATCCCGATGGGCAAGTCAACGGCACGCCTACGCTTGACGGGATCAGCTACACCGCTCTGGTGCAGACAGCCGACGGTCTGGTTGATGCCGCAGACTTCGGAATGACGTTGGATGAAGACCCCGAGGACGCCGGTCGGCTGATCCTCTCGGGCACTCTGGTGGGCGAATTCTCCAGTCTTGACATCGTCATTCGTGGCACTGAGGAAAACGGCGGCAGCACCGCCGAGACCAGCTTCACCTTGGCGGTTAATGACGCGGTTGCCACCGGCGAGAACATCGCAGCCTGGAGCGCCAACAGCACCGGCAGCGTCAGCATCTCGGGCACGCCCGTGGAGGACGCAGAGCTGACTGCCAGCCTGCCCACCGATGCCGACGGCTTGGCACCCGAAGATGTTAATTACCAGTGGCAGGTCTCTATCGACGGTGCTTGGACCGACATCATCAGCGCGACCGAGGCCACCTTCACTCCGGGGGATGCCGAAGCCGGTCGCGATGTGCGCGTACAGGTCTTCTACATCGACGCCGGCGGCGCCTCTGAGAGCCCGGTTTCGGATGCAGTGACTGTGGCCAACATCAATGATGCAGGCGCGGTGAGCATCACTTCGGCGGGCATGGTGGTGAACTCGGTATGGACATCGACGCTGGCAGACGGCGACGGTCTGGTCGACGCCACGCCGAGCTACCAATGGCAGCGTGCCACTAGCGAGGAAGGTAGCTACAGCAACATCGATGGAGCCACCTACGGCAGCTACGCGCTGACCGAAGCTGACGGCGGCATGTTCTTGCGCCTCGCGGTTAGCTACACCGACGATCAGGGTACTGCAGAAACAGTGATCTCGGTGCCGCGTCAGGTAGACCTTTTAGCCGTTGCCCCGGTTGCGGGTGATGACAACGCATCGATTACCGAGGACTCGGGGACCAATAATGCCACCCCTGGCACCGAGATGCCGCTGACAGGCGATCTGCTGGCCAACGACAGCGATGCCAACGACGACGACGTGCTGAGCGTGACCTCGCTACGCGTCGGTGACCGCGACGGCATTGGCCGACCGGCGGCGCAAAGCGATGGCAACCTGGTGATCAACGGTCTCTATGGCACGCTCACCGTCGAAATGGCGACCGGTGCCTACAGTTACGAGCTCGATCAGCAAAACTCCTCGGTGCAGGCGCAGAACATCGGATCGACGCCGCTGGTCGATGCGTTCAATTACACCGTCTCCGACTTGGGGCTGTTGAGAGATACAGCTGTGCTTAGTATCGAGATCAACGGCGCCAACGATCTGCCGACCCTGTCGGGCATCCTAGGCACCGCCTCGGTGACCGAGGACAGTGCGACCCGGCTCGACCTGCTCGACAGCATTGTGCTGGGCGATCCCGACAGCCTCGCGATGAGCTTCACCCTCACCGTCGACAGCGGTGCGCTGTCAATCAGCGGTACCCCTGCGGAGGTTGCCGATTCAGGCATCACCGTCACCGGCAACCACACCAGCACGCTCACCTTGTCGGGCGTCAACACCGAAGCGCTAACAGGCTGGCTGCTGGATAACGGCGTCTATTACACTACTTCGCCGAACCAAACCGGTGAGGTGGCGACGTTGAGCTACAGCCTGGCGGATGAGGCGGGCAGCGTGCTGGCCTCCGAGACAACCACGCTCGAGGCTGTGGCGACCAATGACGCGCCGATCGTCGACGCCAGTGGCCTGAGCTTCCTTCAGGGCAATGCCGAAACACCGGCTCGGGCGGGGCTCAGCTTCCTCCCGACAGGCACCGCACAGACGCTGGAGTTCGATGGCGTCAGCCTCGAGATCGCGGCCGGCAGCACTGCCGCCGAGATCGCCACGCTGTTCGCCGCGCAGAGCTTCGGCAGCTGGACTGCCGAGCAGTACGAAGGCGGCCACTTGGTGCTCCTGACGGCGCTTGAGCTCGGCGAGACCTCGGCACCCACCGCCGGCGACTTCCGCGACGGCGAGGGCGCGGAATCGACCTTGGTGCTGACCGGCGCTGGCAACGACCACGATTTGCGCTTCTCGGCGCGCGGCGAGGCGGTGCTCATCGCTCCAAACCTGATGCTCTCGGACCTCGATGGCACCGAGCTCGCCTCGGCCACCGTGGAGATGAACGAGGGCGTGTTCGACAACCAGTTCGGCACCAATTTTGAGACACTTTCACTTAGCGAGGCGGCGCAGGAGGCCGCCGCCGGGGCGGGGCTAACTGTGGAGATCACCACCGGGGCCAGTGGCTCACTGGTTAGTATCACCGGCACGGCGTCGCATGCCGTCTACGAGACGGTGCTGCGCGGTATCACCTACGACAACAGCAACCCCAACGCCTATGTCGGCACCCGAGAAGCGGTGATCACCGTCATCGATGCGGATGGTCAGACATCTAACGCCGCCTCAGTGGCGCTGACCGAGGACAATGACGACATCGCCGTCGGCCAGCGCATCTTCATCGATGGTGTCGACACCGGCGCTACGGTGGCCAGCATCGCGGACGGTCGCCACTTCACCGCCAGCACACCGCTTGACGGCGTCACCGAAGGCGCATTGCTGAGCTTCTACAGCGGCGAGACCGAGGTGACCTCTGCCAGCGCAGTTGCCGGGCATGCAGCCACTGTTGCCATCGGCGTGGTCTGGGCACCCTATGTCGACCTCAACGGCGCGGCAGAGGGTACTGAGCACGCGATTACCTACATTGAGCAGTCGCCATCGGTGGCCATCGCCACCTCTGATGCCCAGATTCTCGATCAGGACGGGCTCACCCAGACCCTGACCGTCACCCTGCAGGACACGCCGGACAACGACGGCGAGATCATGCTGGAGTATCTCACGGTCTCCTCCACGGTGATCAACTGGCTGTTGGCGAACGGCATCACCATCGCGGCCACCGACGGCACCATGGACACCGGCCTCACCGAAGCCACCTATGTGACCTTCGAGGCCGCCGACGGTGCATCCTCGACCATCTTCCAAGTGGCATTGCGCGGCGTACGCTACATCAACAATGACGATGATCCCGCAACCTCGGCGCGCAGCGTGACGGTCGAGACCATCGACACCGACGGCAACCTTGGCCTTAGCGTCGACACCACCATCACCCCGATGGCGGTCAACGACGCGCCGGTCGGCAACGACAGCGCGGTCAACGGCACTGAGGACACCTCCTATGTCTTCAACGTCGCCGACTTTGGCTTCAGCGATCCGCTCGACGGCGGCGCCAACGAGCTGGCAGCGGTGGTGATCAGCACCCTGCCCGCCGCTGGCACTTTGCTGCTTGACGGCGAGGCGATCGACGCGGGTACCGCGGTTAGCAGTGCTCAGATCACGGCGGGTTTGCTCAGCTACGCCCCAGCGCAGGATGCCAACGGCGTGGTGGCGGCGAGCTTCACCTTTCAGGTGCAGGATGACGGTGGTATCGCCAACGGGGGCGTCGATCTTGACGCCACGCCGGTGACACTGACCATTGATCTCACCCCAGCCAACGATGCGCCAGTGTTGATCGAAGTCGCCACCA
>TARA_R110002049_G_scaffold30345_2_pt1 | contig 10455 bp, 6 predicted proteins | sample TARA_R110002049 | Tara Oceans TARA_R110002049 (sample SAMEA4396941) | marine metagenome | biome: Polar Biome; feature: [SRF] surface water layer (ENVO:00010504); material: water (ENVO:00002006), including particulate matter (ENVO:01000060) such as... | depth 5 m
AAAACGGCTTTGGTTAATTGACCAGATAAGCTCTCTAATCGATTCTTATTTAAATCTGCCCAACGTGTTTCAGTAGTTATATCTGATGCTAAAACCAATTTATGCCACAATCGTTTTGGCAAATCAAAGGGGGTTGTTTTAAACACTGTTTTTTTAGCTAAATTCTGTTTCAATACTTTTAAATCTTCTAAACAGTCTTCAAAAGGTTTTTTAATGAAATTAATTTCAATTTGAAATTTATAATCTCTTTTTGCCAACTCTAAAGCGCCATAAGCTGAAAGTTTTAAAATTGCTGGCGCACTTACTCCCCAATGGGTTATCAGCAACGGCCCTTCGCTCCATAAATCGGTTTCTAAAACTTTAACTTCTACATTTTGCGCCACAACACCTGGGATATCGTTAATACGTTCATCTTTTATATTGAATGTAAAAAGCGACGGCACGGGTTGTGAAATAGTGTGTCCAAAAGCTTCTAAAAGCTTCCAGATTTTTGGGTTGCTACCTGAGGCTATTAATACTTTTTTAGATAGAAAAATACCTTTTGAAGTTTCAATTTCATACCCATAATCTTGTTTATTAATAGATTGTACTGAATGATTCAATAAAATGGCAACCTTATACTTTTCAGCTTCATTTAAAAAACAATCTATAATGGTTTGTGATGAATTGGTAATTGGGAACATTCTACCATCTTCTTCAATTTTTAATTCAACACCTCGTTTTTCAAACCAATCAATGGTATCGCCGGTCATAAATTGATGAAAAGGCCCCAATAACTCTTTTTCGCCTCGTGGGTAATTTTGCACTAATTCTTGTGGAATAAATCCTGCATGTGTTACATTGCAACGGCCGCCACCAGAAACTTTTACCTTGGTAAGCACCTCTTTTCCGCGCTCTAAAATAGCAACCTTCAAATCTTGGTTTTGCTCTGCCATATTAATGGCTGCAAAAAAACCTGCCGCGCCTCCGCCAACAATTAAAACATCGTATATTTTCATAAGTTTTAAAAACACCGTAAATTTAGCACTATAATTTATCCTTATCCCAATGAATAAAATTCTTTTATGTTTTATATTATTGAGTTATTCTTGCGAAACTGGAAAACTCACCGTTATAGCCAGTATAAATAATGATTTAGAAGAGGCTTCGGCCATTGAACTTGTAAAAGGGTCTAACTTGCTTTGGACGATTGAAGACGCAGGCAATAAAAACAATTTATACGGCTTAAATTTAAAAGGCAATATTATCAGAGATATTGATATTGAAAATGCTAAAAATGAAGATTGGGAGGATTTAACCTCAGATAATAGTGGAAACATTTATATTGGCGATTTTGGAAACAATAATAAAAAGCGAAAAAATTTTACCATTTATAAAGTTAGCGATCTAAAGAATATTAAAGACCGGGCAACCGCTGAAGTAATTGGTTTCACCCTTCCAAAGGGTGTTAAATCCGAAGATTTTGAAGCGTTCTTTTTATTGGATAATTACTTTTATATTTTCAGTAAAGAAAATAGCACGAGCATTTTATTAAAGGTGCCTAACGACATAGGGAATCATGTTGCCGAATTGGTAACCGATTTTAATTTAGAAGGAAAGCATCATAAAATAACATCGGCCGCTATAAGCCCCAATGAAGAAACCGTAGTATTACTGAATCACGACAAATTATGGAAACTATCAAACTTTAAGCCCGACAACTTTTTTAAGGGTAAGGTAGAAGAACTGAAATTTGATCATGTTTCGCAAAAAGAGGGCATTTGTTTTAAAAATGACTCCATTGTTTATATTACAGATGAACGGAACAAAACTGAAGGTGGAAATATATATACTTTTAGCCTGAATTAGAAAACTCAATAATTTTTTGAACTAACTTTTACTAAAGCCACGTATTTTTCAATAACTTCTAAATCGTTCTTGTTTTTTAAGGAATTAGAAGCATCTGCGTATAAATTATCAATCTCTTTTTCAACTGCTTTTTTATATCTTTTATCAACACAATTATTACAGTGCAATAAATAACTCAGCATTTTTGCTAGTTTTTGAACTATTATAATATCATGTTTACAATATGTTCTGAGTGCTGCCATAACACTATAAAGAAGTGTTTTAAAATCAATGCTTCTTATATGAATAATGGCATCTCCAGATTTATTGCAATAATAACTTGTGTCCTTTTTTTGCATGCGCAATAAAAACAACTCTGTAAGATAATCAATTGCGTTTACAGCAGTTCCAGGGTCATTAATTCCTGGCGACATCGCTTTTACGGCAATTTCTGTAGTTTGTTTAAAGGCCAGCACATAATTATCTTCAATAAGTTCGCTTTTAGAAAAGTTAAATGCCGATGATATTTTTTTTATAATCTCTTCTTCTAAACTTTTCTCAATCTTTATAAGCGGAAACCCTTTAACGATATAGTCACCTTTATAAGCAACTATATCTGCTTTTATTTTATGCTTATTAACTTCATCAAAAATGCTTATCAAACTAATATCCTCGAGATACCCTGAGGTTTCAGAGTTTATAATATACCAATCATTTGAATTTGGAAATTCTATGGTTAAATCCTTTTCTGAATCTATCAATTTATTAAGTCTAGCTTTTGCTTTATTAAAGATAGCACTCATTATATTATTTATTTGGATTTCTTGCGATATTGAATGGATAAAATATATGAAGGCTCCCAAACAAAACGTCATAAATACAATAGCCAACAATACAGAAAACCCTGGAAGTTGATATTTGCTCCCACTAGGTTCTATGGCAATTAAAGTAAAAATGCAATACAATAAACAGGCATTATAAATACCTAATATTATTTGATGTCTTCTATTAGAAATCAAACCGGGTAAAACTCTGGGTGAAAAATTACTCGATGCTTGACTAAGCAGAATCATTACCATTGAAAAACTAAAAACCATAATAGAAATAAGTCCGGCAACAAAGGTGGTGAGTATTGCTCTGGCAGTATCTACATTATTAATGACAAGCCAAGGCACATGTTCAACTAGGTATTTTGAAATTTCTAGATTTTCAATGTAATACATGAAAAAGGCAAATAAAAATCCCGCTAAACTTATTATTGTAGGATAGAATGCAATTTTGCTTTGCAACTTTAAAACATAACCAAGAACCTTATAAAAATAAGCCTTCATAAACTGTTTATTAAACTATATGAGTAATTCTAGAAATTCAACCCAAACCCAAATGAGAATCGCAACCCTTCTACACTATTAAAAAAGTTAAAAGTACCCGATAAACTTTCGGCGGCCGTTACCCAAAAGCCACCGCCATAATCGTTATGCCATTTATCGGAAAAATCACCTTTTAGCCAAACCCTACCTACATCTCCTCCTGCAAAAACACCAATTTGCAAAGGCAAAGTACTCGTTTTAAATGATGGAAAACTATACCGCAAATCTGCACTTCCAACAAAGGAATTTTTCCCTGTGAAACGCTCGGTTCTAAAACCTCTTAAACCATTTCTGCCGCCAATATTAGCAGCTTGATAGAACACCAGATCATCACCTACGCGAATTTGGGTTCTCACGTCCGTTTTTAAAACCAGCTTCTTGTTCTCGGTCAGGGAATTATAAAACCCAAGATTGGAATTAAGGTACCCATAGGTGTTTTCAGTGTCTTTAAATTCGGTTTTTCCGCCTATTTGCAACATAAATGCCATCCCTTTTTTCGGGTTAATCTTATCATCAAAACTCTCATAATTAAATTGGGCTTCAACACCTCCAAAAAAGCGTCTTTTGTAAAATTCATCATTAATTGCTGGAACAAAATCATTTGTAATAAATCTATTTTCAGTATCTTCTAATTCTATACCTTCAAGAATGGCCCTAAAACCATAATCGCTACCAAAATTTCCTTTTTTAAGCATCCCGACCCTAACAGCATAAATTCCTGTTTTCACACGGTTATAGTCTAAGCCTAAATCATCATCGTTATTAACAGTTTCATTTCCATAACCAAAGAAATTATTGGTAAAATTCTCGGTTGTAAACTGTCCGCCAACATGTAAATTCCAATCGTTCATAATGTTGGCAAACTCGCCATCATAATTTAAAGAAAAGCCATTTGTGGCAAAATAATAACCCCCTTTAAATCTGTGTTGTTGTGAGTATGGGTTGCGCTGAAATCCTTTTGTTGTTCTCGTATAAGAAACCCCCAATAAAAACCCGTCATCTGGATTAAACCCTATAGCTGGCGTAATCACACTGTTTTTGGTAATGTTTTTATTAAAATCGAATAAATTCAAATTATATACATCTGTCAACCTTATTTTCGCACCTTTATTTTCCTTAATAGTATTAGATTTACTTTTATGATCGTAAACCTTAACGCGTCTTCCATTTTTAATTATGTAAGTATCGTTTTCCTGACCACCAATTAATCTTGTAAAGATGAGATTGTTTGCTTTACCAGTAACTTTAAATATATCTTTATCATCCAATCCGTAAACCCATATTTCTTTGGTAATATTTTTGTTAAATGTTTTATCAACTATTACCTCCCCTTTTTTGCCGTCAATAATTCTTGAAATTTTAATTTGAGTCTCATTATCACCTGTTCTAGTTACTTCTATGTAATCATCTTTATCTGTGCCAGTTAAAACTACAAGTTTATTTAAATAGTTATAATAACGTAATGCGATGTCTTGAAGATTGCTTCGTCTGCCTTTAAGTTTTTCTTTTATTTCTAAAAGGGTTTTATCTTGAACCTCTTCTGGAACTTTTGAAAATGCTTTATCAATAACGGCATCGGTTATGTTTTCTTGAAGGAATTTAGCATGCTTTAACCAAGTTTCTTTATCGGCTTGTTGAATTAGTACGCGATCTAATTTTATACCAGCTGCATTCATCCACTTAATATCTTTAAGTTCTTCATCATAAACTTGAAGCTGTTTTGTAGGGCCCAAAATAATTTTCATAACATCTAACAAGGCACCGTCAAAATTTGAAAAAACCTGGTCTCTATCTCTAGGGATTGGTCGGTAATAATTATCGCCATTTTCCATATCAAACTGTGCCCAGCGCCATTGATCTTGATGTCTATCCCAGTCGCCAATAAGCATATCAAACAATCTAGCTCTAACTAATGCATTTTCATCAATTTTATGTTTTTCATCTTCTCTAACTTTTTTAATGATGTCGTGCGTACTCTCAATATCATCAGCATACCCAAAGTTTTTATCGTTTGAATAATTCTCTTCCGGACGTTCTTCAATCATATACAATTCGCCACCATATTCTTCATTAAACGCACCTAAATATTTATGCTTTGGTATAAAATACAATTTAGGATTGGTATGATATATTTTTGCGGCATCAGACAAATCTGGAACTACAGCAAAGGCATAAGGATGGGCAGCCGTGTAAAAATCCAGAATCAGACCTTCAATAGCCGTTTTTTCAAAGTCATCTTGAACATAAGTATCCTTAAACAAAACGGTTTGCAAGTATTGTGTAGCGCTTTTACGAAGCGCTCTCATATTCAACTCGCGACCATCTTTAGTTTTTAAACGTAAGGAGCGGGTTTGATGCCCACCACCTTTTCTTACCACTTCCAAGCCTCCATAAAGCGTATCGAGCAATGCTACTTTGGCTTTTATTTTTGTACTGTAAACATCACGATAATGATTTCCCCACACAGATTTAAAAAACCCAGACACATCTGTTTCTTCTTTTGAATAAATAGAGACTTCTACTTCTTGAGGAAACGTTTCAGGCAAATTTGAAACATCATATTTTTTTGTTGGAGGAAAAACCTCTTTTGTAAATAACAGTTTTGGTTCGCCATTTTCTGCACCAAAATACCTTACCCAACTACTACCATCTTTAAATATGTTTAGCTCAGCAAACCCTTGTTCGCCTGAAGAAAATAAGCCGTTATTACTTAATTCAGCAAAAGATTCTTTAGCTCCAGAGCCAGATACAATTTGCTTTATGCCTTCATTTTCAATGTACTGCAATGTATGTTCATGCCCCGAAACGAAGATAACATTATCAGCATCTAAAGTCATGGTTTCTAAACGGCTCATAAGCTCATTATAGCGTTCATTATACCTATCTTGTATTGATACGCCTCCTTGTGTTCTAAGTTGGGCTATAAAAGAGGCTATACCTGGCAATGGGATTTTTTGCTGAAAAGGGTATACCTGTTTTTTTAACGCATACTTACCACCATGAGACCCATTGGTGTACATGGGATGGTGCATTGCAAATACAGTCGTTTTGTTTTGTGCCTTTTTTAATTCGCCTTCAATCTCCAAAAAAAAACGTTCTCTGGTTTTAATCTCGCACTCATCGTTTATTGTAGGGTGCGAGTTCCAGTTTTCTAAATACCATTGGGTATCTATAATAATTAGCTGAATGGTTTCACTAACATCTATACTTTCTAACGGACAGCCTTTTTCTGGCTGAAATGTATTTTTACCTATTAAATCATCAACATATTTTTCCTCTCTTCTTAGTCCTTTTACACCTCCAGCATACCAATCGTGGTTTCCAGGTATAAAAAGAGTTTCGCCTTTAAAACTGGAAACAGATTTTGCTTGGGCTTTTAGGGCATTTTCTGCATTGGCCCTACCTTTGTCTTCTTTTTTTGGTAATCCAGCAGGATATACATTGTCTCCCAAAAAAATAGTATAATCGCCTTTTGTCTTCTTGTTTTCAATGTAATTATTAAAAGCCGTTAGCGCTAAGGACATTCCTCCGTAAGGTGATTTTCCAGCATCACCAATTAGGTAAAATGTTTTATCAATTTCTTTAGCAGGAAATTTGTTTTGTTTGTCTTGCTTATTGGCATACTGGGGTTTGTATGTAGCACAAGCCGTAAAACTTAGTATAAACACGAATACAAAAAGGGATCTAAACTGATTCATAATCGGTAATTTAAAGTCAAAGAAACTTCAATTTTATTTCAAATAGTAACTTTATCGGTTAAATCATTAATGGTTATAGCTCGCTAAACTAACAATAAGTACAAGATAAATAATTTTTAGTGAGCAAACTTTAGGGCAAATGCATTAAAATCAATATCCCTGTTTTTAGCCACGAATTTCACGAATTAGTACGAATAAATGAGTTTATCTCATTCAGAAGTCTTGAAATGATGACACGAATAGAAAAATCTAAAGATTTTTCAAATATTAGTGAATATTAGTGAAATTCGTGGCTTAATATTTTTAATGCGTTGTTCCTGAGCAAACTTGGCGCTTATTTTTCACTTAATTCCATCTTAGTTGACTTCTTTCTTTCCAATATTTTTCGGGTTTTATTATTAAGGATTGCAACGATAGAAGCTCATCATTTTCAAGTGTAAATTTTTCAGCTTTCATATTTTGTTCAAGCTGTTCTTTACTCGATGCCCCACTAAGCACGTAAGTTGGTGCTAAAATAGCCATTACAAACCGAAGGGCAATGGCATCCGTACCAACATTATATTTTTTTGACAATGCATCCAAAGTACTATAAAGTTTTTGATAGTGGGGGAATTTTTCATTTCTAAATATTCGACCATTGGCTAAAGCTTCTTTTATAATAACTGTTTTGTTCTGTTGAAGTATTCTTTTTAAAATGGTATGTGTTGATTGTTCTAAAATATTATAGGTTACTTGAAAGCTATCAAATAAATCAGCGTTTTCAATCTTTATTTTTAAAGCCACTTCAATTATTTTACTTTGATTTAAACCACTTGTTGTGATACCAATTTTTAGACCTGTTTGCTTTTTTATTTCGAAAAGCTGGTTCAATACATCATCATTTTCCAAAATACCACTTTCGAATGTAGCCGAATGCACTTGGTATATTTTTAAGGCAGGCAGTAGCTTTTTTGAAGTTTGCCATTGCTCTTGTAACTTATTCAGAGAATGCTCTTTAACTTCATGGGCTCCGGTAAAACCTAATTCCCAATCTGCAACATACGTATAGCCCCACTTTGTTCCCAAGACCACATCAGAATATTTTTTTGTTGCGTTCCACTCATTTAAAAAGGCCTCACCTTTACCATAAGACGGGGCTGTATCAAAATACCGAATACCTAATTTGTAAGCACTATCCAATACAGAAAAGGCATTACTTTTAAAGACTTCTTCAGACTTATCAATAACGTCATCCTCTCTAATATTAATATATTCTGGTCTGCCTAAAGCCGCTAAACCCAAGCCTATTTTTGTTGTTGTATTTTTGATAATAACTATAGTATTAATTCGGTTTCAATGATTACTTCACTTTGCAATGTTTTATGCACGGGACATTTAGAGGCAATTTCTTTAAGTTTTTGCTGTTGTTTTTCGTCTAAATTACCAACAAATTTTAATCGTTTTTGTAAATGGTCTATACGTGTTGGTTCTTCAAAACCCAACATTAAATCATCACTATGCTTTTTAGAATACGTAATATAAGCAAATACTTCTTTTAAATCCCACTGCTTGCGTTCGGCATAAAGTTTTAAAGTCATTACTGTACAAGCTGCTAATCCTGCGCTTAAAAAATCATACGGAGATGGTCCAAAATCATCACCACCAACTTTCTCGGGTTCATCAGCTATCAAATGGTGTTTTTTGGTTTGTATAGTGGTGGTAAATTTATCTTCCTCTAGATTTAAATGTGCCACTAATTGTTCACCTTTACTATCTAGCATTTTATTATCCTCTGTTTTAAAATAACGTTTTACCCATGCGCCTATCATATCGCCTACATAAATGCTATCTGCCGTGTTGGACAGTAAATGATCTGCATTATCAAGACTTATAAAACTTTTTGGGTGCATCGCGCTATGATATAATTGCTGTGCGTTCTCAATACCAACAATTTTATCAAATGGTGAATGCATTATAAGAATTGGTTTTCTTAAATTCTTGGTGATTTCAGGTAAATTGGTTTTGCCAAAATCTTCAACAAAAGTGTTATTAATTTTAAAAGGGCGCCCGCCAATATTTACTTCCACCTCGCCTTTATACTTAATCTCTTTAGCGCTATGCGAAAATAAATGTGTTACGTGATCAGCCGTTGCCGGAGCTCCTACTGTTGCCACAGCCTTTATATTTTCTAACTTTGAGGCTGCTACAATAACCGCTGCACCGCCCAAAGAATGGCCCACCAATAAACTAGGTGCTTTATAATGGGTTTTCATGTACTGGTTTACCGCCAATAAATCTTCTACATTTGCTGAAAAATAGCTATCTGAAAATTCGCCTTCACTTCGCCCCAAGCCCGTGAAATCAAAACGGACCACGCCAAAACCATGGCTCGTTAATGCCCTGCTTATATTTTTAACAGCGCTTAAATTGCTGGTACAGGTAAAGCAATGTGCAAAAATTGCAAAATGATTGGGTTTCTGGTTTGCGGGAAGCTCTAAATAGGCTTGAAGTTTTATACCCTTATCATTTTTAATAAATAGTTTCTCGTTTTTCATTTTTTAGCTAGTGTTTTAATTTATCCTGATCGGCACAGGTTGAAAATTGTTTCAATACCAGTTATAACTTCGGATTAATGAACCTCTTGCCAAAAGGTTTTTCCGGATTTTTTTATAGTAATTTTGTATGGATTCTCTAGAGGGGTTAAATTCTGGGAAAGGGCAGGCTTTGGTAATAATACTGTTGTTAAATTCAGACAGAAAGCCACTTAATATAACTATGCCCTCATTTTTTTGGGGTTCTGAAAAAGTATAAATAACTGAACGGTATTTAGTTTGCATAGAATGGTTTGAAGTACTTTTATGCGTATATAAATGAATTTCTATGAGCGTTTTTAATGAAATTGCCTCTGTTTTAAAATGCACGGTTACTGCTTCCGGAAAACGACTATTCCCTTTTGTTGAAGCTACATAACCTTGTTCCACACTTTCAATACCCATAAAAGATTGAAACACGGCCTCTGTACACCAATGGCCACCATCTTTTGATCCTATTTTTTTAAGACTCATAAGAACATCTTTTATATAACTAGATTCTAAGTTATTTTAACAGGGCAAGCGCATTAAAATCAATGCTCCTGTTTTTAGCCGCGAATTTCACGAATTAGCACGAATAAATGGGTTTAGATCATTTAAAATTCGTGAAATGAATGTCTAAAAATAATGACACGAATAGAAAAATCTAAAGATTTTTCAAATATTAGTGAATATTAGTGAATATTAGTGAATATTAGTGAAATTCGTGGCTTAATATTTTTAATGCGCTGGTCCTGGTTATTTTAATATATCTGCGTGAAATTCACTAAGTTTTAATAATTTTGGTATTATTGCAAAACTGCAATATCCCTGTAATTAATTGTTTTTATAATAATTTTATGCCCCTTTTCTGATTCTGTTTTGTTCAACACCTTTCTGAGGTATTTAATTATACAACCTCTTTTAAAGTAAGCATATCAAATTTTTGTTTTCTTTGTTAAAGTGAAATAAAAAATTTCTTGAAACCGACTATCCCCGAGGCAAGCCATA
>TARA_R110002049_G_scaffold139241_1_pt1 | contig 10453 bp, 18 predicted proteins | sample TARA_R110002049 | Tara Oceans TARA_R110002049 (sample SAMEA4396941) | marine metagenome | biome: Polar Biome; feature: [SRF] surface water layer (ENVO:00010504); material: water (ENVO:00002006), including particulate matter (ENVO:01000060) such as... | depth 5 m
AAATGCTTCTTCCATAAAGTCTTTCATCCAACTACAATTACCATTGTGATGTATTCTTTCATTCGGCTCGTCAGTCATTAGTGTAGAAAGTAAACCACTAGTACTTTATTTTTGTGTTCATCTTTTTTTTATGGTTTAAATATTCTCAGAATGTTTGATTGTAAATTTAAGCATTTTTGTTTTTTATTCTTAATGTGAAACGCTATAACCCCAATAGTTTTAATGTAGGAAAAATCGCCTTTTAAGAATCATGAAATGTCAAAAATTTTTGCATAAAAAAAAGTGGCCTTGCAATCGCAAGATAATTCTTACGACCACAAAGCCTTACAATTTCTACATTGCCAAATTAAAATTGATTCTATTGAACCAACATATTTGCCTTTTATTCTTTTTGGGATAGTTTCTTTGTTGCAAAATTTACAGGTCTCAGCGAGAGCCATTATTATTTCGCTCCGTTTCTTCTTCAATTAATTTCTCCATATAATCATCAATATTTGCTTCGGAATACTTTGACCCTCCGAATGCCGCAAAGAATAACAGAGAAAGAAAACAGAGAAAGACAAACCATACAACTGCTTCTGTTGTGCTTACCATTACCAATCAACTCCCAGTTCAAGCGTTTCTGCTTGTTCTAACGAAAACCCCTTTACCATTTTATTGTTTTGGCCGTATTGCCATAAATCGTACACAAGTTGACAATCTTTTAAACAATATTCTGCAACTTCTGAGTATCCACCGGACTTCCATACAACTGGTGCTTCAGCACTATCCATACTTTTATTTTCACCTAATGTACTTTGTACCAAGTTATTCAAACTGTATCTTTCACCATGAGACTTATTGATTAACATACTAGTATCTATGTATGCTTTATCATCTAAGTATTTTTTAATACAATAAATATCCATTGCGTTTTTCATAACAGGTAAATCAAAACCTACTATATTATGACCTAACAATATTCCACCACTTTTATGGAAATCATCTAAATCAAATTTTAATTGAGATAATGGCTTTATAGAAACATTACTTTTCTTTAAATCATCTACTGCTTTATCAATATAGATAGTACCTACATCCCCATTCCAAGTACATACAGTTGATACTTGAAACATATGAGTATTACCCCAACCACCAATTTCATGTGCGAAATTCTTGGTTTCTATGTCAATTGCCATTACACTCATTTCTTGCCACCGCTTTTGGTTGCTTTCTCTTCTTCTTCAGAAGCACCCCAAAGTGCGGAGATTTCACTCTCTTTAGATTTAGCAGGGTCAGGTGCATGTATCATATTAGATTTTGTCATCCATGCTACAATGTGTTCACCGTTTCCTACGGTTATCATAGTTGACAAACGCCAACCTTCTCTACCTGATGCATTTAATGCTTCATTAATCACTCTTGGGCCATCTCCAACACTAAATACTAAGTATTGATGTTCATATATTTCACTCATTCTTTGTTCACTTCCTTTATCTTTATGTATGTACTTCTTCCTATTTTCTTTTCTTCAAAATTATTTTCTAGGTCTTTCAGCCATCGGTATACAGATGCTTGACCCTTGTGGGTAGTTTTTCTAACTTCCTCTATTAAAGCAGTTTTATTAACCCAATCATCATCTTTCTTTTTCATTTTGTAATATAAACTCCTAAATGCTCCCATGTTTGCTTTGTCTTCTAATGAACTCTGCTTAACCTTGAGGGCCGTGTCTAACCATGATACCAATGATTTATAACATTGTCTAACTAAAAATGATGCTTGTCTTACGTGTCTATCGGTTACTATAAACCGTTGTTCCACTGGAAGACTAGGGGCTTCAGCAATACAAGATAGAACTGCCATCTTAACCATAGTACCATTTAACCTTGTAATAAAGTTACTAGCAATAGTAAACACTTCAGGTCTACTACTACTAACATAGTTTCTCATTTTCCAAGATTCATTCTTAATAGCATCTGTTATACCTCTACCAAATTTAATTGTTTTTAGTGGGTTTTTACCTGTTTCATCAAAATGCTTTTTTAATGTTTCATACATCAATACGAAGTTTTGTGCGTATTTAGTAATAGGTAAATCTCTATCAACAATTGTACCAACTTCATCAATAATTGCATCTCTTAACTCATCTTGTACTTGTTGAGGTACTTCTCTAATGTAGATTAATGTCCTTTGCATTACTCCCTTTTCTGCTATCACGGTTGTTAACATTGTAGGTATATATGTTGTAGCAAAAGTAGACCGTTGACATCTACATTCAATTGTATCTCCATCTTTTAACTTCTTGGTAATAATCCAATTTTCTCCATGTAATGAATTCATAAAGGTATTTAGATACATAATCACATTTTCTTTATGTTGACTCTGTTTGAATACACCTGAATATTCGAACTCATCATAGGCGGCTAATCCTGCACCTTCTAATGCTCCCATAATTTGTACAGGTTGGTCTACCATCCTTACATTGCCATTATCATCAGATTCTTCTACTCTTTCAACTCCCATTGAACCAACTAATGCGGCATCTGTAGTATCTTTAATTGAGAATACATCAAAATCGGTATGATACTTCTTGTTAATTAATTCAAATGTTAAATCTGATACTGGGCCAAAGAAATCATACAAGGTTGATTTTCCTGTTCCCGATGTTTGCATCCAAATAAAATGTACTCTAGTATCGTCAACTCTTCTACCACTAGGAATAGCAACCATGTCTTTACATATCTGTCCTAACAACGTGTAGAAAGATACTGCTGAAGGTACTTCATTATATTTTGATACTTCAGTAGCACTTTTAACATAGGCTTCTACTACTCTTGGTAGTTTACTTTTCTTTGGTATTGCTCTATTCTGTAGATTACTCATCGGATTACTTTCATGTAATTCATCAAAATATAATCTATCTTCTTCTAATTCTATGTAATCATTATTATTATCATCATTCATTTATATCACCTGTTTCTCTTCTGAATTTAAAACATCATAGAGCCTAGTCGCTAACACCTTTCCAAAGCCGTCTAGCATAGCGATTTCTGACGGTTCTGTTTCTCCTATTTCCATAAGAGAACCAAACTCTTTAATTAATAATTTGGCTTTCTTTTCACTAATGCCTTTAACAGTTGTTAAAACATCAATTCTTAAATCTGTTGTACTTATCTTACGTTGTTTAATTAAACGTGGATTGTATATTTCTCTATCTATAGGTTGCATCTTACATACTACTGCAATTAATTGAGCCGCAATCTTTTCATTAGGAACAAATAATATATTACAATCCAAGTCTAATATTATTTTTCCCATTGCTCCATAGAACTTATTTTTAATCATACCATATGGTGATTTACCATACTTACGATAATCTTTGTATGCGTCTTTAAAGTCTCCATACACTATGACTAAGTTATTATCAAATGCTCTATCCATGTTATCTAATTGATTCCATAACCTTTTATTTAATACAGACAATAAGAAATCATACGCAGACTTTGCTTCAAAACATACATCATTGAATGTATAGTCTCCTATCTCTAACCATTGTTTTTCAAACAAAATGTTTAGTTCTGTACACTTTAGTAAGACTTCATCTGTTAATGCAGAATCTTCTCTACTATCTATTAATAATTTATTCATATACATGCACCTACTAAATTAAAAGTACTATTAATAAATGCCAATGAACCTGTCAAATAGAAACTCATCCTTGAGTAAAATATTTTATCTTCTCTATTCATTCAGTATACCTCCAACATTTACCAACACAATATCCTTGAGGGATTAACACTGATTTACATCCCGCCGCATTATATCCTTTTCTCACAATACCAGTGACATATCCTCTTGTTTTAGATTCATCCCAATCTAACCACATATCTTCCCCTGATGCAATTGAATCCAATTCAGTCATAATAGCATCAATAATTTCTTGTTGTTTCTGTAGGCTTATACTTCTTTCACCTAGAGAAAGTAAATCACGATACCACTGTATAAGATAAACTCTAGCATAATGGCTTGGGTTCTCTACAGTTATTGCATTATGTAGACATGGTAATATTGGTAGTCTACCTAATGGTGTGGGTATATCTACTTCAACATCTGATAGTTTCATAGATTTTACTTTAGGCCATTTTATTAACTTACCTTCTATTTTAGATGAAACTAGATGAGGTTTCTTTGCTAACTTTAGAATATTAGACAGACTATACTTCTTATCTAATGGAATGCAAAAATATCCATCACTGCTTAGATTCATCGAATTAGGTAATCTACGAAGTCTTTTAGTTTGTATACCTGTTCTATCAAGGGTAGGATAATCAATAGCCATCTTGGTATAATACTGTTGAATGCATCTGATATCATCTACTACTTCTCCATATACTATCATATGAAAACCCTTCCCACTGAAGAATGAATCAAACTTAATTCCCATTGTAATATAATAGTCTCTTAGTTTATCATAATCATCATATGCTTCTACTAAAGGCTTATCATGTGCATCAAAATCTAAAAACATCCTATCTAATATTACACTATGGTCTAATTGTATTGTCTCTGAATATTCAGAGAAATTATACACTGTAGTATAACAATTCATTATACCGTTGTGTAGATTAAACCATTCTACAAATTCACTTTTGTTTCTCATCACTCTTCTTGGAAACTGTCTTGCTCCCTTTAGGTGACTTCCCGACCAAACTGTTCTTGGAAATTTCATTTTTCTCATCCTCCTTATTAAAATTTATATTTGCATTCATTAATTGTTCTTTCAATGCATTTGCTATAGCAATGCTTAATTGTTCTGAAACTGTTCTAGAAAATATGTCTTGGAAATCCCAACTAACGGGAATAAATTGTATTTCCCAAATACCATCTTCTCTATGTACTTCACCATTTAGTATTCTTTCAGTGACCTTTATGGTATCAGACACATATGGTTTTTTATCAAATATTAGATTTAATTTTTCTCCTACTGTCATTTCTGTTTGTAAGGTTAAATTAAATTCATCAACAATATTTTCCATATCTTGAAAGTCTGCAAATGTCCATTTTCGTTCTTTTAATAATTTTTTAATTTTTTCTTCTATCATTTTTTATTTCTCCATAATTTACTGCTTGATATTATCCTAGATATTATTCTCATAACATAACCAACCCATAATATCCATTACCTTTAATTGGTAACCCAACATACATAGAATAACATTTTTCAGAACAAAATACTCTTGTTCCTACTGCTAAATTTTCTACTATGTATTTTGCTTTTTTATCGCACATTGTACATTCGTTTCCCATCATAACCAACTCTCCGTATTTGCCGCATCGCATATTCCAAAGAAACTACAAGAAGAACATGTTCTTGCAAAATATTTAGTGGGGAATACTCCGTGTTCATATGCGTATATTAATTGTGCTATACCTTTCTTTACAGATGTAACACTACTAGGTTTCATTTTTTCTGTATATAGATAATTAGAAGCAGGATAATACCATGCCCAATGGGTAATTGGTATATCTTTACTTAGTCCTGCTTTTTCTAATAACTCATCAGTAGCATTCTCACATAATAATTTGTAAAAAGCCATTTCTTTTCTCATCATAGTCTTTTTATATTCTTTCCATAATCCTGTTTTTAATTCCATTGGTATATATGAACCATCTTCGTAAAACATACGGTCAATAATACCTTGTAGATGAACTGTGTAATCTCTCTTTAAAGGAAACTTAGGGTTGTCATTTTGACCAACAGTAATTTTAGCATCCAACATAACTTCATTTACTACAGGTATAAAATTTGCAATCTTATCTTCTTCTTTAGCCTCTAGAAATCTATTTGCTTCAAAGATAGCCATTGTTTCATACATTTCAGTATAATCATCAATAGGATGTAGACTAAGACAATAATTAATTAATTCTGAATGTGACATGTCTTCTGCTTTAACAATATCAAAATCATCAAAGAATGCTTCTCTTGCATTGTGAACAATAGTTCCTTTATACATGGCTTCAGTTGTATCTTGAGGTAATCTTTCAATATATGAAAATTGATATTTCTTAGGACACCATTGAAATGAACCAAATGAAGACTTGGTTATCTTTAAAATTGGTAAATCGTTATCACCATATGTATCTGCTATCCATTTATATGTATATTCATTTGTATTACTACTTCTTCTTGCCATTAAAACCACTCTTCTAAATCTTTTTGATTTCTATCTTTTGATATTTTATTACTAGCCCAATCCATTGCTAAATATATTGGTTCTGCCTTTTTTACTACTGTATTGGCATAGTAAAACCAATCAATAAAACTACTTGAGGTCTTTAAAAAGGACTTTATTTCCTTTTCATTGTTTGCAGAATACCAAGTAGTAACTACAGCCTGTTGTGTTACAGGATGTATAAATTTATTATTACTATTTTCTTTAATTTTACAATATAGATATGAATCTGTTATTGGTGTGTTATTAGGTAAATTATTGTAGAACAATATTCCTGCTATTCCTGCACCAACCGTTACATTCTTATCTTCTAATGTTTTTAGTTTAGGTAAACTACAACAGGTAGCCAATACTAAATCATTTAGAGTTGAATTCTTTTTACATGTTTGACATGTTACTAAGAACCTTGCTTCTCTATATCTACTTCTTTTTAATATATCAAGTAAAGGTATCTTACCATTCAAAACTTTATAATATATATCATTAAGGTAATTACTTACTTCATCTTCGGTCTTACCTTCAGCCCACATTCTAAGAACTGTTAGTTGTACTTCTTTTGCTAACTTAGTTTCTGATACTCTTTTAGCAGTAAAACCTGTCATAGTGAATTCCATTTCTTCTAGGTTTTTACCATCCTTCCATGTTATTAAACCTGCATTTCTATTCTTGGTAATACCTACACCTAAACTATGAAAGTATTTTTCAAACTCTAACACTACAGGATGTTCATCTAAACCTAAAACATTAGGAAAACTTTTCCTAACATGTTCGTTTAAAATAGATAATATTTCTTTTGATTTTTCTATATTATCTATCTGTACATAAATAGAGTCTGTATGTCCATAAACAACTTTCATTGTATTTCCTCTTCTTTACCCCATGCAATATAATAATGATGATAACATTCATCAAACATAACTCTATCATGGTTACATCCTTTTATAATACATTTTCTTGTCATTGTTCTTCACTCCTATCAATATGTCCAACAGGTAAATACTGTCTCCTATTTTCTAACTTATTTGTCATCTGATGTTTGACATTTTTGATGGCCGTATTCCATCTCTTCAATGCTACTGCATCATTCTTAGGTACTACTCTATCAAAGATAGATTGCATTGTTGTACCAATAGTCTCTTGTCTTTCATTACCTAGAAAGCCTTTGTATATCTCAAACTCAGCATGTTTAACACTTGCTAATCTAAACTTAAACTCATTATACATTATTATTCCTCCTTAGATAGACGTACACATCTAGCACATCTTTTTACTTCTCTCTTTGCTAATCTAAACTGTTTATCACATATAATGCAGTTTCTTAGTATTGGTTGATTTAAATATTCTTCATGAGACATCATAACTTCACTTCCTTATTGCGTCTATCACAAGTAGCACAAACATCATGTCTGTTTACTCCTATCCTAAATACCTTAGAACACATTGTACACACTTTAGTTTCTCTTTTCTTTGTTGCAGCCATTACTTTAACCCTCTCCTTTTTCTTTGTTCTCTCTTCCACACTAGGTAACATTTACCACATAGTTTATTTGAAGCACTAGTTGTATTTCTATTGTTCCTAATTTGAAATATTATTGCACAATTTGTACAGGGACCCATTGACATTATAGTTCCCTCACTTTAAATGCGGCACTTCTAATTGCTTCTCTAGCACTAGCAGTTATACTAGCGGCTAAATCAACATCAGCCCAACCGAAACCTTGGTAGGCAGTAATCCCATAAAAAGATGCCGATAATCTCTTAACTGCTAATTGATTACTATTCCACTTATTAATATCTTCAGTTGTTTTAGACTCTTTCATCAGTTTCTTATATTTACTTCTAAGTTCCTTTAGTTCTAAAACTGCTTTTGGTAATAGTCCCAATTTATCAGTTCTATAATATCTCATATCTTTATGTTTAACTTCAGAAAAATCTTTAGGAGTCTTAATGTTAACACCAAACTCTGTTGGAACATCTGATTTAGTTTCCCAACTAATGTTTCTTGCTATCATCATAGAAGGATATAGACCTGCAAAATCAAATGCGGCTACACCAAAATGTAATCCATTTGTATTCTCACTCAGAGGGTCATATACCATTGCCCCATCATATTCTACCCTTTCAGTTTTCTTTCCTGTAGGGGCTTTCCAAGTAGCGTTACGCATGAAGTATATTCCTCCCATATTAGATGCATAAAAACAAGCATCGAATGGAGCAATCAGTAATCGTTGTAATGCTACAATAGATTCTGTAATAAACATTTCATTATCTATTTGATATAATAGTTCTGCATCTACTTTCGCGTAATCTAAATATCTTTGTGTATCTTCTAACCAACCTTTTTTGAAGAAATCATTCTTATCAGGAAACTTATCACTGACTAATTTCTTCTTACCTAATGTAAGTTCTGCTACATAGTCTAAAGCCATTGATGGTAATGTTCCTCTCTGTGAATCATTCCACTGTCTTTCAAATGCTAAATCTAATGGTACACATATCCTACCTTTGATAGGTTGACTTATTGGTGAATAGTTACTAACAACTTTATCATTTAAATTAATTTTAGATGTTTTAGATGACCAAGATACTCCTGTTAATTGTTGAAATGGAGATAGGTCTCTTGCATCTATATCGTTAGCCACTAATCTTTGTATTAACTTAGGTAAATCGAACTTCCAACCAAACCAAGAAATAAGCATATCAGGGTCATCATCCTCTATCATATTAAGAAAATAATGTAACATGCCTCTTTCTGAATTAAAGTGTTTATTATGCCCTTCAACTTCTATTTTGTTAGGACTCCACCATAATACTTCACATACATCTCTATATGAATCATACACAGAGATACACGTAATACACCCATCATACTCTCCACCTTGCATCCATTCCATATCCCAATACCATTTGTTTAATTTGTATTCAGGTAATACTTCTAATTCATCTACACAAAACCTGTAATGAAAAGCAACATCTGCTTCATATGTTTCAATAAAACAATCTTTTAGATTCCTTGTATGATTTGAATTTGATGGACTCCACGTTACTTTGGTAAGTTGTTCACCTGCTAAGTTAACATAATCTCCTAATTCATAAGTTAGTTCTACAGGAAACCTACCCCACTTATCCCCAATAATCAACTGTGTTGGTTGGGCTTCATTAGCATTGATGTAGAAATAAGGTTGGTATTCGACAAAAGGAATAATACACTCTTGCCGAATAGAAGACTTATTGCGCCATCTTAACCCAATTCCTTCCTTTAACCTATTTATAATCATAATATCACCCTGATAAGTATGGTGCTTTCAACAGCATCCTATTTTGACATACCAATAATATTGGTGCATCGTCTTTCATATATATTCTTACTAATCCATCTAGAAACTTATAGAAGTTTCCAGTGAATTCAACTGTAGCACATTCACCATCATGTGTTAATGGTACTAGACTACCTTCATATTTTTCTACTTCGGTTTTTGTACTAGATATTTTCAATAGACCTTCTGTACTATTATCAAAATCAAACCTATATTTTGCTACTCCAACTACTTCACATGATTTAGCAATAGGTACTATATCTGTTGCTAATGTTTGTACACATGTATCAAATGTAGTTTTACTAAATGTAGGCATAGATGATGTAACATCATTATAGTTCCAACTGTTTGAAAAGTTCATCATTCTAGCAATTAATCCCATACCGTCATGAGACAATACTTTAGGGAGTGTTGCTTTCTTAGTAGCCCCATCACTATTATCTTCTATAGTAATAAAGTCACCAATAGTAATAATAACATCAGAACCAAAGGGTTTGAGAAAACTTACAGTCTTATTTATGTCTACAACACATTGACCTACTTCTACTGTACCGGAGACAGGTATTGATACCATACAAGCAGTACTTGTATCAGCATTATATATCTCCATCTTATTGTTTTCATTAACATTAGCAATATCTAATACTGCATAATTAGTTAGAAAACCACTCTTTGCACCTTCACTTTGAAAGTATTTACCTTTCATCATAATTATTTCTAAGTGTTCTATTAATGTCTTCGAGGAAATAGTGAACTTCATAGTTCTCCCTTCTTCAAAACATCTAATCCTGTCCATTCTACTTTACCATTATTAATAGTAAGAACAATATGTCTTGTTCCTATCAACTCAGGTTTAGTAGCCGAGGCTTCTATTAATGCAGTAAAGGTAGCGTTACCTCTTACTATCTTTCTATCCATTTTAAT
>TARA_R110002049_G_scaffold194392_1_pt1 | contig 10453 bp, 7 predicted proteins | sample TARA_R110002049 | Tara Oceans TARA_R110002049 (sample SAMEA4396941) | marine metagenome | biome: Polar Biome; feature: [SRF] surface water layer (ENVO:00010504); material: water (ENVO:00002006), including particulate matter (ENVO:01000060) such as... | depth 5 m
TGCTCTATGGTGAATTTATAGTTATCCAAATCAGCCGAAATCGCTATATCAGTTTTAAATGCAGCCTCTTTAATATACTCTACACCATCATAATCAATTGTAAATTGATCAATTAAGCCTCCTAATGTAATTGTAGTTGTGGAAGCAGTTAAATCTCCTGCTAGAGTCCAGTTAATACCTAAAAGTTTGGCAACCATAGGAAAAGTAGCATCATCGTAAATTACATTTGAATTAGTAATAGACAACTCTTTAAGTGCTAGCTGAAAACCTCCACTTTCAGAAGTTGCAGTATCAATTACTTCTTCTTCTATTACAGCGGAAGAATCTACCTTTACAATATCCCAATTAGCTTTTCCATCGGCTAATACTTTGGCTGTCAAGTTGGCTTCATCTAGCTTTATTTTATTTACTGCAATGGATTCACCATTTATGATAGACATTACATCAACAGTTAGTGCTAATTCACCAATGTTTGCTAACTCTATTCCTTCAAATTCATCAACACCAGTTACTTTGATATCTTCTATTGAAAAGTAAAAGTTTGGGAAGCTTTTAATCAAGCTCAAGTCAAACTCTCCAAAATCAACCGTAGCATTCAAATTATCATTGGCCACATCTTTCACCATTTTTACAATATCATCTTTGTATATAATTGGTAAAACAATAATTGCTGCTAATAGCAATACAATTAATAAGGTAAGTATTTTGATAAACTTTTTCATAATTCTTTTTTTAGGTATTCAACTATTATCTTTCAACCGGATTTGGATCAAGTTCTCCTTCAGTATATGCTACAATTGTAGCCACTGTTGCATCTCCAGTTACATTCACTACTGTCCGGCACATATCTAACGGCCGATCTACAGCAAATATTAAACTAATTCCTTCCAAAGGTACACCTACTGCTCCAAGTACAATCGCTAACATAATTATTCCTGCACCCGGAACTGCTGCTGAACCAATAGAAGCTAAAGTTGCGGTAAGAACAATTGTTAACTGCGCCGACAATCCCAAATCCATGCCATAAACTTGCGCAATAAAAACTGCAGCGATCGCTTGATAACATGAAGTTCCGTCCATATTTATAGTTGCACCCAGCGGTAAAACGAAAGAAGCTACTTTTTTGGAGACTCCCAGCTTCTCTTCGCATCTTTCCATGGTCAATGGTAAAGTAGCTGCACTAGAACTAGTTGAAAATGCTAGTAACTGAGCAGGAGCTAAACCTTGGAAAAACTTGGTGTATGAAAACTTAGCATAAAATTTTAAAAATAATGGATATACAGCAAAAACCATTACTGCTAGACCCAAAATAACTGTAATTGAATAAACAGCCAATCCTTTTAAGATTTCTAATGCAGCAGCAGGATTATCGCCAGCTAAGTCAACCATAATGTTACCCAATAGTGCAAATACACCAATTGGGGCATACAGCATAATAACGTCGACCATTTTAAGAATCACTTCATTTGCACCATCAAAGAAATTTTTAATTCCCTCTACTTTAGATTGGTCAGGAACCATAATTAATGCAATTCCGAATAATAAAGCAAAGAAAATAACTTGAAGCATATTTCCATTATCACTTGCAGAGCTAAATATATTTGAAGGAACCATATCCACTAGAAACTGAAGCGGACCACTTTCCTTTTGTGCTTTTGCACTCTGCTCTACTTGACTTGCTTTTTGTTGATTTTCCACAACCATCTGGTCACGGGTTTCCTGAGAAAAAGACTTCCCTGGCTTAATTAAGTTTACAGCAAGTAAGCCAATCGTTACTGCCATTACCGTTGTAACTAAATAAATACCAATCGTTTTACCACCCATCGATGATAATTGAGAAATATCTTTTAAGCCTGATACACCATTAATTAGTGAAATTAACACTAGCGGAACAGCAATCATTTTTAACATATTTATAAAAATGGTTCCAAATGGGGCGATCCAATCAGAGGTAAAGGCGGCTAATCCAGCATTAGAGGCCAAAAGACCATAAATGATCCCTAAAAACATTCCAATTAAAATCTGCCAATGCAGTGCTAATTTCTTCATAGTTAGTTTAATCTATTCTTGATGATTTATTTCTTAAATAATGGTCTAAAATAACAATTGCAGCCATTGACTCTACAATTGGAACAGCTCTAGGTACTACACATGGGTCATGGCGTCCTTTGCCTTTGATTTCAGTTTCCCTTCCCTGATTATCTATTGTTTGTTGATCTTGCATAATAGTAGCAACCGGCTTAAAAGCGACTCGAAAGTAAATTGGAGCACCATTTGAAATTCCACCTTGAATACCTCCTGAGTGATTAGTCTTAGTGCTGATTTGATTGTTCTCTTGAACAAATAAATCATTATGTTCTGAACCTCTCATAGCCGCGGCGGCAAATCCTGAACCGTATTCAAATCCTTTTACAGCATTAATACTCAGCATTGCTTTTGCTAAATCTGCATGTAACTTATCGAATACAGGCTCTCCTAGTCCTGCTGAAACTCCTGTAATATAAGAAGAAACAACACCACCTAAAGTATCTCCTATTTTTTTTACTTCTTTAATCCGATCTATCATTTGATTAGCAACAGCTAAATCAGGACAGCGAACTATGGTCGATTCAATCAATGAAAAGTCAATAGATTCGGGTGGAGTAGAAATCATAATATCTTCCACCTGAGAAACATATGTATTAAATTGCACTCCAAAGCTCGCCAAAGCCTGTTTTGCCAAGGCACCAGCTACCACTCTGCAAGCAGTTTCCCGAGCAGATGAACGACCACCACCTCTATAATCACGTTCCCCAAACTTAGCATCATAGGTATAATCAGCATGTGAAGGCCGATAGCTATCTTTAATATGGCTGTAATCTTTTGATTTTGGATCTTGATTCGCAATTATAAAACCAATAGGAGTTCCCATGGTTCTTCCCTCAAAAATACCTGAAAGGAATTGAACTTGGTCCAATTCTTTTCGCTGAGTAGTGATTGCCGACTGTCCAGGTTTTCTTTTGTCCAACTCTAATTGAATTTCTTCCAGATTCAAACCTACTCCTGCCGGCATTCCGTCGATTATACCACCTATTGAAGCACCATGACTTTCGCCAAACGTATGTAGTTTAAACACTTGTCCAATAGAATTCCCTCGCATAGCAACAAAAATAATATTTCTATTCGTGGAAACTGGTATAAAACTCAACATCCGTAATAAAAATCAGGATATTTGTCCTAATCAGCATTAAAAAGTCAAAATAAATCAATTTATGCAGTTACTTATCCAAAACATTAAATCATTAATTCAAACAAGTTCTAATCCTCCTAAAATTAAGAAAGGGAGTCATCAAGGCGAACTATCAACACTAGAGAATGCGTGGATTTTAATTGAAGATGACATTATTAAAGACTTTGGGTCTATGGATAATCCTTATAATACTGAAGGTAAACCAATCCAATCCATAGATGCTACTGGCCGTTTTGTATTTCCATCATGGTGTGATTCACACACTCATATTGTATTTGCAGGTAGCCGAGAAAGTGAATTTGTAGATAAAATAAATGGCCTTGGTTATGAAGAGATCGCGGCCAATGGTGGTGGTATTTTAAACTCAGCCAAACGATTACAAGATGCATCAGAAGAAGAGCTAATGGAGCAAGCTAGTGCAAGGCTAGATGAAGTAATGCGAATGGGGACTGGTGCAGTAGAAATTAAAAGTGGCTATGGATTAACTGTAGATGCCGAGTTAAAAATACTGAGAGTAATTAAGAAGTTAAGAGAAAAAAGTCCTCTTACGATAAAATCTACCTTCTTAGGAGCGCATACATTTCCAATGAAATACAAAGAAAATCATCAAGGATATATAGATGAAATAATCCAAGAAATGTTACCGGTTATAGCCGAAGAAAAACTAGCTAATTATATTGATGTATTTTGTGAAAAAGTAGCTTTCTCACCTGAAGAAACTGATCAAATAATAAAAGCAGGTGCTAAATATGGTCTCAAAGCTAAAGTCCACACCAATCAGTTTAACTCTATGGGCGGCATAGAAGTGTGTGTAGCTAACAATGCCATTTCCGTGGATCATTTAGAGGTTTTAAATGATGATGAAATAGCTGTTTTAAAGAGTTCATCAACTATCGCAACCTTACTTCCTTCCGCTCCTTTTTTCTTGAGAGATCAATATCCCCCTGCTAAAAAATTAATTTCAGCAGGGGTTCCAGTGGCTTTAGCGACAGACTATAATCCAGGTTCTACGCCATCTGGCAAAATACCTTTTGTTCTTTCTTTAGCTTGTATTCATATGCGTATGACGCCTGAAGAAGCCATTAATGCAGCAACTGTAAATGGTGCATACGCCATGGAAGTTAATAAAGAATTGGGATCCATTACGAAAGGTAAAAGGGCTAATCTATTTATTACAAAACCAATGCCTTCCTATTCTTATATGCCGTATGCTTTTGGTTCTGACTTGATTGAAACAGTGATTTTAAATGGTAAAATTCAATAAGATGGAATTAGAATTAATCAATAGATATTCGCTAAAACAACTAATTAGCTTTAGAAAAGATGAAACTAAATTAGGTGAGCAGTTACAAACAATTGATTCTTGTACTGTTGCGGAATTAAAATCACTCGATGCAAAATATGTATTGATCGGAATTTCAGAAGATATTGGGCCACGAGCCAATTCAGGAAAGGCTGGAGCTGCATCAGCATGGGATGCCTTTTTACCTAAATTCGTAAATATGCAATCTAATCGATACTTAGATGGTAGCGAATGTATTCTACTAGGTAAACTATCACTAAATCAATTGTGTGAATCAGAAAAACTAGATGACTTACGAGCAGCAACAGAAGCGATGGACGAAGTGGTTACAAAAATACTTTCGAGAATTTATGACGCAAAAAAAATACCCATTATAATTGGAGGTGGCCATAATAACAGCTATAATAATATCAAAGCCTTGGCATTGGCTAATCCGGAGAAGCCTGTTAATTGTATTAATTTAGATCCACATGCAGATTTTAGGGCACTTGAAGGCAGACATAGCGGTAATGGTTTTAGCTATGCTCACGCAGAAGGATTCTTAAAGAAGTATGCTATAGTTGGGCTACACGAAAGTTACAATAGTGAATATCTATTTACTGAACTGGATAATAAGGGTGTAAGTTATTCTACATATGAGGACATTTTTATTAGAGAAAAAATTACGCTAAAGGAAGCAATAGAAAATGCACTACAATCTATAAATTTATCATTATTTGGTGTAGAAGTTGATTTAGATGCAGTTGAAAACATCGCTTCCAGTGCTCAAACACCTTCAGGTATTTCAGTTGCTAATACACGGAACTTTATACATAAAGCTGCAAGCAATCATAATGCTGCTTATTTACATTTATGTGAAGCTGCTCCTAGCCTATCACAGCAACCAGATCAAGTTGGTAAATTACTCGCTTATTTAGCAACTGACTTTATTAAATCTCATAAGAATTATTAACGATGAGTCAATTACTGGAATGTGTCCCCAATTTTAGTGAAGGACAAAATAATGAAACGATTAAAGCGATTGCACAATCTATTAGAGAGGTAAAAGATGTAAAATTATTACATGTGGACAATGGTATTGCAGCCAATAGGACCGTTTACACATTTGTTGGAAAGCCAAACCAAGTTTTAGAAGCAGCTTTTCAGGCTATAAAAGTAGCGAGTAAAATAATCGATATGCGCAAGCAAAAAGGTGAACATCCAAGAGTAGGTGCTTGTGATGTATGCCCTTTAGTTCCGATTAGCGGAATCTCTATGGAAGAAGTTGTAGTATTATCGCATCAATTAGCCGAGAGGATCAACTCAGAACTACAAATTCCAATCTATTTGTATGAAAATAGCGCTCAAACTTCCGACCGGAAACAGTTGGCAGCTATCCGAAAGGGTGAATATGAAGGGTTAAAAGAAAAAATGAAATTGGCGGATTGGAAACCTGATTACGGGATAGATTTTAATCCTAAGAGTGGGGCAACAATCATAGGTGCACGCAATTTCTTGATTGCCTATAACTTTAACTTAAATACAACTGATGTTTTAATTGCTAAAGAAATTGCAGCAAGCATTCGAGAAAGTGGAAAAATTATAACAAATATTCAAGGAAATAAAATAAGAAAGCCCGGTCTATTTAACCATTTAAAAGCGATAGGTTGGTTCATCAAAGATTTTGGAATAGCACAAGTTTCTTGTAATTTTTCCAACTATCAAGAAACTCCACTACATGAGGTATTAGAAGTAATCGAAAAGTTAGCAATTCAAAAGGGAACTAAGGTTACAGGAAGTGAACTAATTGGATTAATCCCAAAACAAGCACTTCTAGAATCCGGCATATATTTTAATGCGACCGAAACAGATGAGCAAAAACTAATAAAAGTAGCTATAGATCGTTTAGGGTTGTCTGATTTGACTGATTTTTCACCTAAAAATAGAATAATCGATTATATGGTATAAATAATTGATATTTTTAGACAATAATTCCCATTTATGGACCAACCAGTCACATTAAGAAAACGACTATCACGGCTGATTTACTTCTTCCCGATACAACTGGTTTTTGTTCATTTAAAAAAATCGCAACAGCTACTAATCTTTTGGATTCTATTGTTCTTAATTATTTCAGGAAATTTTGGAGAAAAGTATGGTATTCTCTATCTTTTTCTCGATCCTGAATACTTAGGGAAAGTTAACTTTATGAGTTATCTTATTGTTGGTTTTTCGCTAGGTGGATTTGTAATGGCATTTAATATTGCTAGTTATGTAAACAATGGATTTCGATTTCCCTTTTTGGCCACTCAGGAGCGCCCATTTCTGAAATATTGCATAAATAACTCTGTTATACCCCTTCTCTTTATTGGTTATTATAGTTGGCTAATTATTGATTTTAAAACACATAAACTCATTGATGTTATTTATCATTTATTGGGTTTTTATGTGGGTTACACAGTGATTATACTTTTAGCCATGACCTATTTTATCAATACAAATAAAGATTTTTTTAAGCTATTTGGAATTATAGATAGTGATGAAACTTTAGTTCGATTAGCATCACACAAACAACATAAAGAATGGTTTTCAGATACTTTTAATAATAAAGCTTGGCATGTAGAATCTTATTTAGTCCGACCATTTAAGTTAAAACTAGCAAGAGACTTTTCTCACTACAATAAAGATCAACTCAATCAGGTATTCAAACAGAATAACTTAAATGCATCTATCTTTGAAATAGTTGCAATCATTTCTATCTTAATGTTGGGGCTATTCAGAGAAGTAGATGCTTTTGTGATTCCTTCAGGCGCAAGCTTATTATTACTTTTTACTATTTTGGTGATGATTGCCTCTGCCATTCGTTCATGGCTCTACGGTTGGACATTCGTAGTTTTTATTGCTTTATTCCTACTAATTAACACCCTTTCTAAGTCTGATATTTTTACTTACTCCAATAAAGTTTATGGTTTAGATTATTCCACGCCTTCTGTAAGATATCAACCACAACCAGTAACCGCAGATACACTTCAATCAGACTCTTTATATCATATCAATATATTAAACAATTGGAAAGATAAAAACACAGTTGGAGGTAATAAACCGAAACTCATTCTACTAAATGTAAGTGGTGGTGGATCAAGAGCAAGTATGTGGGCTTTTCGAGTAATGCAATATTTGGATAGTATAAGTGAAGGGAGAAGTAGCGATCAGATACACTTAATTACAGGATCATCAGGCGGCATGATAGGAGCCGCCTATTTTAGGGAATTAATGAACATTAGGCAAGAAGTACCCTCATTTAACATTAATCAAACTGTATTTAACTATGATTTAGGGAAAGACCTTCTAAACCCAATTGTCTTTAGTTTGGCTGTAAATGATTATTTTATTCGATTTCAAAAATATGAGTACAATGGAGAGCAATATTGGAAAGACCGAGGGTACGCTTTTGAACAACGACTAAATAAGAATACACGTGGTTATTTGGACAAACCGATGAGTGCTTACTTAAACAAAGAGTTGCGCTCTCAGCTTCCTATGATGCTACTTTCTCCAGCAATTATAAACGATGGTAAAATACTACTTACTGCCAACCATCCACTCAGCTTTATGTGTCAGGATAATTCAGGCTACCAAGTATCTATGAATGAGAATGTAGAGTATAGTAGGCTGTTAGCTGGTAAAAAACCATTAAATACTCGTTTTATTAGTGCCCTGAGAATGAGTGCTACATTTCCTTATATTATGCCAACTATTGAATTACCAACGGAACCAACCTTGGAAATATTAGATGCAGGATTAAGAGATAACTATGGTATAAAAACTAGTTTGCGGTATTTGTATCAATTTAAAGATTGGGTAAATAAAAATACTTCGGGTGTAGTGCTGATACAAGTGAGGTATGGTAAACAACAAGCAGATATCAAAGCGAAAGGAAATTCTAACTCACTTCTTCAGAATTTAACGGCCCCATTTGGAAGTGTGTATGGTAATTTATTTAATATCCAAGATTACAATAATGATGCAAGTATTAATTACGCAAATGGCTGGATGAAGCAAAAAATTCGACTCATTGATTTTGTTTTAAATTCAGAAGAAGAAAAGCCAATTTCATTAAGTTGGCATTTAACTGAGCGAGAACGAAATAAAGTTATGAAATCTATTTACAAAACTGGAAACCAAAAAGCTGCAGAAGAAGTATTGAATTTAACAATTGGTAATTAATCTCACCTACACCTTTAAGACCTAGATTTACTAAAAGTACCTAATTGAAGCATTAACAAGTATCCTATCGTATCTTTGGTTTTTAATTTTAGAACCCTATGAATTTAACCATTGAGAATATCCTGCTTATTGGTTCCTTATTACTATTTATTAGCATTTTAGCCGGTAAAACTTCTTATCGGTTTGGTGTTCCCACATTGGTACTTTTCTTACTAGTTGGAATGCTTGCAGGCTCTGAAGGTTTAGGAGGAATAGAATTTAATGATTTTAAAATAGCTCAATTTATTGGAATTGTCTCCTTAAACTTTATTCTCTTTTCTGGTGGATTAGATACTAGCTGGCAAACAATTAGACCAGTCCTCTGGCAAGGAATTGCGCTATCTACAATTGGTGTTCTACTTACAGCAGTTACTCTAGGCACGTTTGTATGGTATTTTACTGATTTTACAATTTATGAAGGATTATTGCTTGGTGCAATTGTATCTTCCACAGATGCAGCTGCCGTTTTTTCTATTCTCAGATCTAAAAGCTTAGCACTTCGTAAAAATTTACGACCTACATTAGAGCTAGAAAGCGGAAGTAACGACCCCATGGCATACATTCTTACTATTGCCTTTTTAGGCTTAGTGATTAACCCAGAAGCGAGTTTACTTTCCATGATTCCATTGTTTTTACAGCAAATGATTGTTGGTGGAATTTTAGGGTTGGGGTTTGGAAAACTGAGCCAACTAGTCATCAATAGAATCAAACTCGACTTTGAAGGGCTCTATCCTGTATTGGTGATCGCATTGATGTTCATCACCTTTTCTGCTACCGACTTTCTTGGTGGAAATGGGTTCTTAGCAGTTTATCTTTGTGCTGTTTACTTAGGAAATCAGGATTTAATCCATAAAAAAACAATTCTTAAAATGTTTGATGGGTTAGCATGGCTAATGCAGATTGTGCTCTTTCTTACGTTAGGATTATTGGTTTACCCAAGTAATATTTTACCTGTCATTGGAGTTGGAATAATCATCTCACTCTTCTTAATTTTTGTTGCACGGCCGTTAAGTGTTTTTATCAGTTTATTACCATTTAGAATGAAACTTCGCAGAAGATTCTATATTTCATGGGTAGGTCTTCGAGGCGCTGTACCAATTGTTTTTGCAACATATCCTTTAATTGCAGGAATTGAGAAGGCAGAAATGATTTTCAATATTGTATTCTTTATTTCACTTACATCAGTTCTTATTCAAGGTACTACCTTAACCATAATAGCAAAATGGCTTCATGTAGCACTTCCAGATCGAGTAAAACAGAAAGCACCAATTGACATTTTTCTTTCGGAGCATGCAAAAACGGCGATGAGAGAAATAGAAATACCTGAAAATAATGAGACCATTGGTAAAAAAATAGTTGATCTGCATTTCCCAACATCTGCTATTATTGCCATGATAAAAAGAGGTGATAAATTCTTGACTCCAAACGGAAACACAATCATCGAAAACCATGACATCTTGATTGTTTTATCTGATAGTGAACGAGCTATGGACGCTGTTTATAACTGTTTAGATGTGCATGAAGAATTGTTATAATCCAATAAAAGTTTGACTCAGTTTCGGTGACTTATGTTTTAATAGAATTCATATCTTCGCCGCAGGAAAAAAAATCGAATGAGAAAATACCTTCTATTATTCTTTATTGCCACAAGCTTTAGTCTAAATGCTCAAAACCAG
>TARA_R110002049_G_scaffold17335_1_pt1 | contig 10446 bp, 5 predicted proteins | sample TARA_R110002049 | Tara Oceans TARA_R110002049 (sample SAMEA4396941) | marine metagenome | biome: Polar Biome; feature: [SRF] surface water layer (ENVO:00010504); material: water (ENVO:00002006), including particulate matter (ENVO:01000060) such as... | depth 5 m
ATCCTTTGGTCGTAGGTTCAAGTCCTACTGGGCCCACCACATATTTAATCAGGCTTGTTCGTAGTGATACGGCAAGCCTTTTTTTATGGGTGTTCTGGAGGTTTTTGAATTATATAGGTATATGGCGAACCATATAGAAAGTTGGTATATTTGTTGGTATAGATTATAACAACACGGAGATATACCAACATGTCACTAACTCATACTATTATCAACAAACTAACTCCAAGCGAAAAATGCACTCCTAGCCGTCCTGATAAGCACAGCGATGGAGACGGTCTACAACTGTGGGTAAGACATACAGGTAACAAAGTCTGGGTCAGCGCTTATCGCTGGCAAGGAAAGCAGCAATCTCTCACTTTGGGTAAGTATCCAGTGCTTACATTACAGCAAGCACGCCATCATAATCTAAAAATAAAGCAGCTGATCAGTGAAGGCATTAACCCGAAAGACAAAAAGAAGGAAAAAATTGCTGAACAAGATGGATCGAGGCTTTTTAATACTATTGCTCAGGCTTGGTATGCAGACCGTAAAACCTTTTTAGCCACAAGTACGTTTAATCGTAACTATTCAGCTTACACACGTGATGTTAAACCAGTTATCGGTTATAAACTAATCGACGACATTACATCACCTGATATTTTAAAGATTGGTAAAAATGTCGAGGCACGTGGTGCTAATGAAATGGCGCGCCGTACAATGGCAGAAGTTGGACGAATATTTAAACATGCTATAAGAATCGGTTTAGCTACATATAATCCTGCCTCTGACCTATCCGCTGCTATTAAACCGCATAAAACTAAAAATCATAGTCGCATCACCTCAAAGGAGTTGCCTCAGCTTTTACACGATATTGACAACTACAATGGACATATTACAGTTAAATTAGGTCTATGGTTTCTATGCTATACGTTTGTGCGCACAAATGAGATTCGATTTATGGAATGGTCAGAAATCGACTGGAACGAAAAAATTTGGCGTATTCCAGCAGATAAGATGAAAATGGATAGACCTTATATTGTTCCACTTGCGACACAAGTTATAGATATATTACAGCAGATCAGAGAGTTAAATTTCTCAGAACAATACGTGTTCTATAATCCATACACTCGCAAACCGTACAGCCAAAATGCTTTTATTAATGCTCTTTATCAGATGGGATACAAATATAAAATGACGGGGCATGGTTTTAGGGGTTTAGCGAGCACTACCCTACATGAGCAGGGCTATATGCATGAAGCTATTGATTTACAGCTAGCACATGAACAAGAAAATAAGGTTAGTAAAGCATACAATGGCGCTCAGTACTTAGATTATCGTCGAGATATGATGAATGATTGGGCAGATTATATAACCACCATTTATGCAAGTGGGTTTATTTTAAATTGATGAATTAATTATTATTAATAACTTTACAACATATAGATATACCTTGGGGTTTATGTATGATGGAATTATCCATTTTGGAATCTACACACTATACGTTGAGTGAAGCTTGTGATTACTTAAATATAAAAAATAAAACTAACATATTTTCTTCCGAAAGGTTATTAAATAATATCTCTAAGTATGAGATACCTATTTACGCATACTTGAAAGGTGATATCGTCAGAGGTATATTTAGAACTAATGTACCCAGTAACGATGACAAAGAATTAAACCATATAATTATAACTAGCATTATGGAAAATACTTTGTCAGAAATATTTAAAGATGGAAAAGTACTTTTTGAATTACATCATAGTGCTATTAAATCGCTTTTACTAGACAAGCATATAGATATTTATGATCGTGAGAAAAACCCAATAATATTCATAAATATGATTAATGTTCCCGATGGAGGCGAAGAATCTGATATTTTGACTAATATTAATAATTTAATTATTAAACCAAAGTACGGGTATTATGTTACCGAAACTATCATTCTATATCCGACAACAAAAAAAACACTACCTCATGATTTAAATCAAAACTCAAAAGAACAGCTTGTAGAAGAACAAGATCTAATAGATTTTACTCATTTAATCATTGTGCATAAAGACTTGATTCTGTTAGAGAGAAGAATTAGCTCGCTTTTAGGTAATAAACTAACAGATTGTCCGCATAAAAAATTAACGCAAGGTATTAGCCCAATAAAAAAAGCTGCCAAAGAAAAAGCTAAAGAATTAGCTAAAGAATTTTGGGAACAAGACATTAATAATGAGATTAGAATGAAAGACATGGCGATTAATGTTTTTGTAGCATTGAAAGAGAGTGAGTATGCGGATCAACTTCCTAATCATACTTCAAGTATAAAGAGCTGGATATCAGATATAGCTCCACCTTATGCAAAAAAAGCTGGCAGACCTAAAAAATCATGAAATTTATATGCAGCAACTTAAGTTTATGTACATAAACCTAAGTTGCTGCATTTTTTGGTAATAGAAAATGATCTAAGCTTATTCATATCAGCAGTAGCATACCGTTACTGTTCATAACTAACCGTTAAGGAGTTATAGATATGACAAGCTCAACTAATAGAAATCATTTAGTAGTCTCAAGTCAGTCCGCTAGTGAAACTCTATCTTATAGAGATAAGTCTTTTCTTCCTACACTTCCACTTCAGGGCATGTCGCGAGCAAAAAATATCTTACCGTTTTTACCATTTGGACGCACAACACTGCACGAATGGTCGCGCGATGGCAGGTTTCCAGCCAGCGTTAGACTCTCACCAACCATGGTAGCATGGAAAAACTCTGAAGTTTTAGAGTGGCTAGAGAATCATAGTAATCCTGTCAATAGTGCACAGGAGAATATTAATGAATAATATAATCAAAGAAAAAGCCCATGCTGACGGCATGGGCTTATCTCAATATCTAGCTGATTTCTTGCTCGCTACGTTTGCAGACGTAGCAGATAACGAAGTTCTGGCAACTCTTATCAATACTCATGAAAATGCTGATATCTATAAACTACATTGTGATATTACCATTTTTTCTGGACAACTAGAAGGGCAAATACAACTGGACACTGCTAATACGCTAGGTCTAGTTATGCTCAATAACAAAGCTGAGCAAGTTAATCTTGCCAGCATACCGCTTGAGGATAATAAACATATCTTTATATCTGATACCGATATACCGAGCGCTTTTGTCATTGGCTCGATGAGTCGTGATAGTAAGTGGGTAGTTATAACTAATCTTGTTGAGGCAGTGCGATGTTATAACGCTTATCGCAAGCATGATATCGATGTTACGGTACTCACTTGCCTTGTACCAAGTTTGTTTAATCGGACGGTGAAACACTTTGCAGAGGTGCAGCAAGTAACCATCATGACCACCTCACAGTGTAAGACCAAAGTCATAACACCACTTAAAGGCGTTAATGTTGAAGCCATTATTTGTGAGCATACGCTTATTTATGACGCGCTTGAGTTTGACGCTAACTATGATGACTTAATAGCTGATGCTGAGATCATAAAATTACAAGCACTAAACAAACCAAAGCCCAAACCTATCAGCCAAACCTTGCCACCAGTTAAGACGCTGACAAGCAATATGATGCCAAAACTGCTATGGGATTATGCGTCAAACAGTGCTGAGCGCTTGAGCGTACCTATTGAATATGCAGCTGTACCGTTGATAGTATCGTTTGGTAGCGTGATCGGTACTAAGCTGAGCATTTATCCAAAGATGTATGATAACTGGGAGGTAGTGCCTAACTTTTATGGTGCAATCGTAGGTAATCCATCGAGTAAAAAAACACCGTCTTTAACTGAGGGGTTAAAACCTATTAGCTACTTAGAAGCACTTGCTGAAAAGAGCCATGTTAATGACAAGCTTGAGCATGACACTCAAAAAGAAATAAACAAGCATATGACAAAGGCAACTGAAAAACAGCTCAGTGACCTTGCTAAAAAGCTGACAAACCAAACTGATGACGATGCTGAGATCAGTCAAGACGATTTTAAAGCTAAGGCGCAGGAGTTGGCAGAAGCAAAACAAAGTGATGAGCTAATGCCTGAGATGAAACGCTACTCTACAAATGATGGAACGATAGAGAGTATTGGAGAGCTTGAAAACAAACATAAGAACGGTATGTTAATAATACGAGATGAGCTGACAGCATGGTTTGCTTCGTTAGACGGTGATACTAACAGTCAAAATAAATCATTTTTTCTTGAAGGCTTTAACGGCTTAGGTAGTTTTAAAGTCGATAGAATTGGTAGAGGTCACGTACCTGTCAGCAATCATTGTCTATCGGTCATTGGTGGCATACAACCTGACAAGCTTGAGTATTATTTATCTAAGACGATGAAAGGATTAGGCAATGACGGACTTATACAACGCTTTCAATTAATGGTCTATCCTGACCCACTGCCAAACAGTAAAGAGCGTGACTTGCCCCCTGACAAGCAAAGCCGTGATGCGATTTATAATTTGTTTGAAACGATTGACGGTATGCAGCTAGGCGACTTCATGCGTTACGGTGCAAACCCTATTGATGACTACCACAAGCGCCCCTACTACCGATTTACTGATGACGCCTTTCAAGTGTTTATGAATTGGTATGATGCGCTTAAACTCAAAGCTAGCGAAGCTGAGCATAGCATCATAGCTGAGCATCTCATCAAGTATGCTAAAACAGTGCCGTCATTAGCCCTAGTCTTTCATCTAGTCGATTGCATTGAGCATAATACTTCTTTAGGTGCAGTCAACATAAACGCACTCAGAGCAGCGCTAGCATGGTGTGAGGTATTAGAGAGCCATATGATGAGGATATATAGCACTGTCACTGACAGCGCTAATATCAAAGCCTCTTATTTAGCAGATAAAATACTGAAAATGGTCAAAAAGGGAGCCGACAAAACTGACACAACCGATTGGATTGAGCATGGCTTCACAGCTCGCCAGCTCATACGTAAAGGTTGGAAAGGTTTAACTGATGCTGATGACGTACTTAATGCACTTGAGGTGCTAGTTGAACATGACTGGCTAAGTTGGCAAGTAATACCTAGTACTAGTCGAGGTGGTCGACCGACAGAACGCTATTCTATTAACTCAAGAGTGGCGGAACTTATATAGTTATGGCAGTTATGGCAGTTATGGCAGTTATGGCAGTTATGGCAGTTATGGCAGTGTAGTATTAGAGCGCTATTGAAAAATAGCGCTTTTTTTGTGCTTAAATGATAGTTTCGTTAGTAGCATTTATGGATCTTATTAAGATTTCTTCTATAAAGACTCTCTATTAAGATACCTCAAGCAAACCACTGATCTTTATTTTTAATAATCCAATTGTCTAGCTTATCAACTTGAATAAACTCAATTTCAATTGGCACCGGAGGATTTCTATGAATCCAATAAATTTGCCTAGCGATATACAACATAATTATTTTAGGGTTAGTTTCAGTATTTAGTGAGTATCCTAAAATCTCACAAATCCTATGATGGTTTTGAATAAGGAAATCATATCGCTTCAATATTTTAGGAACATGAGTTTTTTTACCAATACTAAAAACTCTATCTCGAAGACGCTTCATGTCCTGTAGACAATATGGCGTTTGGTTGTATTTACATTCGACCATAATCCAAGTATTTGATTGGGGAATGTATGCCAACACATCATAATCACCAACATCATCAAAACCCTCTTTTTTAAACTTTCTCTTAAAATCTATACCATGATGACAATAGTTAGAATCGAAGTAACGGTTAAATACTTCAAAGGTCACTAATTCAAGTTTTTTTTCTATATCTTTTTTGATGCTATCAACTACTGTATTAACAGACTTCCAAGGAAAATTGGCAGGTAAGCAACCTTCAGCTATTCGAGATAGCCATATATTCCTTGTTCTAGAAACACAACCTGCGCTCCATAAAACGCTATCATTGCTTATTTTAATTAAAGGTTTTATATTTAAGCGTTGGTCTCTTTTGTTGTACTCTAATACAGGTACATCAAATTCCACTTTGTCAGAACCCAATTTTTTAACCACTCTATCTGCATCTAAAGTTAAAAAAATAATGACCTCTCTAATTTCTTGTTCTATAACAACTCCATTTGAATCTTGGAGTTCGGAAACCTCTTTAAGACATACAGAAACTAATTCACTGAAAGAAGCACAGTAATGGTTTACTAAGTCGATTTGATTAATACTTGCCCAGCTTTGTAGAATGTCTAGAGTTATAATAAGTGTTGTAAATGAAAAACCCAAATCATTCATAAATGCCACGTTAATTTGATTTAGTAATTTCTCAGTAATTTCTCCTGTAACCTCGTCACTTTCATTAACACCTATCCCCAGATTAGTGCCTGCTTGTTCAATTCCGAATTCATGATCAAATTTTCCAGATTTTTCTGATAAAAACACCTGTGGAATGTATTCGCTGTCAATCTCAATTCCTCCAACATCAATACCATGATGAATAACATCACTAGCAGAGTATAACGTCATTAACCAATCTACGTAGGCAAGTATCAGTAACATATTTTCTTTAGAAGGTTCTTCACAACCACTAGACTTATTAGCAACTAGCCTTTCAATAAGATAACGATGATGATTACTATTTTTATCAAACTCGGTCTGTAACTCATAAACAGATTCTTCCCTATTGAATGCAACTTCATGTTCTAAGCTTTGTAATGCACGATGACTATGATGATGTTTGAAGTTAATGTAAGCATCGTAATTCTCTAACAAACTTATCAGCAACTGATCTTTATCAAACTTTGAAAGAAGCTTAAGTAGTGTGCTTAGATAGTCTGATGAAATATCGTTAATTAGATCTTTAGCAACAGCAAGCTCATATCGCTTTTTCTCATAGCCCTTATTTCTTATTATTTCTGCTAATTCCTTCCTCGCAATTATATAATGTTCAGGTTTAGGTAAAATATGAAAACTCTCAAGAGAGTCAAATGCTCTCTTCATCGTACCTAAAGCTACTCTGGTTTGGTTCTTGTACGACTCTTCTAAAATTTCAATGGTTTGATCTGAGATAAAGCTTTTATTTATTTCATGAATAATATTTATTATTTTCTTTGCTAGCTTGCCTTGAAACTCACTGTTGATCGAGTTGTCTAACTCTGTTTTCATAGCTAAGATATTTACAGATAGTCTGATTTCTAGACATTTATCATATTTACTTGTATCTTTATCAACCCACCAAACTAAATTATCAAAGAAATTTTTACTAGTAGGTCCTACTTTACCTTTATCGTCAATCAAGAAATTCTTATCAAGTAAACATTTGAAAATAATCGTTTGATACTGATTAACAATCATAAGTTGCGAGATAATGTTTCGTCTTTGAGATAATGCGTCTGTAGTACTCTCAGCAAAAAAATTAAGCATTCTACCGTTTATTTGAGGTAAGTTTATGAATTCATCAACTTCTACCAAAAAGTGTATGGATGTATTTGACACTTTAGTTGACCAAGTATACTTAGTACCATCATTAGCACTTAAAAACTGGATATCATCGTAAGAGCTCCTAGGTGTCCACTTGGATATTTTATCAGGGAAGTCTACAATAAAATTTTGCCAATAATTAGCCAGATATTTATAGCGCCAGTTAGAGCCACTATGAGGGTCTAAAGCTATAATGTCATAGGTAGTGGCTCCTTTTTCTAAAATTCCATTTGAATCCTTGAAAGTTGCAAACTTGTCTACTAACGAAACAACAAAGGAATGCATCTTATGGTCATGTTTTTTTATAAAACCTAGAAACTTTACAAGCTCATCAGCACTTTCAATACTATCAAAAACTGAAATAAATTCAGGGAAAGGAAAGACTATTCCAGTTTTTGGAGGTAAGTAGTAACCTGCCGCGGTAGAGGCACCTCCTGTAACGTATAAGATCTCTATCTGTTCTCTTGATACCATGTCTCCAGTTCGCTCCTTAACATTGAAAGCATAAGGAGAATTTAATTTTTTAAAACCCCAGTACTCACTCTGAAGCGCATTCTGCAAATCATTTTCAAGCTTTCCAGCTGTGTCTTCGTCATCATCTAAAATCACCACAAAATAAAATTTTTCATCAAAGTAAAACACAGAGGTTACTATGGAGGAGTAAATTTTTTCTGCATCAAATAACTGTAATGGCAATTCACTGAGTGTTTCTAATCTACGGTTGATGAAGTCGAGCAGTCGGAATGACACTTCTTTAGGATCAGATGACTTTGAAGCCCACTTATCTATGACAATAGAGATACTATTACGAATTGAAAAAGGAAAGGTTTTTTTTGAAATTTCGACAAACACATTTTGATTTACCTGTGACTGCATAAATGCATTAGTAAATTCGTCAAGACTTGAGTAAGTTCTCTCTTCGCCCAATCTTGTAGCTATGCCATTAAGATCCACGCTAATATAGTCACTAGTATTTGTAATCACCTGTCGACAAGCGATCCAAAAATCAACATTTGGAATCTCAATATGCCCATTTCGAACATTTTTAGGTAGATCGACGATATGCTTAAGTTGGTTAATTATATAATCTTGCAACTCTAAGGCATATAACATGTCTACTATTGCTTCTTGTTTATCACCATGAATAATTAAGAAAGACTGTAAAAAGTCAGGAACTCTTTCAATACAGCCACCATAGAATATATTAAAGTACTGATTGTCGACGTTAACCTTAACTTCTCCCCAATCTATTTCAGGAACAAAGTCTTCCAACATTGGAAATGTGGGAAGTAAATTTATTAAATAGCTAGAGAACTTGCAAAATTCATCGTAGTTATTAATAGCTTTATTATATTTAAAGTCATTTTCTTTAATACTTAAAAATGCATTAACTAGAATACTCTGTTTTACAAGTGATGAGATATTAGGCGGCCATAGCTCTATAGTGTTAATAGCTATAACAATATCTACAGGAGAGTACTGCTTCAAAAACAGGACTAGATCATCTTGTAGTTTTGTATAGTTACTATCATTATTTTTTTTAAAAGGACTATATTTAAATGAATTGTTGAGGCTCTGGATAGCTTCTTTATTTATTCCCAAAGAAGTATTAACACCTAGCAAATCATAGATTGATTTATGCTTTTTTTTCATATATCACCTCAAATTAAACTGACAAAACTGACAAAACCTCGCTACAAGATATATTTCTATTTGAATTCACTAAACATCGTTATGCTATAAATTACTATCTTTAAAAATTTCTGATGTATATCTAGAATATCGTCTTTAGTCTATTATTATTCAACCAATATCATTAGAGTATGGCCCAAATATTTCAACACACCCGATGATGCATAATAGTGATCAGTGGTAGCCAAGTTTTTGTCAGAGTGTTTACGTTTTCTCTGTACTACCCTTACCTCATAACCGTGAAAACTCTCACGAGCACCGACACGTATTAAGCTGTTCAGACTCAAGTCTTTTTTAACATCACTTACAGCTTGCTCGCTATATGCCCTAACCTGCCAATGACTGGCATCAATAAGCTGACAACCTACTAGCATAAAACTCTGTAGCATCTCCAGCTGGGTCTCCTTAATACCAAAATGAATCGATGAGTTATTTAAGTTTTGTTTATGTGCAAATATCTCAATAAACATTCTCAACTTCTCAGGATCCTTTATAGACATCTGATAAGCTCTATCCAATGCTTTAATTATTACCTCCTGATTTTTACTACCTTTGGGCCTACCTAGTAATAGCTTGTCATCGTTGAACAGCTCACTAGCGCGCAGATATAAACATTTAGACTCATTTAGACTTATACCATGTCTAATAGCAACTTCAGGTAACAGCTCATCTTTAGAGTTTATGCTTAACTTCTGCAACTCCTCTAGAAAACCTATGACGTCCGCATATTTAGGATGAATGAAAATTGAACTTGTATTCGACTCTTTAAATTCATTCAAATTACCGTTTAACAGTTGCTGACTAGCATTGCTATTAGGTTCATCTGCACTCTTAAATAATGGTGTTTTATTAACAGCTATTTTTTTAAGTAAATATGGTCTCATCCTATTTAACTGCACAGTCTTTGTCGTTGCATCATAAGCAGTTTTGTCTTGTCTATAGATAGTAGAATAACCAAGCCCTGTTATTAGCTCTAAAGTTGCTATAGGTAGCTCTAAGCAAGCGTTACTGAGCTGCTCCCCTACCAGCAGATGCGCAATATGAATATAATGCTCAAATGTTGTGTCGCACGTTAAATGTCCTGAAAGGCTGGCCAGCCCAAACCAAGCGCCCTGCTTTTTATGATAGCCAAGGATACCTTTGATTACTTTCTTGCACTGCTCATTGTCATAATCAGTCATCACCTGTGCCAATGGCGACTTACTTAGTACTAACGCCAGCTGACTAATAGCAGTATGCCTAAAGCTATGAAATGTGAAGTCGTGCTCTCCTAGCAATCTATCCCAAATTAACTTCATGAGATTGCTAAAAAAAATACTGGTTAACGGCTGATCACCTGAACCTTGAGAAAATAAGTAACGACGCTT
>TARA_R110002049_G_scaffold290476_1_pt1 | contig 10446 bp, 12 predicted proteins | sample TARA_R110002049 | Tara Oceans TARA_R110002049 (sample SAMEA4396941) | marine metagenome | biome: Polar Biome; feature: [SRF] surface water layer (ENVO:00010504); material: water (ENVO:00002006), including particulate matter (ENVO:01000060) such as... | depth 5 m
GGTGCTACCTGGCGCTACTAGGTTTTTACGTAAACTGCCTGCGCCAATCTCCCCCACTTATTTGTGACTCTAAAAAGCGCTGTCGGCAGTTTTCGGCTAGCGCTTTTTCGTTGTCAGCGCGGCATTAACGCGTAAAATATTCAGCAATTTTTTGGCTTTGCCAAATGTTATGTTATAACCTATTTGAAATTACACGAGGCCGCTTGATGAGTGAGCATACGCACCGCCATAACAAGGAAGGTCCTTGTCACTTCTCCTTGATGTCATTATCGGCTGTTAAACGGCTGTTGTTTGTCACCGTGCCGTTGTTGGTGCTTTGGTGTTTGGTGGTTTGGGCTGGTGGGTGGCTAGGATGAGTCAGCGCTCTTTATCACGCTGTCAGTTGCATAATCTGCATTTGGCCCAGGCGCGCCGCACGGTGCTTGAACACCTTGAGGGCGACTTTCAACCGGGCGCGATTACGGCGCTGATCGGCGCTAACGGGGCCGGTAAAAGCACGCTGATTCAAGCGATTATGGGTGAACTTCGGCCGATTAACGGTGAAGTGATCTGTACGGTGCCTAAAGAGCGCCGGGCGTGGCTGCCCCAACAGTTGGCGTTAGACCTGACCTTCCCAATGAGTGTGGAAGAGCTGGTGATGACCGGCAGTTGGCCCAGCCACGGCGCGTTAACCGGCTACTGTGCAGCGCACTATCGCAAGGGTCGCGAGATTATGGCGCGGCTGGGTATCTCGCATCTGGCCCATCGCCCCTTGGGCGAGCTTTCCGGTGGCCAGCGCCAGCGCGCACTGATCGGTCGCACACTGATGCAGGAAGCCGAACTGCTGCTGCTTGATGAGCCGTTTGCCAACGTGGATAGCGAGACCGTGGATATTTTGATCCGCATCCTGCGCCAGATGGCGGACGACGGCGCGACGATTATTGTGGTGCTCCACGATATGGATCACCTGCAACGCTTGGCCGATGAAGTGTTGATGCTGAACGGCGGCCATGGCCGTTGGGTCGCGCCGAGTGCGCTTAGTGATCACCATACACCCGCGCAAGTGGTGCCGTTTACTCTGGGAGGTCGTCATGCTGGATCTGCTTAATGCGTGGCTGATCAGCCCCTTCGATTACGGCTTTATGCGCCGTGCGGTGGTGGGTGGTTTGGCGCTTTCGCTGGCCGCCCCGCCGCTGGGAGTGTTTTTGGTGCTGCGCGGCATGAGCCTGATTGGCGACGCCATGGCCCACGCCATTCTGCCCGGCGTCGCGCTGGGGTTTCTGCTGGCGGGATTCTCACTACCGATTATGAGTATTGGTGGAGTGCTGTTTGGCTTAATGGTCGCGCTGCTGGCGGGGGCGGTCTCAAAAATGGGCGGCCAGCGCGAAGATGCCGCCATGGCGAGCTTTTTTATCATTTCGCTGGCCGCCGGTGTCATGCTGATTTCGATTGGCGGCAGCAGTGTTGATCTTACTCATGTGCTGTTTGGCTCGATTCTGGCAATCAACTCCACCGCGCTACTACTGATTGCGGGCATCAGTACGCTGATTGTGGTGACGCTGGCCATCGTGTTTCGCGCATTAGTGGTGGAGTGTTTAGACCCGTTGTTTTTACGCGGCCAAAGTCGCCGTAGCGGTTGGGTGCACAGTGTGTTTTTGGGGCTACTGGTGCTGAACTTAACCGCTGGATTTCAAACCCTGGGCACGCTGATGGCGGTGGGCTTGATGATGCTGCCCGCTACCTCGGCGCGGTTTTGGAGTAAGCGGCTTGAGGGATTGATTGGCATTGCGATTGTACTGGCCATGGTGTCGAGTACTGGCGGCCTGCTGCTCTCTTTCCATCTGGATATTCCTTCTGGCCCGAGCATTATTCTGCTGGCCGGGGCGGGGTATCTGTTTTCGGCCCTGTTTGGTCGATACCACAGCTTGGCAGCCAAGCTGCGGCGTAAGACAACGCCATTGGCCGTAGAGCACGGGGCTTAATCGTCCCTATCTATACTTATCGTAAGGAGTGTTGCATGTCGCTTGCCTATTTATTCTATCGGCCGTCGCGCTGGTTAGTGGGTGTTTCCGCCCTGCTGGCGCTGCCTGCCGCTATCGCTGATGAACGCGTTCAGGTGGTCACCAGTTTCTCGATTCTGGCGGATATGGTGGAAAACGTAGGTGGCGAGCATGTCGAGGTGACCTCGCTGGTAGCTGCCGATGGCGACGCCCACGTTTACTCCCCCAGCCCCGGCGACGCCCGCTCTCTTGCGAACGCGGATTTGGTGGTGTTCAACGGCCTGCTGTTTGAGGGCTGGATGGAGCGTTTGATTAGCGCCAGCGACTATTCAGGTGCTTTGGTTACCGCAACCGATGGTATTGAACCGCTCTCATTTGCTGCCCATGACGAGCACGGCCATGATGATCACGAAGATCACGCCGATCACGACCATGGTAATGAAGACCCGCACGCTTGGCAGGATATGCAACAAGCCGAAGTGTATATCGCCAATATTCGTGATGGGTTAATCGCCGCGGATGCCGATAACGCCGATGCCTACCGCGCCAATGCAGAGCAGTATTTACAGGAAATGGCGACGGCGGACGCTGAGATTCGTGCGCTGATTGATGAGATTCCGGCTTCCACCAGCGTAATTACCGGGCATGACTCTTTTGGCTACTTTTCCAGCGCTTACGGGGTGAACTTTCTCTCTCCGGTGGGACTTTCGACCGAAGCCGACCCCAGTGGCGCCAGCATGGCCGCGCTAGTAGATGTGATTGCGCAGGAAAACGTGCAGGCGCTGTTCCATGAGAACATGACCAATCAGTCGATCATCACCCAGCTCGCCGAAGAGACCGGCCTGCCGATCGCCGGTACGCTCTATGCCGATGCATTGACCGCAGAAGGCGAAGCCAGCACTTACCTGGGCATGATGCGCCACAATGCCCGCGTACTGCATGAGGCGTTGGCAGAGCCCGGACACGACGATCATCAGCGCGACCACGATGACCATGACCATGACCACAGTGAGCATAATCACTAAGCAGATGGGTTATAAACGCTGCTCACGTCGTGTTAGATGTGAGCAGCCATATCACCAATCATCTCTGTCACGCTCTTTGCGGCTGGCCATATCCCCAACTTTCTTGCCGCACCCATTACCACAGGATCTTGGTATGCGTAAGTTATTAGCGGTAACAACCTCCTTTCTCATGACGAGTTCACTCCTGTTCGGCAGCGCTGCCTGGGCGCTTGAAAGAGCGGATAGCGACGCAGTTGAAGCGCTGGTGAACGAGACTATCGCCCCACTGATGGATGAGCACCGCATCCCGGGGATGGCGGTCGCGCTGAGCATCAACGGCCAGCAGCACTACTTTCATTATGGCCTCGCCAATCAAGAAACTGAGGTTTCCGTCACCGAAGAGACGCTGTTCGAGCTGGGCTCCGTCAGTAAGATATTCACTGCGGCGTTAACAGGCTACGCCCAGGCTAGCGGTGCTCTTTCGCTTTCCGACTCGGCCAGCCAGCACCTGCCTGCCCTTGAAGGCAGTGCCTTCGATGAGATCACATTGCTGGAACTGGGCACCTACACGGCTGGCGAGCTTCCGCTTCAGTTCCCCGAGTCGGTTCAAAGCGAAGAGCAGATGATCGACTTCTATCGCCAGTGGCAGCCTGAATCCGCTCCTGGTAGCCATCGGCTCTACTCTAATCCAAGCATAGGCTTGTTGGGTTACTTAACCGCCCAAAGCCTTGGCAAATCGTATGAGACACTGATGGAAGAGGCACTGTTCGCTCCGCTAGGGTTTGAGCACAGTTACTTTCAGGTGCCAGAAGCACAGCAGGCACACTACGCCTACGGTTACTCAAAAGAGGATGAGCCGATTAGGGTGAACCCCGGCATGCTGGATGCCCAAGCCTACGGTTTGAAATCAACAGCCGCTGACGTACTGACGTTTGTGGAAGCCAATATGAGTGGTGCTGAGCTTAATGAGCCACTAAGACAAGCCTTGGCCACTACGCGCACGGGGTACTTTGAGGTCGGCAATATGACCCAAGGACTGGGGTGGGAAAGCTACGCCTACCCGGTGACCCTTGACCAGCTGTTGGCGGGCAACTCGCTTGAAATGATCTTGGAGCCCAATCCCGCCAACCGCTTAGCCCCGCCGCTAGCCCCTAGGCAGAAGGCGCTCTACAACAAGACCGGCTCAACCAACGGTTTTGGCAGCTATGTCGCTTTTGTGCCTGGCGAGCAGATCGGTATTGTCATGCTGGCAAACCGTAACTACCCCAATCAGGCCCGCATAGAGGCTGCCCACCAGATAATCTCCGCTCTTACCGAACCCTCTGAGTGAGACTGTTTGTCAATTTTCTTAAGCAGCATTAAGCATTGCCGCCTTCGGGCGGCATTTTTATATCTAAATGGCGTGTAATACACACCGAAAGTTGCATTTTTTGCTGTCGATAAGGAGACTAGCACCCCTCCCCGTTACTTTACCTTCACTGCGAAGAGCCTTTCCCCATGCGTCTAAACGCCGATTTTAGCCACTTTGCCTGTGTTACCCCGGAAGAGTATCAGTGGGTCGATTCCCCCAGCGCGGGGGTCGAGCGCATGATGTTTGACCGAATTGGTGATGAAGTTGCCCGTGCCACCAGTCTTGTCCGCTACGCGCCTAATACGCAGTTTGAGCGGCATACCCACGGCGGCGGCGAAGAGATCCTGGTGTTGGAAGGTGTGTTCGCCGATGAGCATGGGCGCTACGCGGCGGGCAGCTACTTACGAAACCCCATTGGTACCGGCCACACGCCACAGATTGGCGAGGAAGGCGCACTGATTTTTGTCAAACTTCACCAGTTTGACCCCAACGACACGCTCCAGCTGGCGGTGCCTGCGCATCGGCTTCCCTGGCAGCCGGATCGTCGCCCGCGCATTGCCTACAAGATGCTGCACACCTACAAGCAGGAGCGCACCAGCCTGGAACGGTGGTCGGCGGGCACCTCCATTACCTACCCCACACTGCTGGGCGGCCTGGAGTTTTTGATTCTTGAAGGCGGCCTAAGCGATAGCGAGCAGAGCTACACAGCGGGCACCTGGTGCCGCTACCCCAGCGGCGCGGCACCGGCATTAACTGCTGGTGATGATGGCGTGATGATGTACCTTAAACGCGGCCATCTGCCGCCCGCATAGTTTTGTGAATAGTTTATTGCTTAGCTTCGTGATAAACCCAGAAACGGCAGCAGCGTGAGGGCCGCAATCAGCCCCACGGCTAACAGCACCAGCACTACCTGCAGCGGGTGAGCCGCTAAGCGGCGCCACAGTGTCTCCGCGTCGCCCCGCTCAACCGCCGCTTGGTGTTCGCGCTGGGCGCGCTCAAGACGCTCCGCCTGGTAGGCATTTAACGCCGCGATGGCCGCCTCGTGTTGGTGTGGATTACGCAGCCAAATAGCATCGACCCCCAGGCGGAAAAAGCCCGCCTGGGTTTCATAGGTGTCAAAGCCATGGGCGGCCAGCAGGTCGCGCACTTCCATAGCTTCTTCGTCGGTAACGTGACGCAGCCGGAACAGGAGTTCAGCCATTGGCGTGCCTCATGCGTCGCTCTTTCCTACCATCAGGTCTGCCTGAATCACTTCGATCCAGTAGCCGTCCGGGTCTTTAACGAAGATAACATCTTTCATCTTGCCCTGATCGGCGCGCTTGACGAAGGTAACGTCGTGCTCGTCAAACCACGCCTGGGCCGCTGCTAAATCCGGTACGTTAAAGCAGATATGCCCAAAGCCTTGTGGCTCAGCGTTACCATCGTGGTAAGCAAAGTCGTCCTTATTTTCGGTGCCCCAGTTGTGGGTCAACTCTAATAGCCCTTTCTGGCTAAAGGTCCAGGCGGTACGCGCCTCAGGCTCTTCAGGCACGCTATCGCTCGGTTCCAGGTTGGCTAAAAAGTAGAGCGAGAACTGCATCTCTTCGAAATCCAACCGCCGCATCACTTGCATGCCAAACACGGTTGAGTAGAACGCCAGTGCACGCTCAGGGTCTTTCACCCGCAGCATAGTGTGGTTTAAACGAAATCCTTGGGTTTGCGATGGTGTGGCGACGACACCCGGGTGCTGCTCACCTTGAAAACTCATCTAACTCTCCTTTGCAAAATTGGTCTTATCCACAAGGCTATAATCTTTAACCACCTTGTGTCAGCACATGGACTGGATAATCGTTAACATGGTGGCATAAACCGCTATCAATAATCCCTTTGTTAATGCGTTGCCGCTTAACGCAACCACGACAGGAAGACGCTATGCCCTTACCCCCGCTTGGCGATTATCTTGAAACGATGCGCGCAGTGACGCCGTTGGTGCACTGCATGACTAATTACGTTGCCATGAACAGCACCGCGAATGTGCTGTTAGCCACCGGCGCGTCGCCAGCGATGCTGCATGCCCCTGAAGAAGTGGCTGAGTTCACCGCCATTTCCGCGGGGCTGTCGATCAATATAGGCACTATTTCCTCCCACTGGGCTGATGCCATGCTGACCGCTACAGCAACTGCGAGCCAGCATGCCATTCCTTGGGTGCTAGACCCCGTCGCGGTGGGGGCAACGCGTTATCGACAAACCCTCTGCGCGAAGCTGCTGGCCGCTCAACCAAGCGTGATTCGTGGCAATGCGTCGGAAATCCTCGCCCTTAATGGCCTAACCAGCCAAGGCCGCGGCGTCGACTCGACAGCCGCCACTGAGCAAGCGGAGGAGGCAGCGGTAGCACTGGCACAACAGCATGGCTGCATTGTGGCAATGACTGGAAAGACCGACTGGGTGACAGACGGCACACAGCATTATCGCATTAGCGGTGGTCATCCATTGATGCCTCGCGTCACCACCTTAGGCTGTGGGCTGAGCGCGCTAGTTACAGCGTTTATCGCCACCCACCGTGAAACCCCATTGGCAGCGACCGCCGCCGCGCTGGGCTGCTTTGCCATCGCTGGCGAGCGTGCGGGTAACGCTGCGCAGGGGCCAGGCAGTTTCCAAGTAGCACTGCTGGATGCGCTTTACCAACTTACCCCCAACGACCTTACGACGCATACGCAGTGGGAGGCGATCCATGGCGCTTGATCTATCGCTTTATTTGGTGACTGACGCTGCGCTGTGTAGCGATTATGGCTTGGAGCAGACGGTTGAGGCAGCGGTAAACGGTGGCGTCACTGTTGTGCAACTGCGCGATAAACATGCCAGCGATGCACAAATGACGGCCCAGGCCAAACGACTAAAAGAGCTACTAACCGGAACCGGTGTACCACTGATCATTAATGACCGGTTACAGGTGGCCCTGGAGAGCCAAGCAGACGGCCTGCATGTGGGCCAGAGCGACGCCGCGGTGCAGGAAGCCCGCAGAGCACTGGGGGATCAAGCCATTATTGGCCTATCAATCAATACGCTCGCCCAACTACAAGCCGCTCCCATCGAGCTACTCGACTATGTAGGACTGGGCCCCGTGTTTGCGACAGTTAGTAAGCAGGATCACGCCCAGCCTATCGGCTTGGACGGTTTGGCAACGCTGGTCAAGGCATGCCCTCTGCCCTGTGTGGCCATCGGCGGCCTAAAAGCATCACATACCGGCAGTGTGCAGCAGGCGGGAGCGAACGGCTTAGCGGTGATTTCGGCCATTTGCGGCCAACCCGATCCTTGCCAGGCGGCACGTGCGTTTCAAGTAATCCCCGTCACTTAAGGGAGCACTACGCATTCGCCAAGATGTTTATCAGTTCGCTTAAGCGGTGGGACGGCGTTTCAGGGTCGTTCTACGGTCGTGATACGCCACCGCTAAGCCACTGCCCATGATCAAGGCGCTGCCTACCCACACCCAGAGATCCGGCATTTCGCCCCAGAACCACCATCCCAGTAGCACTGCCCAGAGCATCGCGGTGTAATCAAACGGGGCGGCAATGGCGGCTGGCGCATACCGAAACGCCAGAGTAATAAAGGCGGTCGCCGCAACACCGAAGATTCCAGAAGTGAAAAAACCGACCCAGTGCCAGGGCTGGGGGGTTTGCCATACCCATGGCAACGTTAAACCGGTCACCACGAGTGGCACAAAAGTCATATAAAACAGCATTGCCCATAAGTGTTCACGGGCGCCGTAGCGACGTGCGGTAATCATCATCAACGCATAAAAGAGCGCCGCGGCGACCAGCACCAGCGCGCCTAGCTGGAAGGCATCACCATTAGGGCGAACCACAATCAGCACACCCACAAACCCGACTAACGAGGCGATCAGTACCGGTGGGTCGATACGCTCTCCTAGCAAGGGCACCGACAGGAGAGTGACAAATAGCGGTGCCACAAAGGCGATTGCCGTCGCTTCCGCCAGGGGCAACAGCGTTAACCCCCAGACGAAACAGACCATGGTGGCGGTATAGATCAATCCACGCAGAAAATGAACGCCTGGGCGTTTCGTCCGTAGTTTGCGTAAACCGCCTGCAAAATGGGCAAGCAGCGCAATCATTGGTAGCGAGACTAAAGCACGGAAAAAAATTATCTGTAGCGGCGAATGTGTCTCGCCTAACCACTTGGAAACGGCGTCTCCCAGGGCGAGAAAAAGAACCCCCATACACATGCAGAGTATGCCCTTCAGTGAGGTTGTCACCGCTATCTCCTTAGTTGTGGTTAGCCGGTAATCGTCAATGGCTTAAAAGCAAAAACCCCGCCTAATAACGAGTGGCGGGGTGATTCGTACCTGGGCCAGCGCTTGAACCAACGCCAGCTTAACCAGCTTACAAGCTGGCGTTAACAACCATACAGTCCATCCCCTGGGAGTGCAGTTCGCGACACGCCTGGCGGGCGCGCTGTTCATCCAACGCCATTAAGCGGGCGCGGTAAACCGGGTTCTGACCCTCTACGGTGTCGATAGCCACACGACCACCTAAACTTTGTGCAATGCGCTGTGCCGCCTGCTGCGCCAATTGACGTGCCTGGGCCTCCTGGCTAAAGGCGCCTACCTGAATTCCCCAACCGCCGCCTATTTCATTAACGGAAGCAAGCTGACGTTCGCGCTCAATAAAGGCCTGCAATGGGTCGGCCTGCGGCATCTCGCTTTCAGGCGTGGGGCGTTGAACGCTGGTTATATCGGCCAACTGTTCTTCAAGATCCACGACGGGCGCTGAAGCGGCAGTGTTCGCGGAGGGCGAAAGCGTGGTCGTTTCCACGACGGCCAACAGCGGCTGACGCGGCTCTGGTGTTGGTGGAGAAACCGGCTGGGCGGGAGGGGCAAAAGCCATAAACTCTTGTGAAAAGGTGGTGTCGGCCACCCAGCTACGTTGATCTCGTAGCGAAGCTCGCAAGAAGCTGCGGTCTAGCAAATTGGCCATATGGGTATCACGCGACTGAGATGAAAAACCGCCCATCACCACTGCTACTAATCGCCGATTACCGCGCACTGCGGTGGTCGCCACATTAAAACCAGACGCTCTAATAAATCCGGTTTTCAGCCCATCAGCGCCAGGATAATCACGCACCAGACGGTTGTGGCTGGTATGCCGTGTACCGCGATAGGTAAATTCCTGAAGACCGAAATAGTGGTAGTACTGCGGAAAATCCTGCATTACGCGTACTGAGAGCGTCAACATATCCCGTGCGGTGGTCACTTGGCCGTCATCAGGCAAGCCAGAGGCATTGCGGAAGGTGGTCGCGTGCATGCCAAGCTCGCGCGCCTTGGTGGTCATCATCTGTGCAAAACGCGCTTCGCTACCGCCCAGTGCTTCGGCAACCACCGCGGCAACATCATTGGCCGAGCGAACCGCTAGCGCACGTATGGCCGTATCGACGGGAATAGAACTACCTGCAGCAAGCCAGAGCTTTACGGCTGGCTTTGCTGCTGCAAAACGGGAAACCGGCAAGGGCTGGTCTAAACGCAGCGTGCCCGCTTCCAGCGCTTCAAAGGTCAAATACAGGGTCATCATTTTGGTCAGCGAGGCAGGATAACGCTGATCGTCAATATTTTCAGCGTAGAGGACTTCGCCATTATCCAAATCCACCACAATGCCTGCATAGCGTGGATTGTCGGCGTGAGCACTGGAGACCATTGCCAGCATAAGCAGCAAAACCATACTCAGTGACCATACCGTTGATGCGCCGCCAACGGCGATCTGTTTTATCCTCGCATACATACCTGCCCCTTGCTTGTTATCAACGTACTGTGACTGATCCATGGCCTAACTACCATGCCATACTCAAGGTGCAACGCAAGGCTTTCCCTGCTCTGCACGGCCATGCTAGGTACTTTTAATAATAAGTTGAGTATATACGGAGTTAGGCTTAGAAAAAGAGAAGTTACATGCGTATCAAAAGAAGATAAATATAAGCCATAAAAAAACCGACCCACTGAGGGGTCGGTTTTCGATTGCTACTAAAGAAACCTAGCGCAGAGGATTACTCTTCTGCAGCAGCTTCTTCAACAACCGGACGATCAACTAGCTCAACGAACGCCATAGGCGCGTTGTCGCCGGTGCGG
>TARA_R110002049_G_scaffold54869_26_pt1 | contig 10442 bp, 6 predicted proteins | sample TARA_R110002049 | Tara Oceans TARA_R110002049 (sample SAMEA4396941) | marine metagenome | biome: Polar Biome; feature: [SRF] surface water layer (ENVO:00010504); material: water (ENVO:00002006), including particulate matter (ENVO:01000060) such as... | depth 5 m
AGGGTCAGTTGCAGCGGATAATTCCAGGCACCGATAATCAGCACGGTGCCGAGCGGTTCCGGCTGCACCCAGCTACGCGCCGGCCAGCCAGTCAACGGTGTCGAAACGCGACGATTGCGGGTCCATTTGCCGAGGCGCTTGCGGCAATAGGCGGCGTCAGAGGCGACATAGGATATCTCCGCGGTCCATGCCTCCTGTGCGGGCTTGCCGAGGTCGGCGGCGAGCGCACTGATCAGTTCCGCTTCGTTGTCGACCATCATTTTTTCCAGCGCGTGCAGCTGTGTCCTGCGCCAGTCGAGGTCGCGCGTGCGCCCGCTGCGAAACGTTGACTGCAACGATTCAAACTCACGCGAGTAGTCAGGAGAATTTGTCGGACGTTTCGGGACACTTTTGCTGGCGGAACCGGTCATATAAAGCCTCATCTTGGATAATCGATCCGGCGCGGGATACGATGAACGCATCAACCCCTGCACCTATGGTCGCATATTTTCACGCCACACTGCGGAGCACGCCTTGAACTTCCTTCGTCACACTCTTGTTCCACTCATTCTTTTGTCGTTGCCGCTTGTGTCCGCCGCAGAGGACATCGCAACCCAGGTCGATATTCCTTACACCCAGTTTCAGCTCGATAACGGATTAACAGTACTGGTACACACTGACCACGCGACACCAACGGTGTTCGTTGGCATGTGGTATGGGGTGGGTTCGAAAGACGAGCCAGACGGAAAAACCGGTTTTGCGCACCTGTTCGAGCACCTGATGTTTCAGGGCACAGAGAACCGCGACGGCGAGTATTTCTCACCGTTTATCGAGGCGGGTGCGACGGGGATGAACGGTACGACGTCGGAGGACCGCACCAACTATTACTCGACCGTGCCCAGCGGCGCCCTCGATATGGCCTTGTGGATGGAGAGCGACCGCATGAGTCACCTGCTCGGGGCCGTGACACAGGAGGTGCTGGATGAGCAGCGCAGCGTTGTGCAGAACGAGAAGCGCGAAGGCGAAACGCGGCCCTATGCGCAAATGGCCGACCGCATCCGGGCCGGCCTGTACCCGACGGACCACCCTTATCGGCATGCCACGATAGGCTCGATGGAGGACCTTAACGCGGCGTCCCTGGACGATGTGCAGGAATGGTTCAGGACTTACTACGGCGCATCCAACGTGGTGCTCGTGCTCGCGGGCGATGTCAGCCTTGATGAAGCCAGGAGCAAGGTTGAGCACTACTTCGGCGCCGTACCTGCGGGCGTCCCGCTGATACATCCCAAAAAGTGGATATCCACGCTTGAGGAGAACCGTGAGGAATTCATGTACGACCATGTCGGGCAGACGCGTATCGCCCGGGTCTGGGCGTTGCCGGGAATGAACGACAGGGACACGACATTAATGTACCTCGCCAACCAGACGCTGGTTGGCAACAAGAACTCGCCTCTGCGCAAGTTGCTGGTGGATGACCTGCAACTGGCAACCAGTGTGGTGGGCTACGCCTACGGCCGGGTGATCAGTGGCGAATACCGGCTGATCATCGATTTGAAGCCGGGTGTTGAGCCCGAGGAGGTTTTGCCGCTCGTCGATGAAGTGATCGCGGATTATCTCGCCGAAGGCCCCGATCAGCAGATCCTCGAGAATTCGAAGCTGGCCGTAAACGTTGCCATGCTGGGTGCGCTGGAGCGTACGTCGGCGGTCGGCAATGTGCTCGCCGAAGGCTACCTATTTGCCGGCGATCCGTTGCACTTGAATACCGAGCTCGCCTGGCTGAACGAGGCCAATGCTGAGGACATCCGGGCGACAGCACAGCGCTGGTTAAGTCGGGGTTACTACCAGCTTACGGTGGCGCCGTTTCCGGACTATCGGTCCGGCGAATCGGCTGTGGATCGCAGCCGCATTCCCGAAGTGACGGCAGACTCCGAGATTCAGTTTCCGGCTATCGAAACGGCAGTACTCGACAACGGGATGAAGCTCGTCGTTGCCGAACGCGGCAGCATTCCGCTGATCGATGTTTCGTTTCGCATTGGCTCAGGGAGCACTGCGGCACCGTCTGACGCACGCACACTCGCAAACCTTGTCTTTATGCTGGCTGACAAAGGTACGAAAAAGTTTGCTGCTGATGAGCTGGCTGCAGAGCGCGATGCCATAGCGATGGGCGGCCGCCTCGGTGCCGGTACAGAGAACAGTTCGTTCAGCTACCGCATTCTCGATTCCAAACTTGACGAGTCGCTGGTGCTGGCGCAAGAAATACTGCGCAACCCAACATTCCCTGACGATGAAATTGAAAAGCTCAAGCAGCAGATTAGCGGGCTTCTTTCGACGCTCGAAAAAGCGCCATCGAGTGCTGCGAACAGTTTGTTCGAACGTGTTATCTACGGTGCCGGCAGCCCGATGGATTCAGTATGGAACCCGCAGAGTCTCGCGGCGATTGAACGTGAGCGCCTCAAGGTATTTCATGAACAGGAAGTGACACCGGACAATATGACGGTCTACATGATAGGCGCTATAGACCTTGCGACCGCGCGTGCGGCGCTCAACAAAACCTTCGGCAAGTGGAAAGCGCAGAGCCGTTCGGCGAGCAAGGCGGTTGGCCGTGCATCGCTCAATGAACCGCGCGTTATCCTGGTCGATCAGCCGGGCGCGGCGTCCAGCACGATTGTGGCCGGTCATGCTATCGGACCATTCGACCCGGCAAGCTCCACTGAGCTGTCGGTACTCAATCGCATTTTCGGCGGCGGTTTCGAATCCCGGCTGAACATGAATCTGCGCGAAGACAAGGGCTGGTCTTACGGCTATAACTCGGCTATCCAGTCGAACGCGAGTGGTGACCAGCTATTGTCGATGCAGGGCAAGGTTCAAACTGATAAGACGGCGGCCGCAATGCAGGAAATCCGCAAGGAATTCGTAGCGTTTGCCAGTACGAGTCCTGCCAGCGACAGCGAGGTAGAACGCGTCAAGACCAATCGTATCCGCTCGTTGCCCGGTTCATTCGATACCAATCGCGGCTTTTTGCAGAGCATGATCGATGCAGACAGTTACGGCCTGCCGTATGACTATGCTGAAGGTCGGGCCGAGCGGCTCAGTGCCGTGACGCGCGACGGCGTAGTGGCACGCGCGAAGTCCCTGTTCAAACCCGACCGGCTGGCGTGGGTGGTGGTCGGCGATCTGGCGCAGATAGAGGCGTCTGTGCGCGCGCTTGACTACGGCAGCGTTGAAGTCTGGGACGCCTTTGGCAATCGCTTGAGGTAGACTTTAATACTTGCATGTGAGGTAGGTAATTCAAGTGAATCGACAAATTTTTAGTGCCGTACTTGGAGCGTTGTTGCTCGCAGGCTGCGGGTCGGACGAGGGCCAGGAAGACAGCGCGGAACGCGCGTTTGCGAGTCAATACACGAGCCTCGCGAGCGACAGTGTGTTGTTGCGCGGCGCAACGGTCCTTACTGGCACGGGTGAGCGTCTCGATGCGGCGGATGTGCTGCTGGCAGACGGCAAGATCGTGGCCGTTGGCGCCGACCTCGAAGCGGATGACGCCGAGGTGGTCGACGCTGCGGACAAATGGATAACGCCCGGCGTTATCGACGTGCATTCGCATCTCGGGGTTTACCCTTCGCCGAGCACCGCTTCACACTCGGACGGCAATGAGATGTCGGCACCGGTAACGGCTGAGGTCTGGGCCGAGCACAGCGTCTGGCCGCAGGATCCGGGTTTCGCCGCGGCGCTTGCCGGTGGCGTTACCTCTTTGCAGGTACTGCCGGGTTCGGCCAACCTGATTGGCGGTCGCGGCGTTACGCTCAAGAACGTTCCCGGTCGCAGCGTCATGGATATGAAGTTTCCGGGTGCTCCGCACGGTTTCAAGATGGCCTGCGGCGAAAATCCAAAGCGTGTCTATGGCAGTCGGGGCACGGCACCTTCGACGCGCATGGGTAATGTCGCCGGTTATCGCGCAGCCTGGATCAAGGCCGCCGACTATCGGGACAAGATGCAGGCCGCTGCGGACGGAGCGGGCGAGGCACCGGTGCGTGACCTGCAACTTGAAACCCTTGTTGGCGTCCTCGACGGGGAGATACTGGTTCACAACCATTGTTATCGCGCCGATGAGATGGCTGTCATGCTCGAGATTGCGAAGGAGTTTGGCTACAAGATAGCCGCGTTCCATCATGCCGTAGAGGCCTACAAGATTCCGGACCTGCTCGCGGCGAACGAGACCTGTGCGGCCATGTGGGCGGACTGGTGGGGATTCAAGATGGAAGCCTTTGATGGCATTCGCGAGAATGCGGCGCTGGTCGACCGTGCCGGGGCGTGCGCCATCATCCATTCCGACAGCGAAATTGGTATCCAGCGCCTTAACCAGGAAGCGGCAAAAGTAATCGGTGCGGCTGCCCGGGCCGGTATCGAGATTCCGCCGGAGCGCGCCGTGCAATGGCTCACGCAGAATGCGGCGAAAGCGCTTGGCATCAGCGACTCGGTCGGCACGCTTGAAGCCGGAAAAATGGCCGACGTGGTTGTGTGGAGTGGTAATCCGTTCAGCGTCTATACGCGCGCGGAGCGAGTTTATATTGACGGCGCCCTGGTTTATCGGCGCGGCGATGCGGCCACCAATCCTGTTACTGACTTCTCACTCGGTACCGCCGCAGCTAACGGAGGTGCGCAATGAATCGCTTGATCCTGGCTGTTTGCACTGTCCTGCTCGCCCCCGTCGCCCTTGGTGAAACTGTCGCTGTCGTTGGCGGCGACGTGCTTACCGTGGGACCGGCGGGCCGCATCGCGGGCGCCACCGTTGTCATCACCGATGGCCTGATCACAGCGGTTGGAGCGGACGTCAAAGTGCCGGCTGACGCCCGTGTAATAGACGCCAAAGGCAAGCTTGTGACGCCCGGGCTGTTTACCCCCTTTGGGACCCTCGGGCTGGTCGAAGTTGGTTCTTCGGCAGGGCCGGTTGACTCGGTGCAACGCGGCAACCAGTTCGCGGCGAGCTTCACCGTGGCCGATGCTTTTAACCCGCGTTCGACCTTAATAGCCATTAACCGCATTGAAGGCGTGACGCGCGCCTTGATCGCGCCCGGTGGTTCGTCGGCTGACGCGCTCGGCAATCGGAGTCATGTCATCTCCGGTCTCGCCGCAGTCGCCAACCTGTCCGGTACGGCTGCAAGTATCGACAAGCGCGATGCGGCGCTGGTTGTCAATCTGGGAGAAAAAGGTGTTGCGTTCGCAGGCAGTTCGCGTGCTTCAGCACTACTTGAATTGCGTCACGCATTGGTTGAGGCAATTGACTACCAGGCACACGGCGACGCCTACGAGCTCGGTGCGCACGCCGACTACGTTTACAGTACAACAGACCTCGCGGTTCTCGGGCGCGTCATTAACGGCGAAATCCCCTTGCTCGCCAAAGTCGATCGCGCCAGTGATATCGAGCGTTTGCTGGACTTGGCCGACGAATTCAAGATCCGCACAATCGTGCACGGTGGCGTCGAGTCATGGATGGTGGCGAAGCGGCTTGCGGCAGCTCGCGTGCCAGTTATCCTGGCGCCAGAGAATAATCTTCCGGCTAACTTCGACCGGATCAACGCGCGCTCCGATCTTGCTGCTGAGCTATATGCCGCGGGCGTGAAAATTGCGTTTGCGGATGGTTCGGGCAGCACGCACAACGCCCGCAATATTACACAGTCGGCCGGCAATGCCACGGTGGGTGGTCTGCCCTGGGACGCGGCGTTGCGGGCCATTACTTTGAATCCTGCCGAGATCTACGGTGTCGCTGACAGGTTAGGCAGTATTGAGGTAGGCAAACAGGGCGATATTGTGGTTTGGCCCGGTGACCCGTTTGAACTCACCGTTTACCCGGATGCCGTACTGATTCGCGGCCAGGTGCAGGCAATGAAGAGCCGCCAGACGCTGCTGCGTGACCGTTATCTCGAGGCGGATACGAGTAAGCCGCCCGCCTGGCGTCATTGATCAGCGAGAGGGGCTATTCCCCTCTCGCTATCGTCCTCAGACGAAGATTGTCGCGGGATGCTCGAGCATGTCCTTGATGGATTGCACCATGGCGGCGGCATCGTAGCCATCAACGAATCGGTGGTCGAAGGATGTCGAAAGATTCATCATCAGACGCACCGCGACCTGGCCGTTAAAGACCATCGGGCGCTCGACGGCACGATTGACACCGATGATGCCGACTTCGGGCATGTTGATGACCGGCGTCGACGCAATACCACCGAGTTTGCCGAGGCTTGTAATAGTGATGGTCGAGCCGCTCAACTCGTTCTTGCGGGCGCTGTTGTCGCGCGCGGCGAGTGATACGCGCCGGATTTCTGCGGCCAGCGTTTCAATATCCATTGTTTCTGCATGCCGTACCACCGGCACCTTAAGGCCATCGGGCGTTTGTGTTGCCACGCCAAGGTGTACGGCCTCGTGCTGGATGATGACGTTGCGTTCCTTGTCGTAGGTGGCATTGCATTGCGGGAACTCACGGAGTGCACGGATCAGCGCCAGCCCGAGAAACGGCAGTAGTGTCAGGCGTTCTTGCGGGTTCCCTTTGCGCGCGTTCAGGTGCTTGCGCAGGGCTTCGAGTTCCGTGATATCCATTTCTTCTACATAGGAGAAATGCGGTATCTCGCGCTTCGCAGTGGACATTCGTTCAGCGATGAGACGGCGCAGACCAATGACGCGGATTTCGCGGGTGTTGGTCGATCGCTTTGTGGCGGCCGCCGTGGTGCCAGTGGCTTGTTCGTAACGCTCAAAGTCGGAGCGCAGGATGCGACCGCCCGGACCGCTGCCAGGCACCTGCGTGAGATCGATTCCCGCGGCTTTTGCGCGCCGACGAATGGCGGGCGAGGTGATAACTCGTGAACGTTCTGCCGGCTCTGCCGTTGCAGGCGCTGCGACAGGGGCTGCTAAAGCCGCCTCGGTATCGGGAGCGGGTGCCTCAGCCAAGTCGGCCGCTGCACTGTCTTGTGCGGGTGTCTCGACCTCGGCTTCTGTTTCAACAATGACCAACGGTGCGCCTACAGCCACAATGTCGCCGGGTTCGCCCGCGAGTTTGAGCACACGGCCTGTCACAGGCGAGGACAGTTCTACGGCCGCTTTGTCGGTCATCATCGTACCAACCAGGTCTTCTTCCTTGACGATATCGCCTACTTTGATAAACCACTCGCCAATTTCAGACTCAACGGTGCCTTCTCCGAGGTCCGGCAATTTGAAAATATACTCACTCATGCTGCCGTCTCCATGACGCGCCGGATGCCCGCGACCATGCGTTTCTTGCCCGGAAAATATTGCCACTCGAATGCGTGGGGGTACGGTGTGTCCCAACCTGCGACGCGACTGACCGGCGCTTCGAGATGATAAAAACAATTCTTCTGAATAATGGCGGCGAGCTCGGCGCCGTAGCCGCCAAAGCGTGTTGCTTCGTGCGCGATCAGGCAGCGGCCAGTTTTCTTGACCGAGTCGGTCAGGGTGGTTTCGTCGAGCGGTGACAATGAGCGAACGTCAATGACTTCTGCGTCCACGCCCGCGGTCTTCGCGGCAGCGACCGCGACGTGCACGAGCGTGCCATAGGTAATGATGGTCAGCGCCGAACCCGGCTGCACAACTTCGGCAAGGCCAATGGGAACGGTGTAGTGACCTTCCGGCACTTCGCCTTTCGGGTGCGAGGCCCAGGAAACGGCCGGGCGGTCCGGGTCACCGTCGAACGGACCGTTGTAGATGCGCTTTGGCTCGAAGAACACCACGGGGTCGTCCGACTCAATGGCGGCGATCAGCAATCCTTTGGCGTCATACGGGTTCGACGGCATGATGGTCTTGATGCCGCTCACGTGCGTGAATATTCCTTCGGGCGATTGCGAGTGCGTCTGGCCACCACGTATGCCGCCACCGCAGGGTGTGCGAATCGTCACGGGTGAAAAGAAGTCACCTGCTGAGCGGTAGCGCAGTTTCGCCAGTTCCGACACGATCTGGTCAAAGCCCGGGTAGATGTAATCTGCGAACTGGATCTCGGCGACGGGCCGCAGTCCGTTCACGCCCATGCCAATTGCCGTGCCAATGATGCCGCCCTCGGAGATTGGCGCATCGATAACACGGTGCTCGCCGTACTTGCGTTGCAGGCCGTCGGTGCAACGAAATACGCCACCAAAGTAGCCCACATCCTGACCGAGTACCACCACACTAGGGTCCCGGTTCATGGTTACATCCATCGCGGAGCGGATGGCTTCAATCATGTTCATTTGTGCCATTACTGCTCCCCTCCGTTCTGCTCTATCTCCAGCATGCGGCGTCGTTGCGACTCCAGGCGGCGCGGTGGATCGGCATAGACGTCGTCGAACATCGTTTCGGGGTTCAGGAACGGGCCTTCGTTCATCGTTCCGTATTTCTGTGCTTCTTTCCAGGCAGCCAGGACTTCGTCGGTCAATTCATCGACGAGTGCATCGTGTTTTGCATCCGACCAGTGGCCTTCGTTAATCAGGTGCTGCTTCAGTCGCTCGATAGGATCGCCAAGCGGGAAATGTTCCCATTCATCCTTCGGTCGGTACTTCGACGGATCGTCGCTGGTCGAATGTGCGCCGCCACGATAGGTCACGTGTTCAATCAGTGTCGGGCCGCCGCCACGGCGCGCGCGGTCGGCTGCCCAGACGGTGACTGAATAAACGGCGAGCAGGTCGTTGCCATCCACGCGTATACCGGGAATGCCCAGCCCAAGGCCGCGTGCCGCGAACGCGCGTCGATCACCGCCAGCCGTACCCTGAAACGATGAGATTGCCCACTGGTTGTTCACAACATTCAGGATCACCGGTGCCTGGTAGATTGCCGCAAACGTCAACGCATGGTGAAAGTCGGCTTCGGCCGTACTGCCATCGCCTACCCACGATGCCGCGATGTTGTCTTCGCCCTTGATCGCGGATGCCATCGCCCAGCCCACGGCATGCGGGTATTGAGTTGCGAGGTTGCCCGAAATGGAGAAAACGTTGCCACTTTTTGAGTGATACATGATCGGTAGCTGTCGGCCCTTGCACATGTCGCGCGTGTTCGACAGGCATTGACACATCATGTCCACGAGCTTCATGCCGCGGTACATGAACAGCCCCTGGTTGCGGTATGAAGGGAAGCACATATCGCCATGGCGCAGCGCCATGCCCTGCGCAATGGAAATTGCCTCTTCACCCAGCGCTTCCATGTAAAAGGAGATACGACCCTGCCGCTGGATCTGCCACATGCGTTTGTCGAAGACTCGGTTCAACAGCATCCAGCGCAATGCGATTTGCAGTTTCTCCGGGTCGAGGTCCGGATTCCACGGACCTTTTGCTGTGTGGTCCTCATCCAGCACGCGGACCAGGCCGGAGCTCAAATACTCGATGTCGCGAACGCGGGCAGCGACCGACGGTTTGTCGACGGCACCTGCGGGGCTTAGGTCGAGGTAACTGAAATCAGGCTCGTCGCCCGGGCGTGCTGTCGGACGCGGTATGTGCAAACGTGATTTATTAGCCATGGTGTCCTCTTGTTAGCGCAGTCGCCCTGGGTCAGGCTGTGCGGCCGGCTGCCTCCGCGACAATGCGGCGGGCGAGTTCATCGGCAATCAAATTGGTCGGGCGCCCTGTCTCGGCAGATTCCCTGAAGATATCACTGAGTCGCTGTGGAATTCGATCCACCTCCGTCTTGACCTGCTGCTCGGAACTCTGCCCGAGAAACTCGTGCGCTACGCTGATAACACCACCCGCATTGATGACGTAGTCCGGCGCATACAAAATGCCCCGTTCGGTCAGGCGCCGGCCATCCTGTTCGGTTGAGAGCTGGTTGTTTGCGGCACCTGCGATTACTTTGGCGCTGATCTTGCTGATTGACTCGGCGTTCAGGATGTTGCCCAGTGCACAGGGCGCCAGGATATCGACCTCGGCGAACAGGATATCGCGCGGCGACACCTGCGTGACGCCGTCAATTTGCGCCGCTTTCTTCAGGTTCTCCCTGTTTACATCCGCGACAACAACCTGCGCACCCGCTTTGACCAGGTGTTCACAAAGATTGAGGCCGACATTGCCAACGCCCTGGATGGCAACTCGCAGGCCCTTTAGCGACTCGGCACCCAGGCGCGCGCGGGCGGCCGCCTCAATGCCAAGAAACACGCCGTAGGCGGTCCACGGTGAAGGGTCACCGCCGGCGCTACTGCCACTTTGCGGCAAGCCGGAAACATACGGTGTTTCCTCGTGCGCGATGCGCATGTCTTCAACATTGATGCCGACGTCTTCAGCCGTAACATAGGCGCCGCCGAGCGAATCGACCGCGCGGCCAAAGGCGCGAAACAGGGCAGGTGATTTTGCAGCTTTGTCGCCGGCAAGGATAACGGCTTTGCCGCCGCCGAACGGCAGGCCCGCGACGGCGTTCTTGTAGGTCATGCCCCGTGACAGGCGCAGCACGTCGGTGATGGCATCGCCGTCATTGGCATAAGTCCAGCGGCGGCAGCCGCCGGCACC
>TARA_R110002049_G_scaffold343_1_pt1 | contig 10429 bp, 8 predicted proteins | sample TARA_R110002049 | Tara Oceans TARA_R110002049 (sample SAMEA4396941) | marine metagenome | biome: Polar Biome; feature: [SRF] surface water layer (ENVO:00010504); material: water (ENVO:00002006), including particulate matter (ENVO:01000060) such as... | depth 5 m
GACATATTCGTGGAGCCCAAAAAGGAACAGATCCTGGGAGGATAGTATTCTTTCGGTCATAGGGCAGACGTTCATTGATGAAGGTCTTGGAAAAGAATGATTTTAGCGCATTCACGTCCTTTTTGGTCAGTACGGCCAGTTCGTCCAGGTTGTACAGAAAGTTGCGGCACAATTGGATGCGTGCGTCCTTGTCATTGCTGATGTCCTCTGCCATATAATCGGAGAGCTCGGGGGGACAGATAAAGCGGCACCAGGTGGATTTGCCAGAGCTTTGTCCCTTATGGCTTATGATCAGGGCCTGTTTGTTGAAATACCCTGGTTCCAGGGCACATTTTATGGCCCGGACCAACCATTTTTTGAGGTGGTAGACAAAGGCCACATCATCATAGGTGGGAACGTAAGAGGCCAATTTTAGGATATGGTCGTCCCCGTTCCATTTAGGAAGGGAATCAAAATACGCCCTTATAGGATTGTATTTCGGGATGAGTTCCGATCTGATCAGGATTTCCAACTTAGCCGTGCTGATATCCACACCCGCCTTGGCCAGTTCTATGATCAGGGAATTGCGGTTCAGATAGGACCAATCCGTTGACTTTTTGAAGGATATCTGGAAATCATGGGATATCTCGTTGTACATAATGTCGTACTTCCACTCCAGGTATTCTATCGTATAGTCATAGATGGTCTTTTTTTTGGCATCCTTTACCTTGTAAAGTCCATCTTCCAAACCACCAGCTGTCATGAGCTTGTATTTTTGGAAGTGTCCCTCATGGCACTGTTCCCGATATAGTTTGGGGACAAAATGCCATTTTTCAGTAGCCAGTCGTTCCGCTTCTTCTTTTCAAAGAAGATCAGTTTTCCGTTGGGCTTGGAGTGTGGAATATTCCCAGCAGAGGTAAGTTTGTACAGATAACTTCTGGAAATGCCGGTATAGTCACAGGTTTCCTCAAAGGTCAGTACCTCTTTATGCGCCGTCATGAGCCTTTCCAAACGATCCAGTCGTTCGAGTATAAAAATATTGTCCATTTTGTTTCTTTTTTAGGGTTACAGAATGAACAAAAGCGCTTTTGTCTTCCTACAGTATTGTAGTTGGGATAAATGTATTAAAATAGGCAAGTAAAGAAAGTGAAAAACGGAAATAGTTATTCACAACTGATTGATATATAGTAATTTACAACAACAAGCAACAATTAATTTTGCATTTGACCTTATATAATTTTATTTGACATCATTTGATATCAATTGATGTCAAAAAAAATCACTGTTAAAATGACCCTTTATTTGAATAATGGCAGTTATTAACAACTATAATTAAATATTCAGGAGAATCAAATTATCAAAAGTATTAATGATGCCTAGTACAACCTTGTTTCTGGATTAAATTCACCAATACTTCAACTCAATTACAATCAACTGGTTTAATCCCCTTTTTAAGGTAAATTCCATGGAATATAGAATAATGTCATAACATCCTATGAATGTTAATTAAACGTTAATTCTTTTAGTTCTTAAACAAGAGAACTAAAAGAATTAACTATATTCGCAGCAGATATGGAAAAAATACTCACCGACAAACAAAGGGAACTCATTGAAAGTTTTGGCGTAGCTCAAGAAGGAATGGGTCTCACACCTGCAGCCGCAAGAGTTAATGCTTTACTCACGATTGCCGATAAGGTTGAGCTGTCCTTTGACGAAATAAGTGAAGCATTAGAATTGAGCAAAAGTGCTACGAGTAATGCCATTAATAATTTATTAATGCTGAATCGTATCGGCTACAAAACAAAACCCGGAGATCGCAAACGTTATTTTTATTCAAAAATGGGGCAGTGGCAAGATGCTTTTATGGATAGTATGAACGGACTTACTGGTTACAACCAATTGCTTAAGGAAATATTAGTCACCAGAACAAAGGACACCAAAGAGTTCAATTTACAATTAAAGGAGCTCACGGAATTCATAGACTACTACCAAAAGGAAAGTATTAAAATTATTAAAAACTGGAAGAAATAGTTATCTATTTTTTTTGATTTATTGGTTCTTTTTATACAGAACAAACTATTTATTTCTAAACAAAAAAATGAAACAATTTTTAATCGCCATTTTGATTTTCTCGGGAAATTTAGTTTTGGCTCAGAAACAGGATTTCAACTTTACGGTACAACAGGCAATAGCCTATGCCATGGAGAACAACATTACCTTGACAAAATCTAAAATAGACCAGGATATCGTAGCTGCGCAAATTGCAGAAGTAAAGGGACGAGCGTTTCCTCAAATATCCGCATCAGGTGGCTTTACAGATAATTTCTCATTAGCAGAACAGCAATTGCCTGCCGAGGTTTTTGGTGGGGAACCTGGAACTACAATAGGTGTTGCATTCGGGAACCGATATAGTTTTACCGCGGGAACCCGAGTAGAGCAACAATTGGTCAATTTTGAACTATTCAGCTCCATTAGGGCTGCCAAGGCCTTGGAGGAAATCCAAAACTTAACGGTTTTGCAATCTACCGAAGATCTTGTTATAAATGTAATTCAAGTATATATTCAAATTCAAGTAACTACCAAACAGGTAGAGCTACTGAAAGAAAACTACGAGCGCACTAACAACCTGATCGGTTTATCCGAAGAGAAATACAAGGAAGGGATTATCAAAAAATTGGATGTCAACCAACTTAAGGTTAATCGGAGTAATCTTCGGACCCAGATAGAGGATGCGGAATACCAATATGGTGAACAAAAGAGATTGTTGAAATTGTACCTCTACATCCCCATGGAGGCGACATTAAATCTTACTGAAAAGATCGAAGACACTGAGTCCTACCCTTTACAAAATGAATTGAACATAAATTCTAATATTCAGTTCCAACAACTGGAAAGACAGGTAGCGTTGTCCATAATAGACCAAAAGGTAGAGCAAGCAAATTATCTTCCAAAACTAAGTGCCTTCTTTAATTATAACTATCAAGGGAATAACAAGGAATTCTCGTTTGACGCACCTTCTTACGTAGACCAATGGAATGGTACCTGGGGACTTTCTGCCTCTATGAATATTTTTGACGGTTTTTCAAGAAGGAAGCGCGTGGTACAAAAACAATTGGAAACAGAAAAGTTGGAGGAAGACCAAAAACTCCTCAAAATCAATATTGAGAAAGATTACCAGGATGCAGTTCAGCAGATGCAATTAAGCCAGAGCCAGATTGCAAGTCAAAAAGAAAATATGGAATTGGCGCAGGAAAATTACGAAGGCATCAAAGTATCCTATAATGAAGGGGTAGCGGCCTTGACGGAGCTTTTGGATTCGGAATTCGCCTTGAGGGAATCTCAGTCTAATTATCTGAATGCACTGTTGCAATCGAAAGTATCTGAATTGAGAATTCTAAAAACAAGTGGGCAATTGTCACAACTAATTGCAAGTAATTAATATATACATACCAATTAAACAGATGAAAACAAAAAATATCATTGCAATCGTAACCATCATTATTGTCGGGGCAATTGCCTACACCCTATTCAACAACAAGGCCGAGATGGCAGAAAAAGCTGCTATGGTCGAGGAGGCATTTGCTATACCCGTTAAGACCGCTACCGTAGGTTCCATGAGAATATCACAGGGCTTAGTCGCCACGGGTGAATTTAAAGGATGGGAAGAAGTAAAACTGGTTGCCGAATCACAGGGAAGCATTCAATACTTAAGTGTGGAAGAAGGGCAACAGATCAAAAAAGGACAGATTATAGCCAAGGTAGATGCCGTGTCCTTAAACTCCCAGTTGAGCAGTTCGCGTTCTGCCTATGCAAAAGCTGAAAAAGATGTTGCCCGCTATGAGCGATTGGAAAAAGTAGGGGCGGTTAGTCAAAGCGCCTTGGAGGATGCTCGTATACAATTAGAAAATGCCCATGCGAACATTGCACAAATACAACAACAATTAGGCTTTACGGTAATTAAATCACCAATAAATGGTGTTGTCAATTCTTTGATGGTCGAGGAAACAAGTTTTGTTATGCCAGGCAATGAAATTGCCGAAATCGTACAGATAGATCGGCTAAAAATCGAAGTGAACATCGCCGAAGACAACCTTTCCAAGATCAAAAAGGGACAAGCAGTTTCAATCAAAACAGATGTTTTTCCCCTTAAGACCTTTGAAGGAAAAGTGAGTAACATAAGTGTGAAGGCAGATGCCTCAAGGAAATTTAAGGTAACCATAGAAGTCAACAATGCCAAAGAAGATCTGAGAGCCGGGCTTTTTGCCGAGGTTAACTTTGATACCTTAAAAACTAACGAGCAAGAGGCGCAAATGATTCCACGTGAAGCCATAGTGGGCTCCTTGCAGAATCCGTCGGTATATGTAATAGAAAATGAAAAGGCTCAACTTAAGGATATAGAAGTAGGTGCCGTAATCGATGGCAATGTAGTTGTACTCTCGGGATTAAATGATGGTGAACTGGTCGTGACCAAAGGCATAATCAATCTAACGAACAACACCTTAGTAAACATCACAAATAAATAGAATCATGACAATTACAGAACTATCCGTAAAAAGACCTACCCTTGCGGTCGTTGTCTTTACTATAATAGCCCTTTTAGGCATTATCAGTTATACCAGTTTGGGGTACGAACTTTTGCCTAAAATGTCATCTCCCATGCTGTCTATAAGCACGGTTTATCCGGGAGCTTCTCCATCAGAAGTGGAGAATTCGGTAACCACGAATATCGAGGATGCCGTAAGCGCTCTTGAAGGCGTAAAGAGCATCACTTCTACTTCTCAAGAAGGTATTTCTATTGTAAGTGTTGAACTAACCTATAACGCCGATGTAGACAAGGCCTTGCAAGATGCACAGCGAAAAGTGAACAATATCCTTGGAACCTTGCCCGAACAGGTACAGCAGCCCAGTGTAGATAAATTTTCATTTGATGATATGCCTATCATGAGATTGGGCGCTTCCTCTAAAATGGATGCCAATGCCTTTAATGATCTGGTAGAGAATGACATCAAAGAAACCCTTTCCCGTATAGAAGGGGTTGCACAAGTGCAAGTAATAGGTGGCAATGAACGTGAAATACGGATCAATGTAGACCGAGATAAGCTGAAGGCGTACGGACTCAGTATCCTACAAGTGACCCAGGCCGTTGCTGCGGCAAATTTGGATTTTCCTACAGGAAATATTAAGGATGAGGACCAACAGGTTACGGTACGCCTTTCAGGTAAATTTCAAAGTATTAATGATATTAAAGGTTTAGTCATCAAAACCGGACAGGAAGGCACCAGTGTTCGTATTGAGGATATTGCCGAGGTTTACGATACTACCAAAGATGTTACCACCATTTCTAGAATAGACGGTATCAGTTCTATCGGTCTAACTGTATCAAAACAATCCGATGGAAATACGGTACAGGTTGCGGAGGATGTCCGCAAGGAACTTAAAAAAATTGAAGCGGAATACGCCGATGAAGAACTTAAAATTGCCGTTGCCCAGGACAGTTCTGTATTTACGCTGGAGGCCGCAGATGCTGTGATCTTCGATTTGTTATTGGCAGTAGGTCTGGTGGCAATCATTATGTTATTTTTCCTAAGAAGTTGGAGGGATTCCATCATCGTCATGGTTTCAATTCCCGTTTCGATCGTAGCCACATTTATCGCAATGAACCAACTAGGTTATACCCTGAACCTGATGACCCTTTTGGGATTATCCCTAGTGGTAGGTATTCTCGTGGATGATAGTATTGTAGTCCTGGAAAGCATACATGCCGAAATGGAAAAAGGCAAATCCCGAATGGAAGCGGCTATGGAAAGTTGGAAGAAAATAGGTCTCTCAGTAATGTCCATAACCTTGGTGTTAATTGCGGTTTTCTTACCCATAACCTTTGTAACTGGCGTTATAGCTGATCTGCTAAAGCAGTTTGCCATAGTGGTGGCTTTCGCCACCGCCATTTCACTAGTGGTATCCTTTACCTTGACTCCTTTACTTGCATCAAGATTTAGTAAGGTCATTGAGTTGAATAGTAAAACCTTGTGGCACCGGCCTTTGATCGCTTTTGAACGATTTTTGAGCGGGGTAGATAACTTTTATAGGGATGCCTTACAATGGACGCTTTCCCGTAAGCGAATCACAGCATTTGGTCTCTTGGCCATGGTTATTGGAGCTTTATCTTTAATGGTATTTGGCTTTATAGGAAGCGAATTTGTTAAGAACGGCGATAACGGCGAATTCATTGTAGAATTGGAACTACCAAAGGAATCCACCATTGAGGAAACCAATCTGGCCACTTTGGCCGTAGAGGATATCCTGTTACATGACAATATTGTTGCTTCCGTATTCTCAACTGTAGGTACAGGAACAGGTGGTAGTGGCAATTCATCCAATAAATCACAGATTAGTGCTAAAATGATAAGCCCTGATGAACGTACAATTTCCTCGGAAACGTATGCTCGTGATATTAAGACCATATTAATGAAAAGAATTCCAGGCGTAAAGTTCAAAACTGCGGCATCCGGCATGATGGGCGGAAGTACTGCAGGACCAATTCAAGTTTTATTGGTGGGGGATAATATGGACCAACTTTTGGAAACCGCTGAAGTGATAAAAGATAAAATAGCCTCTGTGAACGGTACCCGCGATGTAGAACTATCCGTAAGTGGTGGTAATCCAGAAGTGGCAATTACAGTGGACAGGGATAAAATGGCGGCTTTAAATTTGACCATGAGCGATGTGGGCAATACCATGCAAAATGCTTTTGCTGGAAACACCCAATACAAATTTCGTGATGGGGAAAACGAATATGACATCAACGTAAAACTCGATCAATTCAACAGACGAAATGTGGATGATATAAAGAAGATTTCATTTCTTAACACTAAGGGAAACCTCATTGAACTGCAACAAATTGCGGACGTTTCGGAGTCTACTGGGCCATCAAGATTACAGCGAGACAACAAACGGGCCTCATTGAGCATTGGCGCACAAGTGGCCGGATTACCAGTTGGCGATGTATCCGCTAACGTACAGGCAGCAGTTGCCGGAATGCAACTTCCCGAGGGCATAAGTTTTGAAATGGGTGGTGATCTTGAGAGCCAAGTGGAAGCCTTTGCCAGCTTAGGTTTGGCGCTATTAATGTCTATTATCCTTGTTTATTTGATTATGGTGGCTTTGTATGAATCCTATGCCTACCCCCTTGTTGTAATGTTTTCCGTACCTACGGCTTTGATTGGTGCCTTTTTGATACTCGCTTTGTTTCAGGAAAGCCTGGGTGTATTTACCTTTTTGGGATTGATTATGTTGGTAGGTCTGGTCATCAAAAACGCAATTTTGATCGTTGATGCGGCCAATCAGTTTAAAGTCGAAGGGTACAACACTTTAGAAGCAATTGAAAAGGCAGGATTGACTCGGTTGCGCCCTATTCTAATGACTACACTGGCCATGGTCATTGCCATGATTCCCATTGCGTTTGCAAGCGGTGCAGGGGCTGAATGGAAAAACGGACTTGCTTTGGTGCTTATTGGAGGATTATTGAGTTCCTTGATTTTTACAGTTGTTATTGTTCCTGTTATGTACGTAGTCATCGACATCTGGAAAGGGGATATTAAAAAGAAAGATGCTAAAGAAAGGGCAAAAAAAATTGGACAAAAAAAGATGGAAACAACAACATTAAACATAGCATAATGATGGCCACAGTATTGACAATAACTTGTAAAATAGTAATCCTATTAAATTAACACCTATTACCATGATACATTTTAAATACACCTCTGAAGAACTTTTGACAATACGCGTTGTGGACACCTTTGGCAAGTCGGACATCAAACGTATTTCGTCATTTCTTGAAGCCTGCTACGGGGATAATTTCAGCAAGGAAATATGCTTTGAAATAATGAGCGATTTATCAACGAAACAAATGGTGCTTTTAGGGGAGTTTTGCCAAAAAATTCCCTATGAATTCCGTATTGATTCAAAAAGCGTCTTCCCGGCATGGTAGATTTTTTTAATGAAAACGCCACAGCCATTTATTGGTTTTTTGGAGTAACCGCCATTAGTGGGCTGCTCTTCTTTTTAATAGAGAGAGGTTCTCGATTGTTAATCAGAAAAGGCATGGAAAAAGGCTTCGAAAACTTTTCGTTCGTGGAACTTATTCGACGGATATTGAAAACATTCATCGTTCTCTTCTTGCTTTTGTTTTTGACCTATTTTTTGGTTGATAAAGAAAATTACGGGTTTGTAACAGAAAACATCAAGACTATTGCTTGGCTATCTTTTGTAGCCGTTTTTACGATTGTTTCCGCGGCACTTTCCAATACCATTTTCAATAGACTTATACGTAAGAAAACAAACGACAAGGAAAACCCTACCTCCTACAAATTTTTGAAATATGTAGCAGCGTTCCTGATTTATTTGACTGGAATTGCGCTTGCTACCCTTGCCTTTCCTTCCTTAAAGGGCATTGCTCAAACTGCCCTGGGAGGAGCTGGAATCCTTGCTGTGGTTATTGGTGTGGCATCCCAAGAAGCTTTGGCCAACTTGGTGGGCGGCTTTTTTATTATCCTATTTAAGCCTTTTCAAGTACACGATATTATAAAGATTTCAGATGAAATGGTGGGCGAAGTTATGGATTTGACCTTACGGCATACGGTCATTAAAAATTATGAGAACAAAATGATCGTCATACCGAATGCCATCATCAACAAGGAAAAAGTGGTGAACTATAATCTGGGAGATCATCGTTGCTGTCAATGGATCCAAATAGGTATTTCCTATGATAGCGATATTGACCTGGCCAAGGAAATTATGCAAAAAGAGTGTATGGCACACCCGAATAACATCGATAATCGAACTTCAATTCAAATTGCTAACGGTGATCCGAAAGTCGTTGTAAGGGTAGTAGGCCTTAATGATTCAGAAGTTACCCTACGTGCGTGGGCATGGGCATGGGATTTTCCTTCTGCCTTCATTATGAAATGTGACCTGTACGAGAGTATTAAAAAACATTTCGACAAGGAGGGTGTTGAAATTCCCTTCCCGCACAGAGCATTGGTATTCAAAAATAAAGAACATTTTAATCTACAACAAGAACACAATTAATCAGCATGGTCAGAGTAATTCTAGTAATCATAATTTACCTTACAACTTGGGCGCTGGATGCCCAGGAAAAAGAAACCGAATTTAAAAGGAAGGCAACAGAAGGATTGCGCACCGAATTTCCAAGTTTTCGTCCCTTTAATTTTGAGTTTGGGAATTCTTTTGCAAGAGATTTCGATTCCCAATTGCTTGGAGAGGATTTCCAAAATGGACGGATCGAAGGTCAACGGACTTTTAAAGCGGCGATCAATATGCCATTTCTGAAGACGAAGAAATGGGTCATGACAGGGTCTTTTGATTATTTGTATAATGAATTTCACTTCAAGGGGTTAGAGAATTTATCCCCAACTAATACTTATGTTCAGGATGAAACAGTGGATTTCCATAATTTTAGAACCGCCATTAGTTCTACCTACTTCTCCATGATATTTAAAAAGCCTGTTATCTATAACGCTAGTCTAATCTTGGATGGCAACAATAACGGTTTTGAACGGTTCAAGGGTTTGATCGGGGCTTCACTGGTCATGAAACGAACTGAGCGAACCACGATAACCCTGGGTGCTGTGGTCTTTATTGATCCAACGGCACAAATACCGTTTTTTCCAACATTTACCTACAATCACAAGTTCAAAGGCTCTTTATGGGAATTAGATTTTATACTGCCTCAAAGATTATTGGTGCGAAGGCCAATTTCTCAAAAAGGCAGACTATCAATTGGTAGTACACTTGGCGGTAATGGTTTTTATGTAAATGTGAACAGTCCTATGCTGCCAGATGTCTTTGAGTATAGTCAGTTGGAAATCAACACAGGCCTCATTTATGAACATAAACTATCCGAAAGCGTAATTGCAACAGTAAAAGGAGGTATGTCCAATTTTATAAGTTCACGATTGACCGAGAAAGGAAGGTCCAATAGCGATTACATATATGCAAATGACCAAGGAGCCACAGGATATTTTAACCTAGGGTTTAGTTATAATCCTTTTGCAGGATTAGAAAAAAATTAAAGAATTGGCCAATTCATATTCTTGGCCATGTTTGGTTGGTTGGTAAGCCTACTTGAAAAAGTGGGCTTACTTTTTTTCCAGAAAACAAGTAATCTAAGTAGGCTGTCACCAGTAAATTCTATAACGCTTTAAGTCCTTGAAGAGAGTTGTAATAAAAGTATATTTCTTACTGTTTAGATATACTACAAATGTGCACAAACTCAATAATTATTCCTAACCGAATGACACTTTAAACATAAGAAGATACATTTGAACTCAAATAATGCCAAAATAAATGTTAAAATAAAACTTTAACAAATGTTGTACCTATGTTGTACCCAGAACTAAAAAAGCCGACTCCTAAAAGTCGGCTTTCCCTT
>TARA_R110002049_G_scaffold32738_1_pt1 | contig 10424 bp, 12 predicted proteins | sample TARA_R110002049 | Tara Oceans TARA_R110002049 (sample SAMEA4396941) | marine metagenome | biome: Polar Biome; feature: [SRF] surface water layer (ENVO:00010504); material: water (ENVO:00002006), including particulate matter (ENVO:01000060) such as... | depth 5 m
AAGACAGAATTTTATAAATGGATTAATAGAGATGCCCTTAAATGAATTTAATTTTAATCTTTAAAAATCTTGAGTTATGAAAACAATCAAAAGAGCCACGTTCAAAGTATTATTTTACCTTAAAAAAAATGCTCCTAAAAAAGATTGTTCCGTACCCATAATGGGACGAATTACTATCAACAGTAAAATTACACAATTTAGTACAAAAATTACTATTGATGCAAAAAATGGGATATTACCCATAACCGAATAACAGGTAAATCAAAAGAAGCTACACAAATCAATCAGAAATTAGATACCATTAGAATCCGTATAAATGCCTGTTACAATCGTTTGTTGGAACACGATGGTTATGTGACAGCACTTCGAGTGAGAAATGCGTTTCTCGGTATAACAATAGAAGAAAATACATTATTAGCAATTTATAAGAAATATATCGATGACTTTTATAAAAAAGTAGGGAAAACAAAAACAATAGGCTCGTGGGCTAATTTCAAATTTTCATATCAACATGTACAGGCGTTTATTGAAATTCGATATAAATCAGAAGATATTTCTTTAAGGGAAATAGAAGAAGACTCTATTTTTGATTTTGAAAATTATTTAATTTCAGTAAAAAAATTAAAAACAAATATGATTGCAGGCTATCTTAAAACTTTAAAACGAGTGGTAAGGACCGCAGTAACCAAAGGGTTGTTATCAAAAAGTCCTTTTGCAGAACATAAAACAAAAACAGAGCTCACTAGTAGAGCCTTTCTCACCCAATAAGAATTAGAAAAATTTGGTAAGATAACATCGGAAAGTAAGCAACAGGAGCTTTTGAAAGACCTTTTTGTATTTTGCTGTTTTACAGGATTATCCTATATAGACATTAAGAATTTAAAACAAGAGGGAATACAATTATTTTGGAATAAAAGTTTATGGATTATTAAAAAAAGACAAAAAACGAAAATAAGTTTAAGGGTGCATGACATTCGGGAAGTGTTTTTCGATTATCTAGTGCTTTATACCAAACTTTATTTTTTGAACTCACATTAATTGTTTTTTTAAATTAATGTATAGAGCATAAATATACCTACCGCTACAAATAGAATAGATATGCCAACTTTCATTTTATCTGCTGGAATAACCCCTTGTAATTTAGGTCCTAATTGACCGTCAATGATAACGCCAGGAATTGTAAATATGATTAAATTGACTACTTGATTCATAACCTCACTTCCTTCTTGAGCGAACTCATAAAAAAGTCCTACGGAAGCAACCAAAACCGTAACAACCACAACAAATATTGAGGTAGCAACGGCAACTTTTGTAGACACCTTACATTTCGCTACCAGATGATATTCCTGTAATTCTGCCAGTCCAACAAATATCATACCCAAAAATGCACCACCAACAGCAGCAAACATTCTACCCAAATTCTTATGGTATGCGCCTTAATTCCAGATAGGTTTTCTAAGTCCTTAATACTGAAATTGTTTTTATATTGTTCATCGATAATTAATTTATAAATAAAAAAATTAAGAAAATTTTGTGCGCACGAGAAGACTCGAACTTCCACGACCTAATGGTCACTAGCCCTCAAGCTAGCGCATCTACCAATTCCGCCAAGTGCGCAAAATTTTGAAGTGCTCAAAAATAAAAAAAGCTAAGCACTTTGCTTAACTTTTTTTGTGACCAGTCAGGATTCACTTTTGTAAGCAATTTTGGGGCAAAATAGCCCTTTTATAGGTGTTTTAATAATGATTTCGTATTGAAATTTCTATAAAATGGACATAAATAGACAGTAGTGGCCATAAAGATAGTTCTCAATTATAATAATCTTTTGTGTTTAATTCCATTTTATTTATATTTTGAATCGAACACCTGTTCTTAAGTACAATGAATTGGAATTATCTAATGATTTTATGTTGTTTTTGCTTCCATCCCTTAAATTGACTGTGTTGCTAAAAATATAGGATGTTCGTGCATAAAATTGAAGATGTTTGGTAAAATGATATTCATATTGTAAACCACCTAGTATTAATGACATATTTATACTTTCAGCTACCTCTGTATTATCAATAACTACGCCTCTTTGCAGGTTAGAAGTAACGCCGTCTAATTCTGCGTACAACTTTAATCTATGAACACTTGAAATATGATATTGCAAATTAGATTTAGGCACACCAATATTATAAGACCACAACGGATTAAACTTTTTATAATAACTTATAAAAGGAAGTGGGAAGGGAAACCCTCGATTACCAGAATAGGAAACACCTAGCATTAGTCGCCAAGGTTTAGTAACGGTCTCATCTTTTGTTTTATCCTTTATGAATACGACATCTCCAGACAATACAATATCTTCAAGGCTTAGATCATTTGCTGTGAGGTTAGAACTGAACCCAGGTGTTAAACGAGCTCCCAAACGCCAGCCATTTTTTAAAGGTGTTGTATAGCCAATGTTTAAATCCAATAATTGAAAACCTTCAATCTCTGTTTTATCAAATGGTGGGTTGTCGTCCATTATTAAATTTATATGACTGTAATCTAAGCCTAAAAAAAGATAGGTATCTTCCTTTTTTAGCTTTATTGGATAGTTGAAAAGTGCTCGAATTCGATTGTACTCAATATCAGAATTCCCTGCAGGAAGTATGGTAAAATCAATACGAGCCAAATCATTTAATTGAGCTGATAATTGAGTGAAAAAAAAGGAAATGAGGATAACAATTTTTAAAGTGAGTTTATTCATTGTTTTATTAGATATTAAACTTTATTTTAATTTTTTTGAGTAAACTATTTATTGAACTCATCTTGACTTTTTGTTTTTAACCGAAAATGAGTAGAAATTTGTTCAGATAAGACTATTTTTGAAATGCATAGCATCGCTACGCAAAAGAAAATAGACAAAATATGGGCGAATTTTAACCATTTTTTAGGAAATAGAAAAAGTCAAGATGAGTTCATTTAGAAAAACTCTCTTCAAGAATCAATATTTCACCCTTTCTTAAAATTTCAATTAATACTTGATTTCCTTCTTTAAGATTTTCGATTTGTTTTTTTATGTTCCCTAAATCGTGCGGTGCATTACAACTTAATCCTTGAATACTTAAAATGATATCTCCTCCAAGCCATAGCTTTTGCCCAAATATTTCACCTTGAATGAGACCTGGTTTTAGACCTATTTTATCAGCAAATGAGTTTGGTGTAACACGCTGTACTAAAACGCCAGACTTTTGAGGTGTATTGAGAATTCCTGCCATTCCCTCACTCAAAAACAAGCCATCAAATCCCGTCCAAAAACTATTGACATCGAATAATGTCTTTTTTGCAGTATCAATATCAACTGCAAATCCTAAGCCTTCGAATCCACCACTTTGGGATAAAATGAAACTTACAATACCAATAAGTTCACCTTTCATATTGAACATTGGGCCACCCGAGTTGCCATGATTAATGGAAGCATCGGTTTGAATAAAACCAGCCAACTCACCATTGGTAAGCATATTTTTGCTCATCTTTCTACTTATATACCCTACAGATAAACTATGTTCAAGGCCTAAAGGAGCACCAATAATCATTACTTGCTCTCCAATTTTGGCTGTTTTGGACGCTCCCTTTTTAACAGCTTTTAAATTTGGTGGAACACTCCTTAATTTTAAAAGCGCTACATCAGCAGCAGATGAGCTGGATAGGACATCAGCTTGAAATGAGGTGCCGTTTTGAAGCTTAACACGCACTTCATTAGCAAATTCTACAACGTGGGAAGCTGTCATTATAAGACCATCTGAACTGATGATTACTCCAGATCCTAAACCTCCGGAAGATGTGAGTTGTTGGTCTTTTATCTTATATTCTGCAACTTCAATTGTCACAACAGAAGGATCGAGTGCTTCAAAAAGGATTGAAACATCTTGTGCGCAGGCAGCAGTACTTATGCATAATAGCATAATACTTGTTAGGTTTTTAAGTATGTTTTTCATAATTTCTATAGGCAGATTCAACAGCATTTGCAACTTTTGTAGCTATATTTTTATTTAAACTTTCCGGAATAATATGCTCTCTACCTGGGTGCATTACACAATCTGCAATTGCATAAGCAGCGGCAATCTTCATTTTAGGGGTAATGCGTTTATCTCTACAATCTAATGTACCATGAAAAATACCTGTGAAGGCAAGTACATTATTTACCTAGTTTGGATAATCACTTCTACCGGTTGCGATAATTGCAGTGCCACCTTTAATAGCTTCTTCAACATATTCTGCAATTGCTAAACATGGCACAGCAACTCCAGGCGAATACACTCGGGAAAGGTCATCTGTAGTATTCACTTCTATTTTGGAAACTATTTCAAGCTTTCCTTTGTGTTTTCGATGAAGTTCAAGTGATTCGCTATTAAAATCGTGTTTGCTCATTAGCTATTCATTTTTGACCATTCCATATCAGCCAGATTTCTTTTTGCCTTTGGGTCTTTAACCCATTGTCGCTTCGCATCGATAATACCAAATAACATACGTGTAAAAAAGTATAATTTTCCGTCTCTTACTTCCCAACTTTTAGGATTGGGATTTACTTCTTTGCCTTCTGACATCGCTATGGCACAAAAGCCTCCATATTCTGGGGTATAAGATTCAGGAGATTTTTCAAACTTTTTTTTGTTTTCAAGTGAAGCAAAAAGATATTTTGCTCCCTTATAATTGGACACAAAGGCTTCATTTCCTTTTTTAGGGTTTCCGCTAAAGAACGACACAGCATCATATCCTTGTGCGGCAACACCGTTTTTTAAATTTTGTTTCATTGTATTTATTTTAGTATTAAATTAAATTTACATCTGTTATAACTTCCAACAAAGCTGGACCGCTATGTTCATTAAGTTTCTTCATTGCTGGAAGTAAATCCTTCAATTTTTCAACACGAATCCCCAAAGCACCACAGTTTTCAGCATATTTTGCAAAATTGGGATTGCTCAAAGACGTTTGCCATACATCTACTTGTGATGCTCGCTGTTCTTTTGATATTTTTCCCAGTTCGGAATTGTTAAGGACAATGTGTTTTATATTCATATTGTACTTTACGAGCGTATTTATTTCAGCTAAATATTGTCCTAATCCACCATCTCCTGAAACAGACCAAATTGGCCTTTTATCGCCTTCTGCGGCCCAAGCTCCCATGGCAGCAGGCAATGCGAAACCTATGGAGCCCAGATAACCCGACATTAAAACGGCTTGATTTTTAGGTTCGAAATATCTTCCGAAGGAATAAGTATTGTTACCAACATCAACTGCAATTACGGCATTCTCTGGCGTGACCTTATTCATGGCATCAAAGACAGCAATGGAACTCAATGCATCACCACAATCCTTTAATCGGCTTTCTTTTTCGGCTTTCCAAATGGTCCAACGATTCACTATATCTTTTCGTTGATTTTCGGTTTTTGTTTTTCCTGCTGTTTCAGTTGTTAGCAATTTTATTGTTTCTGAAATTTCTCCCCAGAGTGCCACATCTACTTTATTGAACTTACTCAATGCCATTGGGTCAAAATCAACTTGGATTGTTGGTTTTTTGGGTGTGATTCCCGTATGGTTTGAAAAGGATGCACCAAAGACTAACAGCAAATCACTTTCATTCATAAACCAAGAGGCTATTGGTGTACCACTTCTTCCAAGTACACCACAGCCTAATGGATGGTTATCTGCTATTAATCCTTTTCCTTTAAACGTTGTAATTACGGGACAGTTTAGGGTTTCCGCAAAGGCAATAATGGCTTCCATTTGAAAACGCGCTCCGTGTCCTACGATAATCACTGGTCTTTTAGATTTTTTGATAAGTCCAACCGCCTTCTGTATCATCTCTTTGGGTGGCGTAATATTGAAGGGTGTTATTCTATCCTCTGGTGTTTGCGGTTTTAGTGATTCTGAAATTTCAGAAAAGGCCACTTCATCAGGGAAAGTTAAATGAACAACATCTCGTTTAATAAGTGCTGTTTTTACAGCCAAAGCCATGAGTTCACTGTAATTTGAATTTGCATGCACGGCATGGTTAAATTGTGTTACTGAATCAAATGCCTTAACAAGGTCAACTTCCTGGAATGCACCTGTCCCTAATACTTGCGTGTTTATCTGTCCTGAAAGTGCAATAAGTGGAGCTCTATCTACTTTTGCATCCCACATTCCTGTATACATATTGGTAGCTCCAGGTCCTGCAATTCCAAAGCATACGGCTGGTCTTCCTGTGAGTTTTGCATAGCCTGAAGCCGCAAAGGCAGCTGCTCCTTCATGCCGAATTCCGAAGTATTTTAGTTTGTTTTTCTTTTCAAGGCGTCGCATCGCATCGGCTACGGCGAGATTACTATGGCCAACCATACCAAAAACAGTATCAACTCCCCAATTAACCATCGTTTCCATCATGATATCCGAAACTGTTCTTTTGTGCGGTTGCTCTACAGGTATCCCTACAAAAATGGCATCATTTTCCTCTTTTACATCGAAGGTCACAATACCATCATCAAAACCTCCGGGCGATTGACCAGTGCAAGGGTCGAAATCCCATCCGTGCCAAGGACAACGCAATAATCCGTTTTCGATTGAGCCTTCACCCAATGGACCACCTTGATGTGGACATTTATTATCCAATGCAGAAAATTTTCCTTTGAAATGTGTAAGGCAAATATCCTGATGCCCTGCAATAACGGTTTGTACACGTCCTTCTGGAAGTGTTTTTCGATTATCTAGTACTTTATACCAAACTTTGTTTTTATCGCTCATAATTTTTTATATTAATGTGTATAGCATAAATGCTCCTACTATTATAAACAGGAATGAGATCGCTACCTTCATTTTATCTGCTGGGATAACCTTTTGTAATTTAGGTCCAAGTTGACCGCCAATGATAACGTCTGGAATAGTAAATATTATGAGGTTAACTACTTGGTTCATAACGTCACCACCCTCTTGAGCGAATTCATAAAAATGTCCTACAGAAGCAACCAAAACTGTTATAACCACTACAAATATTGATGTGGCTACAGCAACACGTGTTGGTACTTTACATTTTGCTACCAGATGATACTCCTGTAATTCTGCCAGTCCAACGGATATCATACCTAAAAATGCACCACCAACAGCAGCAAACATGCGACCCATATTCTTATTACAGACCGTATAATTGTGGACGTTTCCATCTGAATCAGTAAGTGAACGTTCATAGTTTGTTTCAAACTCCTTTTTATGTTCAGCTTCCAATTTTTCCTTTTCTTCCTGACGCCAGGATACATAAAGTTGATACCCAATAAAAATGATACCTATTCCAAAAATGGCTTTCAGTACTATTGGTGGAACTAAATCACCATAAACAGTACCTATAATGGCAAATGGAATTGAGTAAAGCAAGAGATTGAAACCTAATTTGAAATCAATCAGCTTTGCTTTCCAATAGGCTTGTAATCCAGAACCAAATCCGAATAATTCAGTAGCCAAAGCAGCACCAATTGCGATATTGGGTTCGAGACCAAGACCAATCATAAACAGAGGGGAAAAGAAAACTGCTCCTCCAATTCCCGATGACATTGCTATTGTAGCAATTGCAATCGAAATAGGTAACAAATACCAAAATTCCATTGTAAGCTCCATAATTGAATCTATTTAAAATAGTGTCTTACTCCGTAACTTGCCAAAACGCCCTCACCTGTTGCTGCGGCTACTTGTGCAATGGCGCCTTCACGACAATCTCCAGCTGCAAAAATGCCTTCAACATTTGTTTCTCCTAATCCTGAAGTGCTGATGAATCCACGCTCGTTAAGTTCAATTAAATCTTTGATACTTTCTGTATTAGGAATCAATCCTATGAAAATGAAACTACCATCGGCAAACAGTTTTTCTTCTTTGCCCGAGCTTTTGTCTTTTACTTTAAGTCCTTTAAAATTGCCTTTTTCGTCTTTGATGAAAGCCAAAGATTCTTTATTCATATGTGTTTCTATGTTCTTTATAGAGGGCAATTTTTCGATATAGGTTTCTGAAGCCGAGAACTTACTGTCTCTGTTAACAATGGTTACTTTTTTACAGAAGGACGCCAGAAAAATGCCTTCTTCCAAAGCACTGTTTCCACCACCAACAACGATAATCTCTTTGTCTCGGTAAAATGCACCATCGCAAGTAGCGCAAAAATGTATTCCAGCACCTATTAAATCTTCTTCATTAGGAATCCCCATTTTCCGATAGGTAGAGCCTAATGCCAACACCACCGTTTTGGATTGGTATTCGCCCATATTCGTGTCAACCGAAAAGATGTTGCCTTTTTTTTGTATAGATTTTACTTCAACTCCAGTTTCAATTTTTGCACCATAAGTTTTAGCTTGTTCATACATTTTTTGCATGAGTTCTGGTCCTGAAATATTGGTAAAACCCGGATAGTTTTCAATTTTTTCAGTCAAAAAAGCATTGCCGCCAATATTCTTTTTTTCAAGAATTAAAGAGTTGAATCTATCGCGTTGGATATAGATAGAGGCTGTCAATCCAGCAGCTCCCGCACCAACGATAATACTGTCATAAATGTGTTTCTCGGCTTCATGACCAATATGTAACACCTCTTTTAAGACAGCATTATCTGGATTTGTATAGGATTTTTCGTTGATGAAAATTGTTGGGATAATGCGTTTTCCGTTATTGGTTTTTTCGACCAGTTTTGCTGCCCATTGATGCTTATCGACTTCAATGAATTGAAAATTGATGCCGTTATCCTGAAGATACGATTTCGCTCGTTGACAATCAGGGCACCAGTCTGCACCATATAATTTTATAATTCCTTGAGCGTTAATTCCTAAAACGCTTGCAAGTGTTGCATTGTCTGGATTTGTATAGGATTTATCATTTACAATGATTGTTGGAATGATCCGTTTTCCGTTATTTATTTCTTCAACCTTGCCGGTTGCATTTTTATCAATATCTACATCTATAAAATTGAAATCAATTCCGTTTTCTTTTAAATATGCTTTTGCCCTTTGGCAGTCTGGGCACCAATCGGCACCGTAAAAATCTATTGTATTCATAATTATTTGGTTTTTAATTGATTAATTGCTTCTTCATGGTAAATTATTTTATTCCTGCGTAATTGATTCCTGTTAGTTTATGTATGTCGTAGTCGTAAGTTGAAAGGTCGCTATGTTTGAATTTTGAAACATCATTGTAACCACAAGCTCTTGAAATTACTTTTATCAAATCGTTTGTGGCATCAAAAAAGTAATGTAATTGTTTTGCTGAAGAATCGACAATCAAACGACTACGTAAGGATTCTTTTTGGGTGGCAATACCAACAGGACAATTATTACTTCCGCAGGCACGCATTCCCAAACAGCCTATTGCTTGTAAGGCCGAATTTGCAACGGCAATCGCATCTGCACCCAACATCAAAGCTTTCGCAAAATCTTCAGCAACACGCAAACCACCAGTAATAATCAATGTGACATCTGTTGCGCCAACTTTATCCAAATATTTTCTGGCTCTTGCAAGTGCAGGAATGGTTGGTACATTAATATGGTCTCTTAAAATGGTAGGTGCAGAGCCTGTTCCACCACCACGACCATCAAGAATGATATAATCGACACCAACATCAAGTGCGAATTGAATATCCTTTTCGATATGACTTGCTGCGATTTTGAAACCTATTGGAATGCCTCCTGTTCGTTCTCTCACTTTATTTGCAAAGATTTTAAAATCTTCGACATTATGGAAGTTAGGATTTGCTGCAGGCGAAATCGCAGTTTCTCCTTCTTTAAGTCCGCGAACGGAAGCAATTTCGGCACTTACTTTAATTCCAGGCAAATGGCCACCAGTTCCTGTTTTGGCACCTTGACCGCCTTTAAAATGAAAGGCTTGAACATTATCTAATTTATCCCACGAAAAACCAAATTGTGCCGAAGCCAATTCGTAGAAATATTTGCTGTTATTGGCTTGTTCCTCTGGAAGCATACCACCTTCGCCAGAGCAAATTCCTGTTCCGGATAGTTCTGCACCTTTAGACAAGGCAATTTTTGCTTCACGCGATAAGGCGCCAAAACTCATATCACTCACAAAAAGCGGGATATCTAAATGTAAAGGCTTTTTGGCTTTTGGTCCAATAATCACTTTGGTAGCAACCTCTTCGTTGTCCAATAAAGGTAGTGTTGCCAATTGAGCAGGCAAGAATTGAATATCGTTCCAATGAATGCCAACTAGTTATATATGGAATAAAAATACGTATTATCTCTTAATTATTTTGGGTTATGAGAGTTTTGTCAGGGCAAACGCATTAAAACAGGAACATTGATTTTAATGCGTTTGCCCTGGAGTTTTGTTCCTCATTTTTGTTATACGGTTAATTGCTTTACGGTTACTCCGCGTTAGGGATTGCAGAGGAAATCCTTTTTTGTGCTTAACTAAAGTTTATTTTAAACTAATTTTAGATATAT
>TARA_R110002049_G_scaffold17893_3_pt1 | contig 10420 bp, 6 predicted proteins | sample TARA_R110002049 | Tara Oceans TARA_R110002049 (sample SAMEA4396941) | marine metagenome | biome: Polar Biome; feature: [SRF] surface water layer (ENVO:00010504); material: water (ENVO:00002006), including particulate matter (ENVO:01000060) such as... | depth 5 m
TTTTGAGTTAGAAATTATTAATAATAAATACACGAGAATTAAACATAATAATGGTGCTAGAGATTATTTTTTAAATTACGTACCTAGTACAAATAGCGCTGTATTTTATACGTATGCGAGTGATGTAAGTGATATAACTACTGAGAGAAACGATGTATTTAGGTATATCATTGAGGATGATGGATACTTACAGTTATATAAGTATGTTGATAATAATCTTAATATACTTACGTTGAGTGGTAGTAAGGTAACATTTACTCAGATGCAGAGTGGTGGTTTAAATAGAACTGAAGAGCAGTTAATTCATATAGATTATACGTTAGATAATGTAACTCCAACACTTAATAATAGCTTTGTTAATTATGCGAAAGGTGATTTAAACAACTTAAAAATAGACCCGGTAAATAGCGCGCTTAACAAGGATGGTCAATATATATTTCAAACAAATTATAATAACATAAGTGCTAGTGAGGTGGAGTTAAATTATTTTACTACTGATACTTATAGATCAGAATTTAATTTTATTAAACGAGGTAGTAATTTATTGGATGTACCTAACGGTATAGGTAATTATGATTATAGAACATATAATACATTCTACACCGGCAATGAGCAAGAGCGTGGATCTGAAAAGATAAATCTCAATTATACATTTTATGATAAGGATGTATTTATTGAAAACGGTGCAGACACACATTTCAAAGCTCCTTCTGCTATATACCCGTATGAAAGACTAAACGTTAATGATACTGCTTTTACTCAAAACGGTAGTTTTGCTGGACCTTCCCCTGTTTTATCTGATAAAATATATGCGAAAAGAAATACTGCTGGTGTATATCAAAATGGTAGGTTTTTATGCACTTGGTTATCTGCAAATAATTTAAATGTGGATGGAGTATGGGTTGATAGGTATTATTATCCGGATAAAATTACTAAAGAGCAAGCTTTATCTGATATTCCAAGATATGCTCCTTCCTTTTCTGATGATGTAGATAGTAATGTTTTAGGTGTAGCTAATAATAAATTAGTGCAAAATAAGTTTTTTGATAAGAAGAGTGATCTAGCAATCGTTCCTAACCTATCAATGAAATATGAACGGATTGGGTTAAATGACATTAAAGATATCATTGATAGTCAGTCACCACTGGTATCATCGTTTGATAGTTATTTTACTTCTCGAGTAGTACGAGGTGAAACAGAAAACAAATGTGTTGATTATAATTCGAATGAATTATTTTATAATGGCACTATATTTTCTAAGCTTAGTGTATATAAAGCAATTAATAATAGTAAGTCTTTTACCTTTTCTTTTGATGCGTATCTTGATCCTAATAAACAGTATGGGTTTCAGCTTTTAGGTAATAATACTAACCAAGGGTTTGGTGTTTTTCAAGATCAAACAGTTACACCATTTCTACACGTGGTAAGTGGTAAAACTTTATACATATATAATTCTGATTTTACTATTCTCAACAAAGTTGATTTTAAGACTGCTATTAAAGATGTTTATAAGCGCGGGGCAATGGAAGATTATACTGTAGCTACTAGTGGTAATCTCTATTATAAAGTAGATCCGCAAGGTAATAAAGTTAGATTAGAATGTACTTCTAGAATAGTTAATTACCTTGGTAGTAATCAGAATGTTGATAATATTAAATATATATCATCATCTGGAGAAGTTAACATGCTTAATGTTAATAATCTTGAAGCTGTTTCTCTTACAGCTGCAGAATTTGATGTATATAAAGACCAATTCCCGTTTTATGAAAATATTGTAGATATTGATAATGTAACTTATAAATTACCTGGTACAAAACTAAGATGGGAAAATAATGATACTTTCTTTTATGTAGTTAGTAATTATGTTGTCAAGCATGATGTAAGATCGCAACCTGAAGCTTTTCTTAAATCATCAACCCCGATTGCAGATATTAATATATTAAATGATAATTTATATGTAGCTACTGAGAATATAGTTTATCAATATAATACAAGCGGGGTGTTTCAATTGTCTTCTACTTTTAATGAAGTGGCAGGTGATGGTAATCAATTTAATCCTTTATCAGGTGGTAAGATACTCTCTATTGATTTTGTTAATGAATATATTAACGGTTCAAAAGTACAGTACCCAGTATACTTAGTAGAAGATATGGAAAGTAATTTATATCTTTCAAAAAATGGAGCTGCGACTAAGCTCAATATATTAAAGGATGTTAACACTGCTAATATACCGATAACAAATTATAATATTATTAACAAATTATATGATAGTACATCTTTAGATTTTAAATTGACGTTGCAAAATTATCTTGACAGAGAAGATATATTAAATCAAACTATATCATTTGATACATCTAGTATAGAAGCTGGATTCTATACATTTACCTATAGATTTGATAGTATACAAGGCAATTCTACATTATATGTAAACGGAGTATTGCATAAGAATATAACGTCATCTCCTGGTAAATATCAAATACAGGATATTTTCAATGATGAGTTGTACATAGGATCATCTGGATTCCAAAGCGGAATAGATTTATCTACATATTTAAAACAACCAGGTTATTATTATATTAAAGATCTATTACTTAAAAACGTAACTGTTTTTGATAAAGCTGTAGATACAAATACTGTTTATGCGTTATATATCCAGGATAAGCAAATAGATGATATTGTGCTTTCACTTCCTTGCAGTCAAAGAAATAATAAAACACAAATAGAACGATTCTTTAAACTCGGACGCCATAACTCGAGTAAAAATATTGATATTGTAGTTAAAAATTTGAATATAACTGATGAAACTATTAGATCACAAATAAAGACTAGTATCTTAAATGATTCGAAAGATATATTACCTGCTGGTGTTAAAGTAAATAACATATTATTTAAAGATTACTCATGATTGATTACACAACATATAAGAAAAAGTATACAGCTGGTGGTACATTTACCTTAACCGGTAGTGATTTTATTGGTTACGTGGCAGTTGATGTAAAATCAGGAGAGGCGACGGAAGCTGACACTGGTAAGTTATTAAAAGGTGTTAATACATACGAGACTGACTTGCTTCTATCACCTCATTATAAAGATCGTGTTGTTAGTGATCTGAATTTGACGTTACCTAAAACGTTGGATGAATGCACTTTCGGTATAAATGATAACTTTAATTATGAATTATTAAAGTCGAAATTAGACAATGTTAGAGATAATAATACGTATATGTTTTCTAGATTATTTATCGCAGCAAATGAGCTACCATTTGCAAATTCTGTTACCTTTGCCGCAATAACTAGTGTTAGTGATACAACGTTTAGAACAATTAACTCCAACGATATTACAGCCGCAGAAGTTATTAATACTATACCCTTTTCGCAATCCCGGGTTTTAAGCTCTGTAGGTGAGATTATTGAAGTATCTTCTCAAATAGATCAAAGTAATTTAGATCACTTCGCTCTATTCGCTGTAACTAGTAGTACGTTTATTTCAATGACCGGTAGTAACACTAACTTAAACATTGTTGAACAATCTACTGGTTATGAAACAACTGATGAAAACGAGCTATCTTTTAAAGAGATAGCAGGTATAGCAACAAATAAAAATTACGCTTTTATATCTGATAAAGCTAATAATGTAGTTATAAAATATGATATAACAGGATTTACAAGCGGGGATGTTGCGAAGAGTCTTAGTACGGATACACTACTAGGGCAAAAGCGTAATTTTATAGAGTTGGTTGGTGGGTATGGTGGGGCTACAAGACAGACAAAATTTAATGCGCCGACTACATTAGCTTGTGACGAACAAGAGATCGCTGTGTTTGATTCTGGTAACAGAGTTATAAAGATATTTGATATAAATTTTAATTTTATTACTAGTATAAATTCTATAAATTTAAACAATGAAACATTTGGAGGTATGGAGTATGATCCTGATTTTGGGGTGCTATATGTTGTAACTTACGCAGTAAATGAATTAAACGGGCGTAATACTGCATATCTGTATAGATTCAGTACTAGTAACCAATCAGATATAGAGCGAGTAGAATTACAAGATTTTCTACAACCGGGTGAAGTTGTTAAAGAGGTATCTTTTTCAAAAGCATCGAGTAACTTCTGGTACTTTACCACACAGCGAAGTGTTTATAAAAAGTTTAAAACAAGACCAGCAGAAGTTATAGGTAGTTTTGGACCATCTAAACAATTTTTAATTGATTTTCAAGTTGCAGATAAATCATTTAATAATAGATGGAATTATCAAGATGTTAAATTTAAGGATGCGCAGTTTGTATGGAATTTACAAGAGGTTACTAACACAGATGAAGGCGCTGCCGGTGTAATAGATAATGATGTTAATGGGTTTAACATATTTCAAGGACCTGATGGTAATGATAAAATTATATTATCCACTAATAGTAGATTTTATTTTTTTAACGAGCCTACTACTACTGCATATGAAAAGGTTCTTAAAGATGATAATTATAACAATTACGGTAAAAGTGTACTTTCCTTAAATAAGGAAGAATATATCCAAACATCTACAATTAATAAAGAAATATTTAAGCTAATTAAAGATATACTTATTATTAAAAATAATATTGTTGGTAGATTTAGAGGTAAGTATAAAAACAATGTATTAGTTTTAGATGATTATGGATATAATCTTGACTTTTCGAAATTTATTCAAACAGATCTCGAAAATATAGCTGTTCATAGTAACGAAGAAGCGTTAGTTGAAGTATTAAATAGAAGTTTAAAGGAAATATACACCATGCAGTTAAATATTACCAATCTTATAACTACTGACATAGAGTCTAAGCCACAAAGACAGTATAATTTAAGAAGTATTATTGAGATTTAATTGCATAATATAGGTTATATAAATAAATATAATTGTATATGGCAACAACGTCTCTAACAAACACCAATATTAGTGATACATACGTAGGGGTTCTCCATGCTAAGGGTACAACAATACCAGCTTCAGGCTTAGAATACGTTTATGATGGCTTCGGTAATAAAAGTGGATTAAAAATAGGTCAAGCCGGTAATGGTATTTCAGCTGATGGGCCAGTTGATGGAACCGCTTTAGGTGATACTCTTTTAGCAGCTATTGTTGATAGAATTTTTCCTGTGGGTGCTATCTATATAACAACAAATAGTGACAATCCACAAACTACATTTGGTGGTACGTGGGAACAAACTGCTCAAGGTAAATTTATCGCAGGTGTTGGTATAGGTACTGATACTCAAAATGCGCAACGTGAAGTTGTTGCAGGTGATAACGGGGTAACAGAGGGTAGATATAATCATGTTTTAAATACAATTGAGCTGCCATCTCATACACATGATAACATACACCCAACAACTGGTCAACAATTTCATACAGTAACAAGAGCTGCTGGTACGAATACCTCACCTTCTGATGTTAGTGAAGTACCGGCAGATACAAACGCGGCTGGTAAGCAGTTTCAATGGACCGGTATCGGATATACTGGAGAAGATGTACCGCATAATAATACACCACCTGGTTACGGTATGTATATATGGAAAAGAACAGCTTAACTTTTTATAAGTAATGGATATTGAAATCGTAAAACTAAAAATTCGAAGAGGTACAGATGATCAGCGTAAAGCTGTTACACTTGAACAGGGTGAATTAGGATATACTACAGATCATAAAAGAGTTTTCGTAGGAGATGGAACTACTCCAGGTGGTAATATTACCGGTAATATAGTGCATCCTCCGATAGTCGTTGGTAATCGAGTACTACTATCTGATGCTGCTGTTGGAGATTTAGTATATGATAATAATTTTCTATATCAATTGACTGCTGCTGATTTTTCTTCTACAGCTAGTTGGTCATATATTGGAACAAGAGTAAATCCTGAAACCTTTTCATTTGATGCTAATAATAGATTAGAATTTCAAACAAATTCTATAGCTGCATCAAGTTTAAAAGCAGACGTCGTGTACGATGAAGGTGGTTTAGGGTTTAACAAGGTAGAAGGTCTTTCTGCAAATGTAGATGATACAACTATCGGCATAACTACTACTAATAAATTATCTGTAATTAATATAGGTACAGATGAAATAAATAGTTCATCGTTTGGTAATGGTATAAGCGGTGGTAATGGTAATATTATTAGTGTAAATGCAACAGACACTTTTTCATATACTACAGGAAAGTTAGAACTAGAATCAGTACCATCAGCTTCATTAGGTTCTACAATCGATACTAATGATTTTACAGTAGCTGCCGGTAATCTTGCTCTTAAAGAAAAATATTCAGCCGGTACGGCACCGTTAGCGTCAGTAACTACAGATGCAGACGGATTAGTAAGTGTTCTTAAAACCTCAATTTTCGATGCACTTACCGCTAACGACGGTGCTGTGACTACATTTAACGGATATGGTAATAAGAATAACATTCGCAATGTTACTGTAAGACAAACTGATGTAAGTTGTATTTCCGGCAATTATAATCGCACAGCTGTAGAGACTATAGTTTTATCTTCTGCTGGTTTTATGACATTAGAGGGAATAGATCCATCTAACGGACCGCAAGATATTGATAGATTTGCAATACCAATTTTTAGATACTAAATTATGGCTAAAAAGATAGAAATTTTAGAAAACACTTTGCTTAAACTCCTCGTAAGGAGAGGTAGTAATCTTGATAGGCAGCAAATAGTTCTATCAGAGGGCGAGCTAGGATATACAACCGACGATAAACGTTTATTTGTTGGTGATGCATCTACAGCAGGAGGTATATTAGCAGGTAATAAATATAAAGGCGCAGCTGCAGACCACACAACTATAACTAGTGTCGAGCCAGGTGATTATGTTGTAAATACGACTGAAAAAACATTATATATTAAAACTGATGCATCGTATCAGGCTGCTGGTACAGTATTAACTGCAATGAACGATACTATAGTTATCGATAGTACAACAGGTACTATATCTGCTAACTTTACGTTATCCGCAGGTAAAATTGATTATAGAGCAGTAGGTAATTCTATAGAGTTAGATGGTACCGGTGCTATAGCGCTTAGCAGTACGCGAATTAAAACAAATAGTATTAGACCTAGTTCTACTACCTATTTAAATTTACCTCAAAAACTTGAAATTAATGAAGTAGAGTATGGGTTCCCTGGTGGTGGACTTGTTAATAATACCTTTCTGCAGACTGATGTTAATGGTAACTTGAGATGGATGCCACCAGGAAGAAACGCTACTTACTTTTTTAATAGTACCGGTGGCCCGATCCCAGTTGGTACTATTATGCCATATGTTTCATCACGTTCAGCGCCGTATGGTTGGTTGCTATGTAACGGACAAACTGTAAATGGTGCTGATTTTAAAGTATTATCTGGGGTTATAGGTGAGACATATGGTACTTCTAATACTACTGTAACTTTTAAAGTTCCAAACTATACTAACTCTAGCTTATATGGTGTTACTCAAGACCCGGCTAGCTCTACTACATACAGTCTTTGTGGTGCTACTACAAATTCTGGCTTTGCACTGAGTGCGCAGGGATCGATATTCATTATCAAAGCTATTCCTGATGAACTGGTTGAATCTACAATTACAATTCAGAACGGCTTATCGACAGTTATAAGTGGTGTAGAACAAACTGGAAATGCGGTTAGCCCTCTTTCTGGTGCTATATCTATAGGTATTGATACTAGAACAACTGCATTTAAAAATACAAATGCTGGGGGAGGAGGAGACGCAACAAGCTCTACGTATTGGTTTGATGAACCTAGGCAAGTATATAGCTTTACTGGCACAAGTGAAGATTCTGCTGGCGAAACAAAAAACTTTACTTTATATGCTTCACCAACATTGTCAGCATGGAATGGGACAGCATACTCATACGCCGGCGAAACTATACCTAGAAAAGCTTCTGCAGTAATTTTTGAATCAACTATTGTTGATAATGATCCTTTTAGTAACGCAAATGCAGCTTTAGTATATGCTAAAAATATTAGCATACTTGATACAAAACCTTACCAGGTAGCTTCAACTTTTGGTCGTACAGATTATTTCCAAAGATCAACAAATCAAGTAACACTACCGCTAAGTGCTAATGTTGGGACAGATAATCTCGTTGGAGCATTTCAGCACCAGTCATGGAAAGATCAGGTAGTTACTATTAAAGCCATTGGATATATTATTTAAGTTGAATAAATGTATATATGAATGAATTACTTGTTGAAGGTCTCACTCCTGAAGATTTTTTACTATTAAAAGAAATTATAACTACCTTTAATATCTCCTTAAGTAGTGACATCGAGTTCGCTGAACTATCTAAATTAGCGTCTAAGGTTGAACAAATCGTTGAAGCTTTATCTCCTGAATAAATATAGATGTGGGTCTTACCGAACGTGCGTTTTATCTAGCAGAAGAATTTACTGATTTCTTATTAGAAGATAGGCAGAGAGGTAGCCTTATCGTTAACATACAAGCTGAATATTTTGCTATAGTTTTTAGAGAATTTCGCAAGCTCGGCTATAAACTCGTTCATAAAACGTCAATAAAAGATGGAAAGTCTTTCACTCTAGTCTTCGTACATCAGCTTAAATAATATTTATAAATGTCACCGTCAGTTACACCAACATTAACAACTACTCCAATACCGGCGGGACCTACACCTTCACCGAACCCGTCACCGTCGGTAACACCGTCTACATCACCTATACCACCGACCCCGTCACCAACAGTAACACCATCACCATCACGTGATACAGATGGTCCAACAGTTGATAGATGGACAGTAACACCAACCGGTCCCATAGTTTTAGGTAACTCTTTCCTTCTTAGCTATAATGTAACCGATACAGCTGGTATAACTGAGTTAAAGCTTGAAAGAAGTAAAGATGGTGGTTCTTTTGCAACACTTTTTACATTTACGGAAAATTTCGATAGTGCACGCGCTGATACGCCTACTGAAGTTGGTGATTATAGTTACCGATTAATTGCGCAAGATATACATGGTAATACTACTACCCAAACTATTACCGATAGGGTTGTTGTATCTGTTTCACCGTCAGTTACTCCTTCTATTTCACCGTCGGTAACACCATCACCATCACGCGATGTGACCGGTCCAGACTTAGGCAGCCCTTCTGTATCCCCGTCTAGCCCGATAACATTAGGAGAAAGCTATACTGTTACCTTTAATGTAACTGATAGTTTTGGAGTATCTAAATTAGATATTTTAAGAAAAAAAGATAGTGGTAGTTTTGCAGTAATTAACGAGAGGACAGATAATTTTAATAGCAGTATTGTAGATACATTAACTGAAACAGGTACCTATACATATAAGTTATCTGCTATAGATATAAATGGTGTAATAACTACTCAAGACTTTACTGATAAAGTTGTTGTAGCTGTTTCACCTTCTGTTACACCAACAGTAACACCATCAGTTTCACGAACACCATCTGTAACCCCATCAGTATCACGTGATACAACTGGACCGACTATTGAAGAATTCACAGCCTCTCCTTCTAGTCCAATAATACAAGGTAATAAATATACCTTTACTTTTGATATAACTGATGGAGCTGGGGTACGTAAAGCAGATATTTTAAGGAGTAAAGATGATGATCCTTTTGTAGTAATTGAAGAGCTCTTATCTGGCTTCGATAGTACTTATGAAGATACACCACCTTCTCCAGGTGAGTATATTTACCAGCTTTCAGCTTCAGATATACATAATAACGTTACTGTTCAACTTATACCCGGACTTGAGGTTGTATCTGTTTCACCATCAGTAACACCATCAGTAACACTAACACGAGACTATGTACCACCAGATGCGTCGGTATCAGTTACACCATCAGTAACACCATCACCGGTGTCACCATCAGTAACACCGTCAATAACACCATCTAGATCTGTCAACTCAACGGTATCAGTTACACCAACAGTTACTCCATCAATAACACTATCACCAGACTATATACCACCAGACCCGTCAGTATCACGTACACCATCAGTTACACCATCAGTTTCTAGAACACCATCAAGAACACCTTCTAAAACACCATCAGTTACAGCAACTGTTACACCTACAGTTACACCATCAATTACTCAAACACCAACAGTTACTCCGACAGTTACTGGAACACCGAATGCATCGTCTTCACCATCTGCCTCGCCATCTAGAACACCATCAGTTACACCATCCAAAACACCATCAATTACTCCACCAAATTCACCATCTGTCTCGACATCTAGAACACCATCAGTTACACCATCTGTTACACCGTCAATTACACGATCTACATCTGTTGTTGCATCAGTATCTAAAACACCATCCCCTACACCGTCACTCACAAAAGATTTTATCCCATCTAGAACACCATCCAAAACACCATCAACATCTGTTACACCATCCAAAACA
>TARA_R110002049_G_scaffold72237_2_pt1 | contig 10410 bp, 9 predicted proteins | sample TARA_R110002049 | Tara Oceans TARA_R110002049 (sample SAMEA4396941) | marine metagenome | biome: Polar Biome; feature: [SRF] surface water layer (ENVO:00010504); material: water (ENVO:00002006), including particulate matter (ENVO:01000060) such as... | depth 5 m
GAAACAAAAAAATCCCGCACAGAGCAGAATTTTTATAGACTTGAATTTGTTTCAGGTTTTAGTTTTATAATTATATATACTAAACAAATAAAGGTTTATCCTTCATCATTGCATTTACATTAGCTTTTACCGCTCTTAAAACAGCTTCGTTATCAAAATTTGTAATAACCTCATCTATCAACTCAACAATAGCAACCATATCCGCTTCTTTTAGACCACGTGTTGTTACTGCCGAAGTTCCTAAACGAATTCCGGAAGTTACAAATGGCGATTTGTCATCAAAAGGCACCATGTTTTTATTGGCGGTAATATCAGCTTTTACAAGGGCTTGTTCAGCATCTTTACCAGATACGTTTTTGTTTCGTAAATCAATCAACATCATGTGGTTATCTGTACCTCCTGAAATAATATGATACTCTTTTTCAACCAAAGCTTTTGCCATGGCTGCTGCATTTTTCTTTACTTGCAATTGGTACTGTAAAAATTCATCGGTTAACGCCTCACCAAATGCAATGGCTTTTGCTGCGATGATATGCTCTAACGGGCCGCCTTGATTTCCTGGGAAAACCGCTGAATCCAACAACGAGGACATTTTACGTAAGTTTCCATTTTTAAGGGTAATGCCAAATGGGTTATCAAAATCCTGTCCCATCATAATCATGCCGCCTCGTGGGCCTCTTAATGTTTTATGCGTTGTAGTGGTAACAATATGGCAATGTGGAAGCGGATCGTTTAAAATTCCCTTTGCTATTAAACCTGCTGGATGCGATATATCGGCTAATAAAATAGCATCAACGCTATCTGCAATGACTCTAAAACGTTTAAAATCTATATCACGGGAATATGCCGAAGCACCTGCAATAATTAATTTAGGTTGTTCTTTTGTAGCAATTTCCTGAATTTTATCATAATTTAAAACTCCGGTTTCTTCTTCCACGCCGTAAAATGACGGTGTATATAACTTACCTGAAAAGTTTACTGGCGACCCGTGTGTTAAATGACCACCATGGGACAAATCAAAACCTAAAATTTTATCCCCAGGATTTAAACATGCGTGATAAACTGCTGTATTGGCTTGACTTCCAGAGTGTGGCTGTACGTTTACGTAAGCTGCTCCAAACAATGCTTTTGCTCTATCAATAGCTATTTGCTCTACTTCATCAACGACTTCGCATCCACCGTAATAACGCTTTCCAGGGTAGCCTTCAGCATATTTGTTGGTTAATACAGAACCAGCCGCTTCCATAACTTGTTGGCTTACAAAGTTCTCTGATGCTATAAGTTCTATACCGTGTAATTGACGCTCTTTTTCAGCTTCAATAAGTTCAAAAATTTGTTTGTCGCGTTGCATAAATTAAAATTCTTTTTAAATATCCTGCAAAAATAACAAATAGAATAGTTAAATTCATTAAAAAACATATATTTACTACTAAGTTTTTAACCATTTTATTAACGTTTTAAATACTATTTAATTTTAATATATTTTATTCATTTAAAATGAAAAAATTGTTTAGGTTTGAATAGAATTTAATAAAAACAAACAACCCTTAAGTTATGCCATTATCAGCTAACAATCCAGATAGAAAGTCGTGGTTACACGTCGATAAGAATTCAGATTTCCCTATACAAAATATACCTTTTGGTGTGTTTTTAACCCGTGATGATATTATTACCATTGGTACACGTATTGGTGACACCGCCATAGATTTAGGGGCTTTACACCAATTAGGCTATTTTGAAGGTATTCCATTAACTGATGATATTTTTCTTCAAGATTCATTAAATGATTTTATTGCAGACGGCCGTAAAACATGGCGTGCCGTAAGAGATAGGATTGCTGAAATTTTTGATAGCAACAACAAAACTTTAAAGGGAAACACAAAACATAAAGAAATAGTATTGTTTCGATTAGATGAAATTGAAATGCAATTACCGGTGCATATTGGTGATTATACTGATTTTTACTCCAGTATGGAGCATGCTACTAATGTGGGGACTATGTTTAGAGACCCCGAAAATGCCTTATTACCAAACTGGTTACACATTCCCGTGGGCTATCATGGTAGAAGTTCGTCTGTAATTCCTTCAGGTATTCCTGTGCATCGTCCACAAGGGCAAACCTTACCAAACGGTGCTACCGAACCTGTTTTTGGACCGAGTAAATTAGTTGATTTTGAATTGGAAATGGCTTTTATTACTACGGATGCCAACGATTTGGGAGAACCTATTCCTATAGCAGAAGCCGAAGAATATATTTTTGGTTTGGTTTTGTTAAACGACTGGAGCGCGCGCGATATTCAAAAGTGGGAATATGTGCCTTTAGGGCCATTTTTAGCTAAAAACTTTGCATCTTCCATTTCACCATGGATTGTAACTTTAGATGCTTTAGAACCTTACCGGGTTAAAGGCCCTAAACCCTTAAAACCGCAATTAAATTACCTTAAATATAAGGGAGAAAAAAGTTACGATATTCATTTAGAAGTGGCTATTCAACCAAAAGGCGCTAAAGAAACTGTGGTTAGCCATTCAAACTTCAAATATATGTACTGGAACATGGTACAGCAATTAGCGCATCATACAGTTAATGGGTGTCCGGTAAATTCTGGTGATATGATGGGAAGTGGTACTATTTCTGGCCCTACAGAAGATTCGTATGGTTCGATGCTGGAACTGACTTGGAAAGGCGAAAAACCACTTAAAATGAAAGATGGTACCGAACGCAAGTTTATAAATGATAACGATACCGTTATTATGCGTGGACATTGTGAAAAAGACGGTACACGTATCGGTTTTGGTGAAGTATCCACTAAACTCCTTCCTGTTTACAGTAAAAAGTAATATTAATCTTATAATAATTGGAATAATTATTCATTTCGTCGGATATATTAGTATTTTATCCGTAGTTTTAGTATTTTGGCACCACTATTGAAAGTGTAACCAAATAACCTAAACTTTTAACCTATGAAAAAATTATTACTTTCTACACTCATATTGACTTTACTATTAGCTTGCAGTACACGCAGGCAAATGGAAAAAACAATAAGCTACGGTAATTATGACCACGCTATAAATGATGCCATTGGTAAGCTAGAAATAAATAAAGACCGAAAAGGCAAAACCGATATTATCATTTTACTTGAAGAAGCTTTTAATAAAGCCGTTGCAAGGGATTTGGATAATATTAATTTCTTAAAAAAAGATCACAATCCAGAAAGCTATATTGGTATTTTTGATACTTATATAAGTTTAGATAATCGTCAAGAACGTATTAAACCGCTTTTACCGCTTTACATTAAGGATAGACCAGTAAATTTGAATTTTAATGATTATACTGATGAAATAATCGATTATAAAAACAGTGCATCGCTTCAACTTTACAATAATGCCAGTGCCCTATTAAATTCTAATAACAAACTTGATGTTAGGGTCGCTTACGATGTATTGAGAGATATAGAAACCATTAACCCAAACTACAAAGATGTACGCCAATTGATGGAAATAGCGCATCAAAAGGGAAGAGATTTTGTATTAGTTGATATGATTAATGATTCTGGGAAAATAATCCCAAACCGTTTAGAGAACGATTTATTAAACTTTAGCAGTTATGGATTAAATAATTTCTGGTCGGTTTATCACGGCACACCAGAAGAAAAAGTGGATTACGATTTTAATATGCGTGTTAATTTAAGAGGTATTAATATTTCACCAGAGCAAATTAAGGAACGTCAAATTATAAAAGAAAAGCAAATTGCCGATGGTAAAACAAATTTATTGGATGAAAGAGGAAAAGTTGTAAAAGACAGCCTTGGTAATACTATTGAAATAGACAGAATGAAAACGGTAAGATGCGAATATTATGAGTTTATTCAATTTAAAGCATCACAAGTATCAGGTAATGTAGAATATGTGAATTTAAGAACCAATCAATTGGTTGATGCCTTTCCTGTAACGAGTGAGTTTGTTTTCGAACATATTTATGCAACCTCTAGAGGCGATCGTAGAGCTTTAGAAACAAGCCTAATCCCATTTTTAGAAAGACGCGCCATTCCCTTCCCTACGGAAGAACAAATGATTTATGACACTGGAGAAGATTTAAAACTCCAACTTAAAAGCATAATAAACTCGTATTCATTTACACGATAAATAAAAACCATTCCAAAATAATTTTGCTGTTAGCAGTATAAAACTTACTTTTAGTTGGAATTAATTTTAAAAACTAAAAAATGGAAGCATATTGCGTAAAGTGTAAGTCGAAAAGAGAAATGATAGATGCTGCTGAAACTACTATGAAAAATGGTAGAAAAGCTATGAAAGGTAAATGTCCAGAATGTGGCACCGGCATGTTTAGAATAATGGGTAAATCATAAACACCTTATTTTTGAAAAGCAAAAAACTCCTAAATTTCTTTAGGAGTTTTTTGCTTTTTAAAAATTACACCTCAATAAACTGTGTATAATGCTGATAGCGTTCAAAAATTTGGATAACATAATTATAGGGTTCAATACCACGTACATAGCCATATTTAACCACAGGATCGCGGTAATTTTTAGGCTGACTTAATTCTAAAATCATATCCTCAACATTATTGTCCCAAACGGTTTCATCCAGTCCACGTTTTTTAGCTAGGTTTTGGGCATCTTTAACATGATATAATCCGGAGTTGTAAGATGCCATTGTAAACTTAATACGTTGAATTGAATCTGTTATGTTCTCAAAATTCCTCCACAACTGTTTCAAATATTTAGTTCCCCCTTTAATGCTTTGTTTAGGATCTGCCCTATTAGTGACTCCAAGTTCTTTGGCTGTATTTGGCATTAATTGCATTAACCCTGATGCTTTTGCCCAAGAACTTACTCTTGGGTCGAATTTTGATTCTTGATAAATTTGAGAAGCCACTAGTCGCCAGTCCCAATTTAAAGTTTTTGAGTATTGTTTTATTAAATCATCGTAGGGACTTATTTGCTGTTTATTTAGACTGTAAAAATTACTTTTTATTCGTCTTCTAAAGTTTTTTTTGTTTTTAAAATACTTATTATAAATAACATTAAAGTCAATCTGTCTTTTTATTTCTTCTAACCAATTGTTGGTTGCGATAAGTAAATTTTGAGAATCATGCCTTGTTGCCCAGGCAATACGCTGGGAAAAACTAACAGGCACCTTTACATCCAAAATGGGGTAATAGGTTGCCATAATACTTGCAATATTATCGTCTGAAATGGTATATTTTATTTCTCCTTTAGCAACTCTTTCTATTATTTCATCGGTAGACATCTCTCCAGAAAGTATATTTATATATATCATGCCGCCTAACTCTTCTGATAAATTATATATTCTTTCTTTATAAGACGACATCTCCCTCACAGAAATGGTATCGCCTAATAAACCTATGGGATCTTGAACTAGCGCATTTTCTAAATTTTTCCATGGCATAGTTCTCCAATTATCTGGTTTTTTTTGCACTAAAACCTGCTTAGTTAAATACAAATGATCAGTAAAGGAAACGTCTTCTTTTCTATTGGCAGTAATAGTTAGACCATAAGCCACAATATCACCTTCACCATTATTTAATTTTTCAAAAAGCTCATCTATATTATCAACTACTATTATTTCTAAATCTACATCTAAATACTCCGAAAATCGTTCTAGTAATTCAAATTCATAACCCATTGGGCGCCCTTTATATAAAAAATAAGATGTCCCACTATATACTGTTAAAGCTCTTAATTTCCCGGATTTTTTAATTTGCCCTAAATCCCACTCTTTGGGAGCTTCAATAACTTCTTTTTTGTCAATAGAATCTTTTTCACAACAGAGACATAAAAACAAAACCAAGTACATTAGTTTTAAACTTATATTTAAAGCAATTTTCTTTTTCATTAAATATTATTGATAAACTCTAATATAATCAACCACCATACTACTTTCTTCAAAAGCAGGGTCGATATCTGGTTCAATAGCTATATTCAGTAACACGTATTGATCTGTATTAAATGGCCATGTAGTTGCATCCTTTTTAGATGGTTTATAAGTATAGTACTGTTCACCATCAACACTGAAAATCATTTTATCTTCATACCATTCAAGACTATAAATATGAAATTGGTTTGAGACATTTTCTAAAACCTTACCACCTAGGTTGACTACATCATCTCCAGCACTGGCAGCCGTATGAACCGCACTTTGAATATAGTTTTGTCTTTTCCCCCAATGTTCTAAAATGTCAATTTCGCCACAAACGGGCCAATATGTTGTACCAAAGCCTTGTTGTTCCCAGTAAGCTCCAGGCTCGTTTACGTTTTTATTTAGCATCCAAATGGCTGGCCAAGTACCAAATCCAATTGGTAATTTTGCCCTTACCTCTACCCGACCATAAGTAAAAGCAAATTTTGAATTTAATCTAGCCGATGTGTATTCCTTTATTTCTCCTTGATCATTAAATATTTCTTTCTTAGCAACTATATTTAAAAAACCATCCTTTACAAATGAGTTTTCTATGCGATCCGTGTAATGATTTATTAAACCACCATACCAATCCCCTCCTGCCGGCAATTGCGTTTGATGAAACCATTTTGTAGAATCTATGGGACCGTTTTCATTAAACTCATCAGACCAAACTAACTTATCAAACTTTGTACTTGACGTGCTTTTTGATTTAGCACAATTAATTGTTGAGAAGGAAACAAAAAGCAATACTATTAATAATGAAAAGCGCATATTTAGATTGTTATTAAAAATAATAATCTAAATATACTGTTTACAAAATACTTAAAAAAATAAAATAGCTAATAAAAAATTTCTTGAAACTGACTATCCCCGAGGCAAGCCATAGGGGATAGTCAGTTTCATTTTGGACGAAGGGGCCAAAAACCGTCCCGAAATTTCGGGATTATATTTTGCCTTACCCGGAACTGCGAAAATGCAGTTCCGACCTCTCTCAAGGAGAGGTAAATCGGAAACCCCGAGGCAGAGCCGTCGGGGAATTATTTAGATTAATGTATTATAGATATTGTTGAAGATTAACATCATTTATTTGACCATGCGAAGTATGTAATACCACTACCCCGTTTTTAATGACCAAAAGTTGTGGCGATTCGTGCATCACTTGAAATTTATTGGCTATGGCGTTAGAAACAGCTCTGTAATTCAGTAAATCCAAGTAGTATAGATCTAAATCTTTTTCTGTAAGTTGGTACCCACTAACAAACTGCCGCATCACCATACTACTAATACCACAGCGTATAGAATGTTTAAAAATAACCTGCGTTTTTGTAGCCGACTTACTTTCTATATGATTTAATTGCTGTAAGTCGTTTAAAGGTATCCAAGGCAAAACCCTTTCTTCTTTTGCCTCTCCTGAACTTCCAAATATTTTATTAAATAATCCCATATAAATAATTTCTTTTTTCATTTCCGTGAAAGCGGAAATCTTATTATAACTTGTTATGTAAGTCGGAACCTATTCCAAATCTTACAAACTGACTAAAAGTCACACTATCACTGTGTTGAACCGACACTTTGTCTTTTAATTTTAGTTGGTAAGATTATTGACCTATTGATTGTGTAAATGTAAAACAATAAAGATTTCCGCGAAAGCGAAAACATAAAACAACAGAATATATGAACTTAAATAATTATACAATAAAATCGCAAGAAGCCATACAGCAAGCCCAACAAATTGCTCAAGGTTTAGGACACCAGCAAATTGAAAATGAGCATATTTTTAAAGGTATTTTTGAAGTTGATGAAAACGTGTTACCATTCATTTTAAAAAAATTGAATGTGAACCTAAATGTCTTAAAATTAGCTTTAGATAAGCAATTACAAAGTTTTTCTAAAGTCTCTGGAGCAGAATTGATGCTATCTCGTGAAGCTGGTAAAACCCTAAACGAAGCATCTATTATTGCCAAAAAAATGAACGATGAATACGTGTCTATTGAGCATCTTATTTTAGCTGTTTTCAAATCGAATAGTAAAATAGCACAAATGCTTAAAGACCAAGGTGTTACTGAAAAGACCCTAAAAGCGGCTATTGAAGAATTACGAAAAGGCGAAAATGTAACCTCGCAAAGTCAAGAGGAAACTTATAATGCACTAAATAAATACGCGAAAAACTTAAACCAGTTAGCCAAAGATGGAAAGTTGGACCCCGTTATTGGTCGTGATGAAGAAATACGTAGAATTCTTCAAATTTTAACACGAAGAACCAAGAACAATCCCATTTTAGTTGGTGAACCCGGTACGGGTAAAACAGCTATAGCGGAAGGTTTAGCGCATAGAATTATCGACGGCGATATTCCTGAAAACTTAAAAGACAAGCAAATTTTCGCCTTGGATATGGGCGCACTAATTGCGGGCGCTAAATATAAAGGCGAATTTGAAGAGCGCTTAAAAGCAGTGATAAAAGAGGTAACAACCAGCGAAGGTGATATTCTGTTATTTATAGACGAAATACACACGCTTGTTGGCGCTGGTGGCGGACAAGGCGCCATGGATGCAGCAAACATTTTAAAACCGGCTTTGGCACGTGGAGAACTTCGTGCTATTGGTGCAACCACTTTAGATGAATATCAAAAATACTTTGAAAAGGACAAAGCTTTAGAACGTCGTTTTCAAAAAGTAATGGTTGATGAACCTGATACGGAAAGCGCTATTTCAATTTTACGTGGTATTAAGGAAAAGTACGAAACACATCATAAAGTACGTATTAAAGATGAGGCTATTATTGGTGCGGTTGAATTATCGCAACGCTATATCACCAATCGGTTTTTACCAGATAAGGCCATCGATTTAATGGATGAAGCAGCTTCTAAACTGCGTATGGAAATCAATTCCAAACCCGAAGAACTTGATGTTTTGGATAGAAAAGTGATGCAGCTGGAAATTGAAATTGAAGCGATTAAACGTGAAAAAGACGAATCGAAATTAAAATCATTACGTTCTGATTTAGCAAATTTAAAAGAGCAGCGTAATGCCATCAATGCGAAATGGAAAAGTGAAAAAGAAGTGGTTGATAATATTCAAAACACAAAACAAGCTATTGAAAACTATAAATTAGAGGCTGAAAAGGCTGAACGTGAAGGCGATTATGGAAAAGTAGCAGAGTTGCGTTACGGCAAAATAAAAGAAGCCCAAGAAGAATTGGAAATCCTTCAAAAGAAACTGCAAGAACGATCTGAAACTTCTTTAATAAAGGAAGAAGTTACTTATGATGATATTGCTGAAGTCGTAGCAAAATGGACAGGAATTCCTGTTACAAAAATGATACAAAGCGAGCGTGAAAAGCTTTTGAAACTTGAAGATGAATTGCATAAACGTGTAGTGGGGCAAGAAGAAGCCATTGAAGCGGTTAGTGATGCGGTTAGACGAAGTCGTGCAGGTTTACAAAACCCAAAAAAACCTATTGGCACCTTCCTGTTTTTAGGAACTACCGGTGTGGGCAAAACAGAACTTGCTAAAGCTTTAGCTGAATATTTGTTTGATGATGAAAATGCCATGACTCGTATTGATATGAGCGAATACCAAGAACGTCATGCGGTAAGCCGATTAGTTGGTGCACCTCCAGGATATGTTGGTTACGACGAAGGCGGGCAACTTACTGAGGCTGTTAGAAGAAAACCGTATTCAGTAGTATTGCTGGATGAAATTGAAAAAGCACATCCAGACACCTTCAATATCCTTTTGCAGGTTTTAGATGAAGGCCATTTAACAGATAATAAAGGACGTGTGGCTGATTTTAAAAATACGATAATCATCATGACCTCAAACATGGGAAGTACTATAATTCACGATCGTTTTGAAGCCACAAAAGATATCGATTCGGCTATTGAAGCCGCTAAAGTAGATGTGCTTGCTTTACTAAAACAAAGTGTACGTCCTGAGTTTTTAAACAGAATAGATGATACGGTGATGTTTACACCTTTAAGTAAAGAAGACATTGTAAAAATAGTTGGCTTACAACTTAAAGGAATCAAGAAAATGATAGCGCAACAAGGCATCACTTTTGATGCGACACCAGAAGCTGTAAATTATTTAGCTGCTAAAGGATATAATCCAGAATATGGTGCAAGACCTGTAAAACGTGTGATTCAAAAAGAAGTTTTAAATGCGTTGAGTAAAGAAATTCTAGCAGGAAAAGTAACAACGGATAGTATTATTTTGCTAGATGCTTTTGATGATTATTTGGTTTTTAGAAATCAAGGAGATTTGGTTACCGAAGAATTATAAAATAAAACGACTTTTTCTGTAACATTTAATACAGAATAGAGTCTATATAATTGGTTGGTTGTCTGTTTAATTGCAGACGGTTTAAAGCAACATGAATCTTGAAAAAGAGGATTGTTGCTTTTTTCAATAAACCACTATGGATTTGAAATCCATAGTTTTAAAATAAAAGAATGAAATTCTTTTTAA
>TARA_R110002049_G_scaffold290785_1_pt1 | contig 10408 bp, 11 predicted proteins | sample TARA_R110002049 | Tara Oceans TARA_R110002049 (sample SAMEA4396941) | marine metagenome | biome: Polar Biome; feature: [SRF] surface water layer (ENVO:00010504); material: water (ENVO:00002006), including particulate matter (ENVO:01000060) such as... | depth 5 m
AAGATGAACAACTTTTTTCTTTTAAATCATAATGCACAACGGGTTTTCATATATATTTAAAGAATAAAAATTAGTTTATGATTCTAAATAATGCACATTGAAAAACTATTCCTTAATAATCTTCAAAATGGTAGGCAAAACAACCAATAAAAGCGGCAAGGCAAAAACCAAACCTCCAATAACAGCAATGGCCAAAGGTTGGTGCAATTGCGCGCCAGCACCAATGCCCAACGCTAATGGTGTCAATGCCATAATGGCCGCAAATGCGGTCATTAATTTAGGACGCAATCGTGCCGCAATAGCATACTCGATTTTTTCAATATGAGATAACGCACCCTCACTTTCTTGATATTGCCTGTATGTAAAAATGGTGTTTTCGCCAATAATGCCAACAATCATAATAATACCCGTATAACTACCAACATTGAGCGCAATGCCTGTTACATACAAACTCAATAAACAACCCGAAACCCCTAAAACTGAAATAACAATAATGGCCAAAGCGATTTTTATTTTTCTAAAGAGGAACAAAATCACAATAAAAACAAGCAATATGGCGGATATTAAAATCATCATTAATTCTTTGAATGCATTTTGCTGTTCTTTATAAGCCCCACCATACACAACGGAATACCCAGCGGGAAGCGACACCTTTTCAGTCAAATGACGTTGGATGTCTTTAAGCGTTGAACCCAAATCCCGATTGTTCAACCTTGCCGTAATGATACCCATTGATTTTTGATTTTCACGATTGATTTCGGCAACACCTTTGCTTATTTCAACAGATGCGACTTGATTAATTGGCACGCTTGAACCATTGGGCAATAAAATAGTCGTGTTTTTTATATCAGACACAGACGTTTTATGTGCATCGGGATAAATAAGGCGAATAGCTACCATCTGCTCTTTATCTATCATTGAACTTACAACGGTGCCTTCTATTTGGATTTGCAATTGCAATTGGAAATCGGCAACCGTCATCCCTAATTGGGCAAGCATTGGCACATTTGGAACGATTGATAAACTTGGGCCTGCAACAATGATTCCGTCGTTTACATCGGCTGTGCCCGGCACTTTTTCTATTTCTTTTGCAATTTCCCTTGATATACTTTCCAAAGTGTTTACATCAATTCCAAAAACCTTGACCTCAATGGGCTGTACGGAACTCATTAAATCACCCAACATATCACCAATTACCTGACCAAAATCTATGGTCAGCTGTGGTACTGCCTCTTCAACACGTTTCCGAATGTCATCTGAAACCTCCTCTGTTGTTTTGTTGCGTTTATCTTTCAGTTTAATTAAATAATCGCCCCGATTGGGTTCGGTAATAAAGAATCCCATTTGTGTTCCCAATCTTGCGGAATAGGCTTCCACTTCGGGCTGTGTATCTAAAATACCATTAACAATTTGAAGCATGTTGTCGGTTTCTTCCAAGGTAGTTCCGGCAGGGCTGTTATAATCCAACACAATACTGCCTTCATCCATTTCGGGTAAAAATCCAGAAGGTAATTTTGAGGGAATTACGATGAGTATCAATATACAAATCATTAAAAACAACATGCCAATGATTGGTTTTTTCAGTACACCATGAATCCATTTTGTTTTTGGTTCGTGCTTGCGTTCCACCGGTTTATTTCGCGTAAAAAGAATGGACAACACCGGAACGATGAGCCAAGTTACCAAAAACGAAGCCGATAAAGCAATAACCATACTAAACGCCATAACTTTAAAATAGGCACCTGCAACACCTGTCATCAATACAAATGGAATAAAAATGACCAACGTACTTAACGAAGATCCTAACATGGCTGGGAATAAATGTGTGATGGCCTCGTGGGCAACCCAATCCATTTTCTCTTTTGGATGTTCTTCCCTTATTTTATGGATTTGTTATATGATAATAACCACATCATCTATCATCAACCCAATAGCTGCGGCAACAGCGCCCAAAGTCATAATATTGAATGTATAACCTACCACATCAAGAACAATAAGCGTTAATGACAACGTTACCGGAATGGTAAATAGCACCACCATACTTGCCGAAAACGACCGAAGAAACAGTATAACTACAAAAAGGGCCAAAACCAATCCAATCCAGAGCACATCTTTAATACTTGAAATGCTGGTATTTACAAAATCTGCTTGTTTATAATAGGGTTTCAATACCACGCCCTTGGGCAGCATTTTTGAAAGTTCCGCCACTTTTTGCTCTATGGTATTATTGACCTCAATAAGATTCGCATTTGGCTGTTTTACCACGGCAATGATGGGAACGTTTTTACCATTCGCTAGGATTTTTATATACTCCTTAACTTCAGAAACTTTAATAGTTGCAACATCTTTTAAGCGAATTAATCGATTTGGGCTATTGATAATGACCAAGTTTTGCAAATCGTCCATATCATATACGGCATTATCGGTAAGCGTCAAATACATGCGGTTGAAATCTGTAATGTATCCATTAGATTGCAATAGGTTGGAATTAACAATGGCATTTTGAATGGTAGCAATTGAAATACCCAAAGATTTGATAACATTGGGCTTTAAAACAACCTGAAACTCTTTATCCTTTCCACCAATAACAGCAATGTCAGAAACGCCAGGCGTAGCAGCCAAATAAGGCTTGATTTGATATTTCGCAATTTTTTTTAAATCTACTTGCGACAGTCCTTCGCCTTCTAAAGAATAGCCCATTACAGGCAAAATAGAAGGGTTCATTTTTTCAACTGAAAAAACAGTATTGGGCAAAACACTCCCTTGTGATTGGTTGATAAAGGATTCAATTTGCGATTTTGCGGTATTGATATCGGTGTTCCAATCTAAAAACACAGAAATCTCACAACTACCGCGAGCCGTTGTACTACGAATGTATTGCAAGCCTTCGGTACGACGCATGATGTTTTCCAAGGGAATGGTAACCGTTGTCATCATTTTATCTACCGGTTGCTGGCCCGCATCTGCAATAACTTTTATTTTTGGAAATGTGATGTCTGGAAATAGCCCCGTTTTTAAATTTTGGTACGTAAAAATGCCACCTACAAGCATCAAAATGCCAATGGCAAGTAGCGGAAATTTATAGTTTGAATGTAGCTTCTTCATTATTTTTTAGCACTTACAATGGTAGAATCCTGCATTTGGTACGCCCCTTGCGTAATGACCAAATCATTGACTTTAAGGCCTTCAGATTTCACTTGTACAAGAAAATCGTTTTTAAGAAGCGGTACGACGCTCTGTTTTAATGCAAGCGAATCGTTTGTTACTTTCATAACCCAAAACTCCGTTAATAATTCATTGGTCTGTAAAGCCGTTTTGGGAATGGATAGAGCAGCCATATCTTCTTTATAGATAGTCCTTACTTGTACATTCAAATTTTTCAGGAAGGTTCGCATTTGGCAACGCAATCAAAAAAACTTGGGATTGCGCTACAGGATCTATTGTTGGTAAAGTGCCTGTTACTTTCGCGTTGAGCAATTCGCCATTTTGCAGTATCATTTCGCAAGAAGAACCTATTTGTAAAACATCTTCATATTCGTAAGGCACATTTACTTGAACTACGAGCGATTTGGGTTGCACTACCGTAGCCAAGACATCTCCTTCGGCAACATAATCATCTTGGGTAACGTTCAGTACGGTAAAAATACCTGTTGCATTGCTATTTATGGTAATGGGGCTAATAAGTTTCCTTAAAGAACTATCAATTTTCACAGCTTCTTTTAGTGCATCTTGTTCTTTGGTCCTAACCGATGCAAAGATTTGTCCGCGACCAATATGGTCTCCAATTTCATAGGACATCCCAGAAATATAACCCGTAACATTAGACCGAATATTTTCCTTTTTTTGGTATTGCGTAACGCCATTGAACGTGAGGTATTCTTTAATATCATTTTTTTGCACGGATGCAACCGCTACATGAATGGGTGCCTTTTTTTCTGAAACCGTTTCCGTATTTTTTTTACAAGCCGTAAAACCTATAATTAAAAGCATTGCGATTAAATATCTAGAGTCTTTTTTTTCATGATCAATTACCAATTAATATAATTATACTGGCTTTTTAATAACCAGTAGTTGGTTTGCATTTGTAATTTGGTATAAGCATTCTGTTTGTAATTCTGAATGACATTGAGATAATCTACAATGGATATTTGACCTTGAACCAATTTTCCTTTATAGATTTCCAATATGTTTTTCTGATTTTCAAGTTGTTTGTCAAGCAAATGCATACTTTCATCCAAAGCCTGTATTTGCTGTACAATGGTTTTAAGATTGTTATCCAATTGAACCTTTGCATTTTCTTTGTAGAATTCCAAACTTTCCTCTTTTAAGGTACTTTGTTGCGCATTTAGTTTGCGTTGTTTTCCATCGTAAATAGGAATTGCCAAACGCAGCCTGGCACTTGCCCCAAATCTTCGATAAATGCTGGGGGTCTCAACGGCATTTAAACCCGTATTTGCATACGTAATTATTTGTGGTTTGTATTGATTTTCAAAAACACGTTGATTCGCAACAATTTGCAAACTATCATTTTCAAACTTTTTCTGGTAAAAAAATTGTGAAGGTTTTGGTTCGTTATCAAAAGTGGGGCTTCTAATTTTTTAACTTTACCAATGGGCATTCCGCTTAAACTATACAATTGATTGATAGCTATTTTAAGATTATTTTGTAATTGCTGAAGCTCTAACGTCTTTCCGTCAACGTCCAATTGCAACACTAAATAATCGCTTTCCATTAAAACAGCCTGTTCCACCAATAACTTTACAACTTGTAACCGTTTTTCAAGGTCTTTCAGAATATCCTTTGTAAATGTTTCTTGCAATTGCAATTGATAGGCAAGTATATAGGCATCCGTTATATTTTTTACAATAGTATGTGTGGTTTCTTCGGAAGAAAGTGATATGCAATTATTTTGGATTTTATTCTGGAACAAGAAATTATCGGTAACCGCCTGATTGAATAAATTTTTGGTCACATTTATTTGTGCCGAATACAGACCGCCATTTGTAATGCCAACATCATAGCCAAAGGCATTGCCCGAAGGCGCTGTGGTAATGTCTATTACCTTGCCGTCATTATTAAAATAAGGTGCAACCATCACTTCAGAAGTGGCATTGATTTGGAACGCTTTATTTTGGGCAACAATAATGCTGTTTTGAACCTCTCCTATTTTTAAAAGATGATTGTTTTCATTTAAAGTAGGGGCATTTTCTTTTGCTTGTTTTACAAAATAATCAAGGTTCTCTTCATTTTGGGCAAAGGAAAAAAAACCTATAAAACAGACAATTGACAAACGTAATATAGTCTTCAAAACAATGAATTAAATGAATTATAATAGTAAAAGTAATTATAAATTCTAAAGAAGACCTAAAGTAAAAATCTATACTTGATACAGAAAAGAAATCTTATCTTGGATGATTAGCTTTTGCCGTTAAATATCCGTATGGAAACTACTTCCCGATACAGAAAGTAATTATCCACTATATATAGAAAATTAAACATCAAAGGCACAAATAGAGTACAATAATTTTACGTACCCATCCCTATAATGGATAAATGATTTGCTTTGTTTATATTTGGTTTTAATTTTTTTCATGATGGATGAAAACAGTACAAACAAGACAGAATACAGAACAGAATCAAAGGAGGATGTTGTTAAAGAATTTATACCAGTTGTCAAAGAGTTTTTGAAAGACACTATTGTTTTACTTCTCATTTTAGGTAATGTTATTTTTCTTTACTTTAACAATAAGATTGATAATTGTACACTAGGAACGTTATTAGGTTCTATAATTGGTTATTCTATAGGAAACTTCAAGTCTAATAATTCTAATCATTAATCGTCATATAATTTATCAGTTATATAATCAAAAATTTTTTATCCACAAAAATTGAATTAAGAATACTATTAAAGGGGCGCATATCGTAAAAAGAACCCATAGTATAAACCCTGTTAAATTTTCCATTTTCAATAGTTTTTAATTATACACTATATTTTTAACTTCCTTGCTGTCCTTGGCTTTCCAATACTCTAGTTCCTTATCTTGGCTTAAGGCGTTTTTAAGGAATTTCTCAAACTCGTTACCTCGATAATTTCTATGGTTGAATTTCCATTCGTATTCCAACAGATAAAAGGGTAAATACTTTTTACTTAACGACTTATAGCTACCTTTAATACCGTTCTTAACGTAACGCCAAAAACCCTCGATTGTATTAACATGCACAATGACTTTGCTGAACGATTTTGAGTGATTTATTTCAAGTCTATCAATATAATTTTCCAAATCTTTATATGACCTGAAACCATCTGTAAGAAGTATTGAGTTTTCTTGTTTTGCATAGGTTTTAAGCATGTGCAAAAGGTTTCGCTTAGTTAATTTTTCAATAAGTTTAGTTTTAACCATGCCTTTACGTTGTACCATGCCAGCAACCGAAATTTTTTTAGTGTGGTGGTGGAAATATTAGCTTCATTATCTTCAGATTTTTTTAAACGTCTGGATTTACCACCAAAATAACTTTCGTCCATTTCTATCATACCGTTTAGTTTTGTGCCTTTTATTAGCATTCCTATACGAACTCTCATAGCTAAGTAATAAGAAGTTTTATAACTTCCACCTATGTTTCTTTGAATCTCTTTTGCTGAAATACCTGATTTTGAGTTTAACATCATGGTTATTACTACGAACCATTTTGGTAATGGTAAGCGAGTATCTTCAAAAATAGTATCTACAAATACCGAAAATGACCGTTTACAATTTTTGCAAGTATGCCGTGTTTTCTCGGTTTTTTGGCGATTTGTTTTGGTTGAGCCACAATAAGTGCATTTTACAACTTTTCCCCAACGTAATTGTTCCAGTAATTTCAAGCATTTTGCCTGTGTATTGTATTTTTTTGTACTTCTAATATTGTCATTGCTTATGTATTGATTTTATTATACTTTTACTCAAAACTCATTCCGTTATAGGGAGAGGTGCGTAATTTTATTCTGATTTGTCATTTATATTAGATTAAGAACACCAATAATCTAACACATTTTTAAATAATCATATAACCACATATTTTTTATTTTTCAAATACGAAATATAAACAACTAAACCCCATGTGCTTACAGAAAAATAATTTTCATCAAATAAGTTCTGCTTGAAAAGTTTAAATAACAAAATCATTAAAGATTTTTTTACTTTCTGTAATCCTTTATAGATAACTTTTATTTTACCTATTTTTACAGACCAGATTTTATTTTAATGACCATTTTAAAAACTATACTTTACTTTTCTATTTTCAAGCATCCTCTCAATAAGTTAGAATTGCTTAAGTTTTCAATAATTTCATCCGAAGACGCTTTGAATGAACAACTTTCTTTATTATTACAAAAAGGGACAATATTCAAAATTGGTGATTTTTATACCGACCACAATGATTCTTCAATTATTGAACGGAGATTAATCGGAAATCAAAGAGCTAAAGAAATTATGCCAAAAGCAGTCAAAGTATCTAGGCGTATTGCCAAATTCCCATATGTAGAATGTGTTTGTCTATCAGGAGCATTATCTAAGGGATATTATGATGATAATGGAGATTTTGATTTTTTTATTATAACAAAACCAAATCGTTTATGGATTGCTAGAACTTTATTGGTTTTTTATAAAAAGGTATTTTTATTAAATTCAAAAAAATATTTCTGCGTGAATTATTTCATTAGTAGTGATAATTTAGAGATTCCTGAGCAAAATTTGTTTACAGCTACAGAAATAGTAACATTGATTCCTTTGTATGGAAGAGATACGTTCAAAGCATTTTTAGACGCAAATACTTGGGTACTCCCCTATTTTCCTAACAAACCAATTACCCAAACAAACACTACTAGAGATACGAAAAAAAATGCTGTATCTCAGCTAATTCAAAAACTATTGAATGGTAATTTTGGGCTCTTAGTAGATAAAAAACTTCAAAAAATAACCTTAAAAAAATGGGTGAAAAAGTTTAAACATTTAGCAGATGAAGATTTCAATATTGCAATGAAATCTACAAGACAAGCATCAAAACATCATCCACAAAATTATCAAAATAAAGTTACCAAACGTCTTCATGAACGTTATACTGAAGTTATTAAACAGTTCAATTTGAAATCCCATGAGGAACATGCTTGATATCGTTTTTTCACATTCCTATTATTATAAGTTTGATACCAAACAATGGGAAAACAAAGCACCATATCCTCCATTAGGAACGCTTTATGCGGCTTCTTATCTACGTGAAAATGGTTATAAAGTTGGTGTGTATGATGCGAATCTTTTAGATGATCCAAAAACAATTGAACCGTATTTACAAAAACATCAACCAAAAACATTTGTTTTATATGATGACGGATTTAATTATTTAACAAAAATGTGCTTAACCACTATGCGTGAAGCTGCTTTTAAAATGATTAAGATTGCTAAAAAACTAAATTGTAATGTAATTGTATGCAGTTCAGATTCTACAGATCATTATGAAAAATACTTAGATTCAGGAGCCGATTATGTAATTCAAGGTGAAGGTGAAATTTCTTTAAAAGAATTGGTAGATTCACATACAAATAATGAAGATTCAACTTCCATTAAAGGAATAATTTTCAAAAAAAACGGAAGAATCACAAAGAACCCAAAACATCCCGTATTGCGTAATTTAGACGAATTACCAATGCCAGCTTGGGATTTAATTGATATTGAACCCTATCGAAAAATCTGGAAAACTGGCGGAAATGAATTTACACTAAACATAGCGACAACAAGAGGTTGCCCGTTTAAATGTAACTGGTGCGCAAAACCAATTTATGGAAATCGCTACAATTCACACTCACCCGAATATATTACTAAACATATTAAATACCTAAGTGAAACTTATGGTGTCAATCGTTTTTGGATGTGTGACGATATTTTTGGTTTAAAACCAAATTGGGTTCAAAATTTCAATATAGAACTAAAAAAAGAAAACCTTTCTATTTCTTATTACATACAAAGTCGTGTTGATTTATTACTTAAAGAGGATACCATTGATGCTCTGGCAGAAAGTGGACTAGAAGAAGTTTGGGTTGGTGCAGAAAGTGGGTCACAAGCCATTTTAGACGCAATGGACAAAGAAACCAAAGTAGAACAAATATATCAAGCTACACGTTTGTTAAAAGAAAAAAAAGTGCGTGTTGCTTTCTTTATTCAATTTGGCTATTTGGAAGAAACAAAAGAAGATATTGAGAAAACCATAAAGATGATTAAAGAATTAGTTCCTGATAATATCGGTATATCCGTTTCATATCCTCTTCCTGGTACTAAATTTTACGATAAAGTAAAAGATGATCTGCAGTTAAAGGCCAATTGGACAGATTCTGATGACTTGGCAATGCTTTTTAAAGGAACTTATACTACGCAGTATTATAAAAAATTACAACGATATGTGCACAAAGAATATCGAAAAAGCCAAGGTATCTATAATTTAAAATATTTCAATACTAGCGAATTCAAATCTATACTTAAATTAGCTTACTATTTCCCAAGTGCTTTTTACGATAAAATAATTTTAAAAAAGCTAGCGAAACAATAGGCTTATGAACTGGAAAATTAAAGCGCTAATTCAAAAAATTTTATCTACAACAAAACTTGGAGACAGTTTAAATCATATTCCTGCAACTTTAAATAAAAAATATCATTATAATGTTACATTTTACCAAGCACATGAATGTATAAGAAAATTCAGTTACTGCAACATAGATGTTTCTACAAAAAAAACAGCTTTAGAAATAGGTACTGGATACTCTTTAATTTCAGCTATTATTCTATCTATTATTGGTTTTCAAAAAATCATAACTATAGACATTACGAAAGACATAAGATTTTCTTCATATAAAAAACAAGTCCATTATTTGGATCACCCCGAAATTTTAAAATCAATACACTCTGTAAGCATTTTTACAGAGCAAGAAATAATAAGCAAGATAAATGAAATTCAAAAAACCAAAACTTTAGATTCGCTTTTTAAACTATTAAACATTAAGTATATAGCACCATACACATTTAGTGAGGTACTTACCTATGCTAAAGAATTTGATTATATATCTTCTCAGGTAGTATTAGAACATGTTTCACCTGAAATTTTAAACGACTTATTTCAATTCACAAAAAAAACAATCCATAAAGACCAGTTTTGTGTACATACTATTAATTTTATAGACCATTTTGCCAATCCTGGCTTTTTTCAGGACAAATCTATCTCTGAATTTAATTTTTTAAAATATTCAGATAAATATTGGAAATATTGGGCAGGAAATTCGATAGCATATACCAATAGATTATCTTATTTATATTATCTTGAATTATGTAAAAAATTTGATTTAAAAATAGTTGACTTTATTGGCGATAATTATAGAATAACAAAA
>TARA_R110002049_G_scaffold206066_1_pt1 | contig 10404 bp, 5 predicted proteins | sample TARA_R110002049 | Tara Oceans TARA_R110002049 (sample SAMEA4396941) | marine metagenome | biome: Polar Biome; feature: [SRF] surface water layer (ENVO:00010504); material: water (ENVO:00002006), including particulate matter (ENVO:01000060) such as... | depth 5 m
CAATCATTTGTAACAAGTAGTTGTATTCTGTCATCCCGACGAACCTAGAAATAGGTAGTATCAAAAACACTGTTAATCATTTGATTTTCAGTGTTTTTTGTTTTTAGCAATTTTATTTGATATCAAATGATATCAAATGTGCACACCTAATTCGGTGTGCAAATCGGTGTGCAACTGTTCACTGGAATTGTAGTAAATTGAAAGAACTTTAGAGTAAGATTTGACTTTCGTCTTTACAAATTATTGTTTAACTAAAGTTTTTACAAATGAGAACAAATCAGACTTTTACTGTTATTTTCTTTACTAGGAAATCGAGAAGTATTCAAAACCTGCTAGCCATTTATGTTCGCATCACCATTTTGGGCAAACGAGCGGAAATAAGTTTAAAGAGAAATATCGAAACCGTGAAATGGGACGCGGACAAAGGCAGGGGAAAAGGCAATTCCGAAGAAATCCGAATCCTCAACTCCTATTTGGATCAAGTGAGGAGCAAACTAATGCAATGCCATAACCAACTTATCCAGGAAGATAAGATAATATCCTCGAATGCCTTAAAATTACGGTTTTTAGGGGAGGATAGTGTAACTAAGAGTTTATTGGATCTAATCGACTATCACAATGAGAACATGGTCCATGTCTTAAAACCCGGTACCATGAAGAATTATTATACGACTGAGAAATACCTAAAGCGATATTTAAAAACTAAGCTCAAACGCGGTGATATTTTTCTGAAGCAACTCAATTATGGTTTCATTTTGGATTTTGAACAGTTTTTAAGGAGAAGTCTGAACAGCAAGAAACAACGGAGTCTTAGCAATAATGGTGTAATGAAACATCTGGAACGGTTCAAGAAGATGGTGAATCTTGCAGTAAAATTGGAATGGATGAAAAAGAACCCATTCGACCGCTTTCAATTAAGGTTCAATAAATTTGATAGAGTATTCCTAACGGAAAGGGAATTACAGTTAATAGAGGACATCGAATTCAAACGGGAAAGACTGCAACAGGTTAAGGATTGTTTCGTATTTTCTTGTTATACAGGTCTTTCGTACATTGACATAAAAGGACTCACCGCAGAGAAGATTACAAAAGGACTGGACAATCGCAATTGGATATACACCAAACGGGAAAAAACAAACGAATTGGTAAGGATACCAATTCTGCCCCAAGCTTGGGAAATTCTGGAAAGGTATAAAAATGGCCCTACCCATAATGGTTTACTTCCAATCTGTTCCAATCAAAAAGTCAACGTCTATCTCAAGGAAATTGCTACTGCATGTGGGATAAATAAAAATATTACTTTTCATGTGGCTCGTCATACCTTTGCTACAACGGTAATGCTGTCCAACGGGGTGCCGATTGAAACGGTCTCAAAACTTCTTGGCCATACAAAATTAACCACTACCCAAATCTATGCTAAAGTAGTAGAGTCAAAAATAAGTGAGGATATCGGTAATCTATTGGAGCGGTTCCAGGCTAAAGAAAATAGAAGTGCTATTGAAGAAAAAGAGAAAGAAAGTGGACTAAGGGGTGGAACGATCGACCCCAAATCTTACCATAACTTAATTGCGCATGGATCCTGATTCGATTTTATAGTGTTCGGGCGGATAAGCGTTAAATAAAATCGAATTAGGGCGCATTGTGCTTTTGTTCAGGAACACAATGCCATTACCACAATTTTGGTCTAATATCCGATAATAAACGTTTGTACATGACTAATCTCCATTCATTATTTTACCGATTTTAAGAAGATACTGTTAAGTCCAAATAAAAAGATTGGGTCATTGTGATCCAGATTTAATAGGAACTTTCAAGGGTTTTGACCCAATGACTAAAATTCTCGATATACTATTAGGAGCCAAGTCATTTAAGTCTAGTACATATTACTAGGATATTATTTACAGTAAAAACTTCAATGATTATAGGGGTTTCGATGGGAATTACATTAATAATAGGACAGTGTCTCAAAATTGATAAGGTAGTATAATTCTAAAAACCAATGATTTACAATCTGTAACACCGCTTTAGCGTGTTACCCTCTTGCTTTTCCCCTTATATTAGAATACAGTATATTGTGGAAAGTTATGAAATTTCTTTGTCTAGTCCGTATAAGGGATTATTACTTAATTGTGTTTAAACGATAAAAAATAGTGAAGCTGAAATGGTAGTGTAACCTTAGGTTTGGATATGGGAGCCTGTTTAGAGCATATGCAACTTCTACTTAGACCCATTGCAGCCAAAATAATAGAAATTTATATTCCAGATTCCAATAAATCATAAATGAAATTAAAAGATTTGCTATCTAAGGCGTATAATGGAAATATGATCATTGATTATTTGCGATGGTTGTACAACATTAAATACAGAAAAAAACACCATTATACTTTGCTTGGTTGGGCTGCAAATAAGTCTGTCCTCATTACCAAGGTATGGCCGCACGCCTAGAAGGAAGTTTTTGCAAGGAATAGGAGCGCTACCCACCTAAAAAAGATCAAGGCCAGGGAGAAGGAGACCGAGATCCTGTGGATATTCTTCAGTATCTATACTGGCAATGTCATTGAGAGCGGTAGGCTAATGTCTGATACATTAAGAGAATCGGCATAATCTTGGGCATATCGTAAGAATTCATGGTATTCTTGGTCAAAGACCTCGCCAAAATGTATCCAGGTGCATGCCTGCAGTCCAGATATCTATATTGGGAATAAAAAATGACTCTAAATAGAATCTAAGGCTACTTTATATTCTATGTCTTAAATAAAAATAGGCCAACACCTGAAAGTTCCTATGAGTAATATTGCTATTGTTCAAAATTTAAATATAGGTCGGTATTAAACAGAGTTGACTTAATCTGTATTTGATAGGTGTTTGTAGGTTGTATAATTTGAACTCGTTGTATCCATTTGAAGTGAATTTATTGATTGAAAATACCCAATTTATAGTACCCGCTAAAATGTTCTTGCATTTTTTGTCTAAATTCTTCAACGGTTCCTGTCTCTAAACAATCGACCAAGCTTGAATGATTAATTTTGGACTCCGAAACCTTGAAATTAGATTCTAATTCAAGAACATAATCGAATACAATCTTTAAATATTTTTGAAAGCCAAACAATGTCTCGTTACCTGTTATTTTATACAGTGCAGTGTGAAAAGTGATTTCGTGGGCAATCTTTGTATCGTTTTTAGGAGAGGTTAGGTATTCAGCAATGATTTTTCTTAGCTCTTTTATATGTTCGGGAGTTATTTTTCTATACAGAGTTTCTGCCATTCCTATTTCCAACATGATTCGTAATTCAAAAAGTTCATGCAATGTTTCCTTGTCCATTACCGAAGGGTCTAGCACCCTCTCCAAAGCAGGAAATAAATTAAATTTTATAAGTGTTATACCATTTTTCTTGTTTGAATCAATTAAGCCTAGCATTTTGAACCTGCTTAAAGCCTCGCGAACTACATTTCGGCTTACATTCATAGTTAATGCCAGTTCATTTTCTGTGGGGAGGGTGTCTCCTGGTTTAAAACCGCGTTCTTTAATAAAAGTGCGAAGATTGTTTTCAACTTGGTCCACCATACTCCTTTTTTGTACAGGTCTTAATTTTGATTCTGCATTCTCCATAATTAAATTTTTGTTCTGAAGTACTTAATATGAGTACAAAGATGTAATAAATATTTAAAAAATTGCTTAAAAGTAATTTTATTTTGTACAATAAAAGTAAAATACTATATTAGCCAAATCATATTGTCCTACAATATAACAACTAAACTTAAAACTATGAAAACAATGAAAAAAACCAAACAAAATCGTCGGCAGTTAATAATGCTCGTTTTGTTTTTAATGTTCTCCACTGTATCTGTATTGGGGCAGTCAAAATTTAAGATCAATGGTACCGTTTATGATGAAAATGACACCGAATTACCAGGCGTAAATGTTGTGGTTGATGGAAGTTCAGTCGGTACAGTCACGGATTTTGATGGAAATTTTGCACTTGATGTACTGGATTCAGATATTCTAATTTTTTCTTACCTCGGATTTGAAACGAAAAGTGTCCCTGTCGAAGGTCAATCTAAATTGACAATAAGGCTAATGCCGGATTTTCAACAGTTGGAAGATGTTGTGGTTATAGGTTATGGAAAACAATCCAGGGCCAAGGTCACTAGTTCTATTTCCAAAGTAGATGACCAAGAATTAAAAAATATTCCATCGGTTAGTCCTGCCCAAGCTCTACAAGGAAAAATGGCTGGTGTCTCTGTACCTGTATTGACGGGTCAGCCTGGTGAAAACCCCAATATCGTTATTAGAGGTGGAACAACTTATAGTCCTTATGCTACAACGGAAACCGGAGGTGGTCGTCAGGCAAGTGATCCTTTGTATGTTATTGATGGTGTTTTCCGTAGTATTGGCGATGTTAACCCTGATGATATTGAATCGATTCAGGTTATGAAAGATGCTGCTTCTACTGCAATATATGGGGCTAGAGGAGCAAATGGGGTTATTATTGTAACTACAAAAACTGGAAATTCCGGTTCAAAGCCAAAGATTACTTTTAGATATCAACACGGTATAGAGACCCAGGCACGTAATTTTGAATATTTGAGTGCTAGGCAATATATAGAAACTTTCAGACCAGTTAAATTAAGGGGTATAGATAATTACGATCCACAAGTTTTTCTTCAATCAGCTGGCTCTACGGGGGTTCCCATATTTAATAATCCTGGGGAATATGGTCAATTTAAATTTACAACCGCTTCACTAAGTAATCTGATCGACGTAGAGGGTCAGGCATACGTGGATAATTTATTGGCAAACGGATGGGAAACAATGCCAGATCCCGTAGATGCATCTACTACACTTATTTTTAAGGACAGTCATTATCAGGATGTTGTATGGAATACTGCTAACACCAGCAATTACAACCTTGGGGTAAGTGGAGGCTCGGAAGTTGTTGACTATAATGTGTCGTTAGGCTATGTTAATCAGGGTGGTGTGTTTTTGGGGACCAACTATGAGCGTTTTAGTGGTTTGGCAAATATAGGCTTAAAGGTAAATGATAAATTGCGGTTGAATCTTAATACCACCTATTTGTGGAATGATAATCAAAATTCTGAAAGCACACAAAATGACATTACAAGGGGAACAAGAATTCCACCGTTGAATAGATTGTATAATGACGATGGTCTGCCCAATTTAGGTGAGAGCAATAATCCTAGAAACAGGCTGCATCAATTGTATTATCAAGATTATAACAGAAATACCAACCAGTTTGTAGTACGTTTATCGGCAGATTATTCAATTTTGCCGGGATTGTCGTATCGTCCCTCCGTGTCCTTAAATACGGATCTATATACTAGAATGGATTTTGAAAAGTTTTACCCTGAACAAAGTAGTCCACGTGAAAAATATCAACGAATTGACGATAGAAAACAATTGATGACAGATCACGTATTCCAATACGATAAAAATGTGGGCAATAAACATCATTTTATGTTATTGGCCGGATTTAATTATACGAGAAATAAATTATATAGAGTTATTGGTACTTCCCAACGCTCAGCAACAGACATAATTACTACAATTACTGGAGACCCCGTAAGTACCACCTTGCCAGGTGGGGTCATTTCCCCTAATATGAACGCATCATCCCTGTTTGATGAAGAAAAGAGTGCTAGTTATTTTGGGCAATTTAGTTATGACCTAAGTGCCAAATATCTTCTTTCTGCTTCAATTCGTCGTGATGGTTTTTCCAATTTCGCCCCTGAAAACCGATGGGCTTTGTTTCCTTCAGTGTCTGCAGGGTGGGTTGTTAGTAAAGAGGATTTTTGGAAGGCTAACTGGATGAACAGTTTAAAAGTTAGATCTAGTTGGGGGGAAACAGGATTGTCTAATCTTTCTATTAGTGATACCTATGGTCAATACGCGACCACAACCTATGCCACTAATTCGGCTATTTATAGAAATAATTTGCCTAATCCGAATTTGTTATGGGAAACTACTTCAGCCTTTGATGTGGGTATAGATGCTGGACTTTTTGGAAATAGGTTAAATATTGTTTTGGATTATTATAATAAATTAACTTCCAATAGATTGGAATCTCTTCCATTACCAGGAGAAACAGGTTTTAGTAGTATAAAATATAACGTCGGTTCATTGCGAAATAGTGGAGTTGAATTGGAAGTGGGAGGATTCATTTTAAATAATCCGGATTTTTCATGGCATTCCAATTTTACTTTTGCATATAATAAATCTGAAATAGTAAAATTACCGGAAAACACTCGGGATAATAATAGAATTGGTGGAGGGATTGCTTATGATCCTGTAAGAGGTCAAGAGGTTGAAGTGGGTGGTTTTGCAGAAGGGGAGCGTCCAGGAGGCCTTTGGGCATGGAAGTCAAATGGTATTTTTGCTACAGATGAAGAAGCTGCAGCAAGCCCAATTAGGGATTTAATGACTATAGGAGCGCTGCAGAACGAACCTCGTCATGGGGGTGATGTAGACTGGGCAGATTTAAATGGCGACAATGTAATTGATGGAAAAGATATTGTTTTCATGGGTTATAGAACGCCTGATAAGATAGGAGGGTTCCAAAATACAATTCGTTATAAGGGTTTTAGCCTTCGTGTGAATATGGATTATGCAATGGGCCATGTAATTAACAATGGTTCTCTTGCCAGAGGTTTGGGTCAAGGTAGGTCTTACAACGAGGGAGCGCCTGTAGAAGCTATAGGCGATGATATATGGCGCCAACAGGGTGATGTAGGGAAAAAATATCCTAGAATCGCATTTGGTGATTGGGATGTAGGTCGAAGGAATCATTTGCGATTTCTTGGAAGCTTAACGGGTTATTCAGATACGGGGCTTTCAAGTGGTTACGGTGTAGATAACTCTATCTATTATTCGAAGGGAGATTTCTTGGCTTTTAGAGAGGTTTCATTATCATATAATTTTCCAGTTGAATGGTGCAATGCATTGAACGTTAGTAATATTGTTCTCAATGGAGGGGTTTATAATATAGGGTATATGACGGCTTATGATGGATATAACCCCGAGGTTTATACGGGATATGATGGTGGTGCCTATCCACGGCCTCGACAATTTACTTTGGGGGCAACATTAACTTTTTAATTAATTGTAGTTAAACAAAATAATTATGGAAACAAAATATTTAAAATACATATTGGTCTTTTGGGTTTTGATGTCAACATCTGCCTGTGAGGATATGTTGGATACAGAGGTCAAATCTTCAATTACAGGGCAGAATTATTGGAAAACGGAAAATGATTTTATGCCATATCTTTATTCGATTTATGCTCGAAATAGAACTTTGGCAGCAGATAATATGATACGTGTGGGCGAGGAAAGAGGTGAAATGTGGGAGGAAGGATATAATAATAGATTCCAGTTCTGGGATCAAAATCTAACACCCGGAACAACATATGACTGGACTACTTTTTACGGCACGATTGGTCATTGTAACTTACTTTTGGAGCAAATTGAATCATTTGAATTTACTAATCAATCACTTAAAAACCGCGTTAAGGCGGAAACTTTAGCGCTCAGGGCTAATACCTATTTTTTTCTAGCTAGAGTTTGGGGAGATGTCCCTATTGTTCTTAATTCAGTTGAAGACGAAAATACACCTTTGTACCCTAGATCTCCTGTAGCAGAAGTTTTTAATCAAATCAATAGTGATATAAATGAATCACTCGATTTGTTTCCAGAAAATGGATATCAAGATAAATATAGATTCTCAAAACCAGCCGTTTATGCGCTACAGGCTGACGTAAAAATGTGGACAGGTAGCGTTTTGGGTGGTGGGAATTCCGATTTTGAGGCAGCCATTAATGCGATACAGCAAGTAGAGGCCTCAGGTGTTATCTTGTTGGATGACTATGGAAGTATATTCGATACGGATAAAAACGCAGAAATTATTCTTAGTGTCTATTGTGATCGATACGAATATACTAGCGGTAGAATCAATGAAGCTTTTCTTCGTTTTGACACTAGTAACGGAGCGGACAATGTAGCTGACCTCCCTATTAGGTTAGCTGCCCAACAAGCTTATGCTGTTGGTCCCAGGTTATTGGAACTTTTTGAAGACTTTCCGGCAGACAAGCGTATTTCAAGGACATATATTCCAGAGCTTTATGACGGAGTTCCCAGGAAATATTGGGCTAATAAGTATAGAGGTACGGCTTATAGTGATGATCGTACTCCGGACAGTGATATAATTGTTTATAGGTTATCGGGTCTTTTGCTTTTAAAAGCAGAAGCGTATCTCGCTATGGATGATTTGGAAAATGCTCGAATTGAGTTGAATAGAGTTCGGTTGAGGGCCGGTTTACCCGATGTTACAGAAACCGATAAAACTTTACTTGGATTGGAGATTTTAAACGAAAGAGGTCGGGAACTATTCCATGAAGGCAAGCGTTGGTTGGATTTGAGGAGAGCACATTCATCTGGCCTTATAAATGTCTATGATTTTGTACCAAACCTTATAGGTAAAACTACGCCATTATATTGGCCAATCCATACTAATGTTTTAATAAAGAATGAGCTCCTTTCTGACCCGGATTATCAATAGTTAGAATTGTAGCGCCGACTTTAAATTGATATAAATGTTAGTTCACTCCTGACTTTAGTAAATAGTTGTTTGTTGGATTAGTGCAAATAGTGATATTAAAATGGTGCTATAACTTTAGTGTGTATAATACATTTAGGCAATATACTCCTTGATAGGGTTCAGGAGATGCCTTTTTGCAAGCGTGTTTTTGTAACAACAACATTTGTTGAATGAAAAGTAAAAGATGAATAAATTCCATTATGGATGGTGGATTAAAATAAAAAAATATGGTCTGGATTATATTAAAAAATTTGATGATTGTAGATAAAACGAACCTACTTCCGTTAATTGAATTTTAGAGCAAGAAATTAGCAATACAAATACACTAAAACTATTAAAATGAAATTACGAAATAACATTATTGTTTTTATGATTGTGGCGATATCCTTTTCTTGTATAAGCAACAGGCATATAAATAAGTGGTCTGGGAAGTACCCTCAATTTGAAGTTCAAAAGATTTTTGAAGATGAACGATTTCCAAATGTAGTGGTTGCAAAGGACGGTAGTCTCTTGGCTGTATGGGGGAGAAATAAAGTAGTGGCCAAAAAAAGTAAAGATGGGGGAATAACCTGGAGTAAGGAAATGCTAATTTCTGAGAGTGGTATACATAGTGGAGGAGCAATAGTTGACGACCAAACAGGCAATATTTTTGTATTCCTTGAAGAGGATCACCCTCCTGCACCAATTCGTATTTACGTGAGTAAAAATAATGGTGATACTTGGGCACTACATAGTACAAAAATAGCATCCGACAAAAACGGCAATGCCCCTTCAATGCATATGAATGAACATGGAATAACCCTTAAAAGTGATAAGTATGCCGGAAGAATAATTCGCCCCTCACGGTATTATGGGAAGACCAACGATCGAAGCGAATGGCCAAGCCATTACACAAATGCCATTTACAGTGATGACAATGGAATCAATTGGAAAACCAGTGATCCATTTCCTGCCAAGGGTACAGGGGAAGCAACCCTAGTAGAATTATCGGACGGGACAATTTATTACAATTCTCGAAGGCATCTCTCTACGGATGGTTTAAACCCAAGGAAAAGGCACATTGCTAAAAGTTATGACGGGGGTGCAACTTGGGTAGATCTTTCCGTGTCCGAAGATTTGCCAGATGGAGAGCAATATAGAGATTACGGTCTTATGGCAGGGTTGACTAGAATTCCAATTGTAAATCATGATATTCTCCTATTTAGCAATATTATTTCAGAAAAGGGTAGAGAAAATGGTCATGTTTGGGTAAGTTTTGATGGGGGGAAGACGTGGCCCATTAAGAAACTTGTAGATGAGGGCAGTTTTGGATACTCTTCAATGACAATAGGTAGAAGTAATACGGCAAGCGAAGGATTAATATATCTATTTTACGAAAGTGATGGTGGAGGTAAAATTGCCAAGTTTAATTTACAGTGGTTGCTTGATGGAAAAAAAATGTCTGACATTTTAAAAGGATACAATAATTAGTTTTGTTGATTTTATGAAAATTTTTGTTAGACTCCTTTTATTTTAGAATGATCTCCTTGCGGATCCTCTTTATCAATAGTTAATTTTTTGAGTTAGTTGAGTTTGAATTGAGACGGAGGCAGAGGCAATGACTCTGTCTCATTTTTCAGTGAATATCCAATTTGGCTTTTTATAATTTCTGTTTATAAAAGTGAAAGACAATTTTAACAAACTAATCATACGAAGCTTTCCGGGTGGTGAAAACAGGATTAAGTTCTTAATCCTAGGATCTCTTGAGCCATCCTCTAAAAATTTGGCCTTGGAACAGTATTAAATTTAAAGA
>TARA_R110002049_G_scaffold264831_1_pt1 | contig 10404 bp, 5 predicted proteins | sample TARA_R110002049 | Tara Oceans TARA_R110002049 (sample SAMEA4396941) | marine metagenome | biome: Polar Biome; feature: [SRF] surface water layer (ENVO:00010504); material: water (ENVO:00002006), including particulate matter (ENVO:01000060) such as... | depth 5 m
TCAATACTTAACAAGTATTCAACTTATTTTTCAGGGGATGGCTAAATATATTTAAGAGGAAGAGCTACAGAAGGTGAAAATATAAATTTGGAACAAAAAGGAGCATTCAAATTACTTTTTAATGCTTTGAGACCGATGAGGTTAAAAATACTGAAGGCTCTAGTTTAAAGCAGCTATTATACTTGAACCCCTTTACTTTAAAGGGCTTTTAACTTGTTCGGGGTTGAATAATTATCAGGTCAAATAATCAACTTTAGCTACAAATATCAACGCTAAAATAAACTAGAGCCATACTGAACTCATGGTTAAAATGGGGATGGCAAATTTTTTTATACCAAGACCGATAATGATGGTTACGAAAAAAAATGTCAAGTTTTTTTTCTTTTATCTTGTTCCCCAGTTTTTATTGGATTTGTATCCTAGCACTAACTCTAGTTTTCCTCCCTTTGAAAATTCATTGTGTCTAAAATAACATGTATTCCAAGCTTGTCCATTTAATTTAGCGGATTGAATATAGATATTTTCTGCTGAGTTATTTACTGTCGAAATTGTAAACGTGTCTCCTTGATAGTAATCGGGATGTAATGAGATTGTAACATTATCAAATATAGGCGAAGTAATTTCGTATGGTGAATTGATTGAGGCTCCCCCATCCATTTGAAATAGCCCTATAGACATAAGTACTCCCAGTGCACCCATTTGTCCCTGGTCTTCATCACCGTTGTATCCACTATAAGGTGTTATATCTCCAAAAGTAATTTCCTTTACTTTTCTAACCCATTTTTGTGTAAGCCAAGGAGCACCGCTAAAATTAAATAGATGAGCCATTTGGCAAGAAGGTTGGTTTTCATAATCAACCCAGCTTCTTGCATGTTTGCCATGAGGGGCTATAAACCGATTTACTGTTGCTTTATCAAATGAACTTTCTAAAAAAGCGGTATAATTTTCCTTTCCTCCGAATAAACTGATTAAACCATCTAAATTATGTGGCACATAGTTGGTGTAGATAGCGGAATTACTCTCGCAAAAACCTTTTGAATTGAATTTTTCAGCAATCGGGCTAAATTCATCAATCCATGAACCATCCATATTTCGTGGATGAATAAGTTGGGTTTTGGGATTCCATATGTTGCGATAGTTTTCAGAACGATTCATAAAATAGCTATAATCTTCGTTTTTGCCCATAGTTTTTGCCATCTGGGCAATACACCAATCTTGATATGCATATTCAAGTGTCATGGAGGCACCATCTTTATGTAGCCCATTGCCCTGTAATCCTTCAGGCACATAACCTCTATTTAAATAGTAGGTCATTCCGCCACCTGTTGGATTTTCATTGTGTTCATAACCCGCTCTATCTCGAATCCCACCGGGATACGCGTTTTTTAACAATCCTTCGTATGCCAAAGCAACATCATAATTTCTTATTCCTTTATTATAGGCACATGCAAAAAAAGATGAAGCTGGGTCTCCAATCATGACATAGGTGTAATTTCCTCCTGATGGCCCTCTAGGTATTAACCCTCCATCGTTATACATATTTACCATTGAGTTACAAAAACCATCCATTATTTCTGGATACGCCATTGACCATAGAGTGTTAAGTGTCCAATGGCTTCCCCACAAGGCATCAAAATTATACTGAGGAAACAGCGGTTTGCCTTTATCATCTAATTTTACTTGCTTAATGGAAGGATGTTCTCCTGTCATATCACAATATTTTCCATCAGCATCGCTTACTATCCGGCGTCCCAATAGAGCATGCCATAAATCTGTGTAAAATTTAATCTTTTGTTTTTCTGTACCACCAGAAACTTGGATACGTGAGAGCATAGATTTCCATTCGTTTTTCGAATCTACTACGGTCTTTTCAAAATCCCAACCCGATAGTTCCACATTCATATTATTTCTGGCATTTTCAATACTGGTATATGATATGGCTACTTTCATTAAAATGGGGCTATCGGCAGTTTCAAAACGCATATAAGCACCATTGTTCTTACCATTAACTTCTGTAGTTGACGGAAGCAATTTATTATTTTCCCATCCTCCGAATTCCTTAATCTCATGATCAATTTTTGCCACAAAATAAACATATGTTGGTTTAGGCCTTCGAATGGTACTGCTTAATAATGAAAAGCCTTCTATTTCATGGGCATTAATTTTCCTTACATATGATGAATCAATCCCACCATGCGCTAGAAATGCGCCCGTATGGAAATTAATATAAGCACTATCTGTTTTCGGGAAAGCATATTTATGAAAACCCACCCTAGTTGTTGAAGTCAGTTCTGCGGTTATATTATAATCATCTAAAACTATTTTATGATAGCCGGGTTGGGCAATTTCTTTATCATGGGTAAACGATGATTTTGTTGCCTCCATTCCCAAATGACTTAATTGTGTTCCGGTTGTTGGCATAACCGGGATGCCTGCCATTTGCCATGCATGAACGTGGCTGAAAGACCTAACATGTAAACTATCGTATAAATAACCACTATTCCAACTGCCTTTTGTCCAGGTATCCGGACTTAGGTTTACCATGCCAAAGGGACGACTGGCAGAAGAAAAATAGAACCATCTGCTCTTATGGGAATCAATAAAGGGATCTACATAACCAATTGGATCAATTTCAGTTTCAATACAAGAGTTGAAAATAAGAAGTAATGGGATACTTGTAATTGTTATAATTAAATTTTTCATTTCTGTTTTTTATTACATATCGCAAGGATATATTTACCGGTGTAATGGCCAGTTGTTTTAAATACCCATGTTGTACTTATAACTAGAACTTAGAATTTAAATAATTGAAAATTACAAACTAATATTTGTAATTCTTTTTAGAATGGGCTTTTTAAATTAATATTTTTTTTTACTTTAGCTATCATAATCGTAATAAAACACCACAATTTATAAAAGATTGATATAAAATAGGGATTAGAAACAACTATTTAAAATGTGCTTTTTCTATTTTTTAATCCATTTAGCGATTATAAATACCAATGAAAGCTAAAGAAACTAATAGTAAATCTGCAAACAAGCTTGATGCATTAATTTGGTCGGGTCTTAAAAAGGGCGATACTAATGCCCTAGGTGAGCTATACAATATATACATAGATTCATTGATTTTGTATGGTTTAAAAATTTGCAATGATAAAAATAAAGTCATGGATGCCATACATGACCTTTTTGTTGATTTATATAAATATAGAGCGAAATTATCGGATACCGATAATGTGGAATATTACTTAAAAGTATCCTTAAAAAGAAAACTATTCAAACCAGAGCGCGTTAAAGAAACCCCTTTACAATCTGAGACGGCTTTTTCAGAGGTGTATTCCCAAAAAAATTATACCGAATCCCATGAGGAAACAATAATTTTATCTGAAACTTTAAAGGAGCGAAGTGTTTTGCTTCTGAAAGCTCTTGAAAACTTAACAAAAACCCAAAGAAAAGGCCTAAAGTTAAGATTTAATGAAAATTGTTCCTATGAGGAAATAGCCAATATTTTAGGTATTTCTGTAGCATCAGCTAGAACCACTATATATAGGGCTGTAAAATCTTTACGTCAGCACCCATTTCTCCTACTTATTCTCTTCCAGATTATTTTTTACTAAAAAAGTAAAAAATATTGTCTATAAAACTATAATTAACTGCTTTATATATTAGATGCAGTTATTAATGCTATTTTTAAAACTGAATCAAATTAAATCATGGATAATAATATTAAAGATAATAACAATCTTTCTGTTGTTTCTAGTGAAGAGAAACAACAGTTGAAAAAACGTATTTTTCAATCTATAGGAAAAATAAAAAGAAGAAGACGTTTACAATACGTATCTGGTGTAGCGGCATCAATTACCATTCTGTTTTTTATAGGTATTTATTCTTATAAACAATCTCAGGATACATCTATTACCAAATTTGTCAATGCATCTGAAAAACCCGGTTTTAACAATTCAGATCAGGTTACTATCATTCTCAATGAAGGAAAGAATATTAATTTAGATGGGGAAGATGCCTCTATAACCTATTCAAAAACAGGAGCCAAGGTTAACGTTGATGGCACTGATACATACACTCAAAAAACAGAAAAAAATGGTAAGGTAACGTATAATACGTTATTGGTGCCTTATGGAAAAAGATCGATGATTATGTTGTCCGATGGCAGTAAAGTATGGTTGAATTCTGGATCAAGATTGGTGTATCCTGTTGTTTTCAATACCAACAAAAGAGAAGTATATTTAGAAGGAGAAGGCATTTTTGATGTTACCCATGATGTTTCGCATCCTTTTGTAGTGTTATCAGAAAACCAAGAAATAGAGGTTCTTGGTACGGTGTTCAATGTTAGCAGTTATGCCGACGATGATGACAATTTTGTAGTGCTTAAAAGTGGACGTGTTCAAGTGGCATATAAAGAAGATATGGTCTTTGATAAAAATAAGCAAAGGTTGGTTATTGCCCCAGGAACAATGGCAAACATCAATTTAAAATCTAATAAGGTATCATCCAAACAAGTAAATGTTAATCAGTATTTCTCTTGGAAAGAAGGGGTGTTGATTTTAAAAAACAACAACCTCAGTTATATAATGAGAAGGTTATCAAGATATTACAATATACCTATTGCCATTGAAGACGAGGCATTGGCTAATGAAACTTTTTCTGGGTATTTAGATTTAAAAGATAATGTAGAAGAAGTAATTCAAACCATAAAACAAACTTCTAACCTTAATTACAAAAAAACCAAAACCAATACTATATTAATCAATAAAAAATAGAAAGTATATGAAGTAAAAAAACTAAAAAAAAACCAGAAGATGCGCCAACATCTTCTGGCGGTAGAAAGCTACATTGCCCTATAAAACGGCAATAATAACAAACTAAATAAAAAAACAAAATTATGAATAAAATCTTTAATCGTTCTAACCAAGAACGAGAAAAGGCGTTTATAAGCGTCACCCTAACCATCATGAGAGTTCTTGTGTTATTTTTTACAATTGGCTTAAGCACTGTATATGCCAACTCAATTTACTCACAAGTAAAAATTGATATAAACGTAAATAATATTAGTATTGAAGACTTATTTAAAGAAATTCAGAAAAAAAGTGAATACATCTTTTTTTACAAGGACGACGTAATCGATGAAGGGATAAAAATTTCGGTAAATTTAAAAAATGCTCAACTTACAGAAATTTTAAACCAGTCGTTTGCCAATACAGATTTAGATTATCTGATTACAGATAGGCAGGTAGTTATAAAAAAGAAACCGGAATTACTAAAAGTAGCCTTAGTTGATAAATTACAGGAATTTAGCGTTTCAGGTACAATAACAGATACTAATGGGCAACCGCTACCGGGAGCTACAATACTTGAGAAAGGCACACAGAACGGAGTACAAACTAATTTTGATGGCCAATTTGATTTAGATGTTAAAAATGGAGCTGCTGTTTTAGTGGTTTCCTATATTGGTTACGCCACCCAAGAAATTGTTGTAGGCAATCGTAAAAATATAAATATAACTCTCATAGAATCGGCTGTTGATTTAAGTGAAGTAGTGGTTACAGGATATGGTACGCGCTTCAAAACAGACGTAATGAGTTCTATATCTTCAGTTAAAGCAGAAGATGTAACAAAAGTAGTTGCTACAGATCTTGGTGAGATGCTTAGAGGAAAGGCTTCTGGGGTACAAATATCTTTAGGAAGCGCGGCGCCAGGGTCCTCATCAGATATACTTATAAGAGGACGAAGATCCATTGGTGGAAGTAATGGTGCGGGTAATGATCCACTTATAATTGTAGATGGTGTTACTGTAGGGGATATTAATAGCATAAATCCGGCAGATATCAGTTCGATAGATATTTTGAAAGATGCTGCTGCACAAGCCATTTATGGAGCAAGAGCCTCAAATGGTGTGATATTGATTACTACAAAAACAGGTACCACAGGTAAGGCACAGATTTCTTATTCAGGTTTTTACGGAATACAGAACATTAACCCGAATTTTGATCTGTTTACTCCAGATGAGTACATCCAACTAAAAAGAGAGGCCTATAGAACAGTCAATAATTTTGAATATCAACCAGATGGAGACATTTTTGGCCCTATAGAATTAGAGTCTATTGAAAACCGTGAATTTATCAATTGGCGAGATGAAGTGTTAAAATCCGCAGCAGTACAGAACCACACCGTTAGTTTATCGTCTGGTACGGATAAAACCAAGATTTACGCAAGTGCTAATTATAGAAGTCAAGATGGTGTAATTCCCAATACTGATTTTAAAGAAGCTAACTTTAGATTAAATATGAGCCAAACTATAAACGACTGGGTTAAAGTGGGTATTAACAGTTCTGCCCAGATTAACAGGAGAAACAATCCAGATGTTGACGAGATACTTGCAAGACTTGTTATTGCGTCTCCGTTAGGTAAAATTTATAATGATGATGGCTCATTAAGGCTTTATCCAAATGGTTTTCAGGATTTAACCAATCCATTGATTGATATTTATGAAACGAGTCAAGTAACTGAAAATAGAAGTGATTTAATACATTTATATTCAGACTTCAGTCTATTTAAAGGTTTTAACTATAGAGTTAATGTAAGTCGTAGATCTTATAATAATACAAGAGATAGTTATGAAACTGCTTTGTCAGCAGCAGGTGTAGCAAATGATAATAAAGGAGAAGGAAGTGTTAGGTATAGAAAGTTTAATGAATGGCAGGTTGAGAATGTTTTAACTTATGGGGTAAATGACGAAAAAAATAATTTAGATGTCACTTTTGTTCACAGTGTCATTAAAAATAATTATACAGGATTTAATCTCAATGCAGATAATACGGCTAATGATATTCTAGGAATCTACGGTTTGGGTACGGCTGAAATTCTTACCCCCTCTTTAAGTAACAATAAACGAAGTCTTATATCTTTTGCAGGAAGAATTGAATACAATTACTCAAGAAAATACTATGTAATGGCATCTGTAAGAGCCGATGGCGCATCCGTTTTTGGCGCAAATAACAAATGGGGCTATTTTCCAGCGGTATCTTTAGGTTGGAATGTTTACAAAGAGCCTTTTTTAGAGAACAGCACTATTGTAAGCAACTTAAAATTAAGGGCTAGTTACGGTAGCGTTGGTAATGCTGACATAGATACATATACAAGCATATCTAATGGGGAACAGAAAGATTATATTTATGGTGATACTGTAATTACAGGTTACACCCCAGACAATACGCTATCTAACCCAGATTTAAAATGGGAAACCTCTACTACCGCCAATGTGGGGATTGATTTTGGCTTATGGAAAAACAGGATATCTGGTACTTTTGAATATTATGATACAACTACCAAAGATTTATTAATTCGACGGTCACTGAATGCGGGACTTGGATATGAGAATATTTGGGACAATATTGGAGAAGTCGAAAATAAAGGAATTGATTTACAAATGAATGCTGTTGCGGTTGATAGCAAAGATTTGAAAATACAATTAGGATTTAACTATTCCAGGAACAGAAATAAGATTATAGATTTATATGGTAATGGAGAAGACGATGTTGCAAACAGGTGGTTTATAGGCTCTCCTATAAATGTTTATTATACACAGCTCTATGACAGGATATGGCAGGAAGATGATGATATAGCAAATTCTTATATGCCCGATGCTGTTCCGGGAGACATTAAAGTTAGGGATAAGAATAATGATAATTTATTGGACTCAGAAGATCAATATATTATTTCGAGAGATCCCGACTGGTTTGGAACATTCTCTTTTAGTTTAGATTATAAAGGCATTGATTTTTCAATGGATATTATGACAGTGCAAGGAGTTACAAGAGAAAATAGATATCTTAACGCTTATAGATATGGTGGTACTTTAAGAGGCGACCGTAACCAAATAGCGGTGGATTATTGGACTCCTGAAAACCCAGGCGGATACTATCCAAGCCCAAGGGAAGGTAATGATCCAGCTTTTATAACAACTATGGGGTTTGAAGACGCATCTTATGTACGTTTACAGAACCTAACATTAGGATATTCTCTGCCGGCAAGTGTTGTTTCTAAGTTAAATTTGAGCAAACTTCGGTTTTACATCACGGGCCAAAACTTAGTGACATGGACTGATTTTCGTTCTTATAGTCCAGAAAAAGACCCAGGTAGTTACCCAGAATCTAAAATTATATCTACAGGTTTACAAGTTAATTTTTAATAAAACATAGATTGTTTATGGTAGAAGGACATGCTGAATGTGTTTTCAACTTCACTGATCAATTAAATTAAAATAATAATTATGAAAAAAACAAATTATATTCCACTAATGATTTTGGGTTTAGTTTTCTTGAATATCTCTTGTTCAGATTTTTTAGAAGAAGAACGGATAGATCGAGTTACTGTTAATACTATTTATCAAACTCCAGACGGTCTTGAATCTGGCGTTGTTGGATTATATAATCTTCAACGTGAGAGCAGATGGGTCCAACAAAAGAGCGGTCTGTTTTTATACACTTCTCATGACCTAGCCCTAGTTAGGACCTATAATGACCAGCAAGTGTACGGAACGGAGTACAACCCGCTTAGGTTTCCTGCCACCCACTGGGAGGAAAATTATAAGCTAATAGATAGAGCTAGCGCTTTGATTAATAGTGCTCCAAATGTTGAGATGCTTCCCGAAAAAAGAAACATTATCATAGGCCAGGCCAAATATATAAGAGCACAATCCTATCTTGATTTAATAAGGTTATATGGAAATATTCTTTTGGATACTATTCCAACCACTCCTGAAAATTACCAAGATCCAGTTGAATATAAACCTGCTAATCCAGAAGATATTTATAAATTAATTGATTCTGATCTAGATTTTGCCATTTCCAGTCTTAAATGGAATGTAGAACCAGGAAGAGCAGGTCAAGGTGCGGCTCGAATGTTACGTGCCAATAGTGCTATGTGGCAACAAGATTGGAAAGAGGCTGCTATTCAATGTGATTCTATCATAGAAAAGGGACCTTATAGTTTAGAGCCTATTGATAAATTATTCGCTCAAGATGTTAACCATAAAGAGGCTATATATACCATGCAATATGATCTAGAATCAGGTGGTTCCCCTAGAAGGGCTGGCGGCGGCCCTCATGCTATGGCAGCCTATTTTACCAATAGATATTATGAGGCTTCCTCAGAGATGATAGCAGATGTTGCACTAGGCGGCCAGACCTATTCATGGACAGTTCCCAATGATTACTTAAGGTCTTTATATGATCCTGCAACAGATAAGCGGTTGGATTATTACTTTTGGAGGGAAACATACGACAGAACGTATATTGTAAATAACCCTAGTTCTCGAAATTTTGGTATGCCTCTTGACCAAAGAAGGTATCCTGATAATTTCAGACAGTTTCATTGGAGCCTTAAAAAATACTTCGATTTGGAGAAGCCTGTAGCAACAGGACTGGGTTATAAAGATGTTATTATTTACCGTTTGGCTGAAACCTATTTGTTAGGTGCAGAAGCACATTGGAGAAATACAGGCAATCCTGCCAATGGCAAAGCATTGGAGTACATGGGTAAAGTTAGGCAAAGAGCCGGTTTGCTCAATGTAACTAGTATAGACCAGCAAACCATTTTAGATGAAAGAGCCAGAGAACTTTGTTTTGAAAGCCTGCGTTGGTTTACTTTAAAAAGAATGGGGGTTCTTGTTGAACAGGTCAATCAATATCTCATGTACGGATCGAATTCTAGAAATGTGGTAAATCGTACTATGGAACCATATATGGTAGATCTGCCAATACCTCAAAGCCAAATTGATTTGATGCAAACATTCCCACAAAATGAGGGATATGAAAATTAAACAGCACTTTTTAAATAGTTGATAGACAAACACTAATAGTATAATCTTAACCTATACAAGAGATTGTTTTCATTAAAAAATTGAACATCTATCTGTTTTCTAACAACAAGAAAATACTAGGTACCAGACTTATTATTTTCAACTATTTATCTAGTCGTAAAAATGTATTACTACAGTCTTATTGATAAATAATAAAAAATATTTAGGATTTTTTTGTACCAATAAAGACAAATTGATTTAGTACCTGTATCATGAAAAAAAAATCAGTATTTACAGTCCTTTTGATGGTGATGACTTGTTTTTCATTACAAAGCTTTGCCCAAGCCGTAATGCCTCATTCTGTACCAAGGGAATTTCAGTCTAAACAATATACCGTGGAGGTAAACGGGCTTCCTGTACAGGTATTTCAGGCGAGTCCCAGGGTACATTTTACCAGTTTCGATTTTACCGATAAAGTGAGTGTTAAGGTAAATGGAAAAATTGTTAGGGAAATAGGTGTGCCACTGCCCATACGGGATGAGCAAGTAGATGGTGCTTCTGTTTGGGAAGGAGGCGAGGCCATAATC
>TARA_R110002049_G_scaffold300015_1_pt1 | contig 10404 bp, 7 predicted proteins | sample TARA_R110002049 | Tara Oceans TARA_R110002049 (sample SAMEA4396941) | marine metagenome | biome: Polar Biome; feature: [SRF] surface water layer (ENVO:00010504); material: water (ENVO:00002006), including particulate matter (ENVO:01000060) such as... | depth 5 m
TCCGGCCAAGTCGACTAGTAGTGGCTGTTCAGAAATCGTTGACCCGACATCATTGAAGAATGCAGTGCAATTGCTCTTGCTGTTTGACCCAGAAAACGAGCCGTCTGTTTCACTGTGTTCGCCGATACGACAGAGTTTCCGTCCAATCTTAGGACCAAAACAGTACGCATCTGTCAAAAGGGTTTCGCTCGTATTCGAGGGCTCGCTGCGGGGAAGGCCATGTCTGACGAGTACGCAAGAGGCGATGGCATTCTTCAGGGATTACTGGAACGACAATCCCGCAAACGATCAGGAACAGTTTGTGGTAGCGTGCCTCGATACGAAGCATCGTGTTCAATGCGTTGTTGTGGTCACCGTTGGAACACTGGACGCCTCCCTGGTCCATCCAAGGGAAGTGTTCAAACCCGCGTTCATCGAAGGCTCGTCGGCGGTAGTGTTGTCACACAATCACCCTTCAGGAAACACAACGCCGAGTCGCGAAGATCACGAGGTCACTAACCGATTGACGGAAGCGGGAAAGCTGCTCGGGATTACTGTGCTAGATCACATCATTTACGGTGACGGCACAGGAGAGGTTTTGTCGATTCGCGAATGCAATTGAGGTTGCATGGGTCACCCTGCGATTGATTAGCGTTTTGAAGCCTTTTGGGAAAGTTGGCTTAAATCACTTTCCTCCTTTTCTTTGCTGAACGGTCCCAAACCGTGGTCGCTCAGTTGAATCCTCATTTCCGTGACCGCCAACGGTCCGTAGAAGCTAGCCTTCCCGCCAAGATTGCCGCGTCGTTGCGGCGAACAACGTCTGATCAGACTCCAAGTCCGCCGCAGTATCGTTTTCCGATTCAGCCGGCTTCTTTTGCGGCATGGAAGGGAGTCGTTCCAATACGAGCGTTGTCGAGTAAAACCTGGACGGCCTCCGGCAGCGCCCGATGATAGTCATCGGCAGTCACGGTTTCGGAATCCCCAGCCGCCGCCTGTGCCAATCGCTGAAGTTCTTCAGCAAAAACGGACTTCCAATGGACCGCCAACAGGGCAGCATCGAGTGTAATTTGCTGGTTTTTCGTGGCTACTGACATCACACCCCTCCATGGGCAAGTCTCTGGATCGTCGGTTTCTTCCTTCGCGATTATTCAGATTCCAGCAATCGGCCGCAAGTCACATTGGGGGGGGCGAAGTCTGTACCTGACAGTTCGATACGAATGATCGGCACAATGAATTTGCACTCGTTGACCAAGCAATCTCACTCATCTGATTCAGGTTCGGCGAATTCAAGCCAATCATGTTCACGTAGAGTCTTGCGTGACTTGTCATTTAGTCGCACGGCGGACGTACCGCCGTCACTGGCAACCAGTTCCAGTGCTTCAAGCTGTCCCAGCGCATCCACTTTCTCGCGGACAACGGGAATCGTCAACTTGCCTCCCAAAAACGAATCTTCGACAATCGAACTGACATCTACATAGTCGTACTCCCCTTTTTGCAATGACTCAATTCGGCGGAGAAGCAAAATGTGCCAGAGTTCATCGGCTGCGCCATATCCTTCACGAGTCAAACGGAAAACTTCTCGTTTGTACCCGAGGTCTTCGGCAAATCCACATTGCTCAAGCTGCTCCAAGCCGCCTTCCCACTTTGCCTCCGAACGCTCGTCACCCGTATTGGTAAAGCAGATACCACCGGCTGAAAGTTCGTGACCGGCCATCATGCGAGACAAGCTGATCCGACTACGTTCGGCTACTGATGCGACGGCAAGAATCGAACATGCTTCCGGGAGTAGCGTTACTTCGCGGCGTTCTGGCTCAGTGGCCGTCACCGCAAACTCGTTGCTTTCGAGAATCGCATTCATCGCCAAATCGAGTTGCTGACGGAACAGACGGGCGAACTCCTCCGTTTCCGTGTATTGAAGATACAATCCGTCCGACTTCACACTATCCTTAAACGAGCGAACGGCTTGGACTTGCTCTAGATCAGCCGCGTTTGGAATGGGACGATCACAGAAGAACAACAGAACTTTGTCGTCGCCTTTACTTTCCGAGAACTCATGAATTTCTTGGACCGTTCCTGACAAGTCTTTCGCAGTGGGTGTTCCTAATCGCGACCAGAGGATTGCCACGAGCAGGTCGCAGCGTTCCAACAACTGCCCGTTGATCAAGTCTTGTGGATGTCCACCTTGTACGGCACGCGAGTGCGTTTCAACACGAATCGGCTCGACGATAACGGATCGCGGCAGTGAATGTACGGCGTTCCATTCCTGAATGACTCGGCAAGCCTCTTCACGTTCAACGTGAACATCGCCTGGACTGGCAATGAAGACGCGGACAATGATTCCGTTTTGCATGAATATTTATTGGTAAGCAGATTTCAGTTTGTGAAGTGTCGGATCAGTAAATAGTCTCTCGCGAATTGTAATTCGCCCGCTGCCTTGATTTACTAATAAGCCGCGAAGCGACCGTCCTCAAGCTGGCGGACGTTGCCGACCGCGGCGAGGGTTTCGAGTAGTTCGGCGACGTCATCCTTCTTGGCGCGGGTGTAGTAGGCAGCGATCTGTTTGACGTCGGCCGGGGCTGCGTGGCGTTGCAAGGCGGTTTGGATTGCGACCATGCGATCAGGCAGCGTTTTGGGCCAGGGTTGTTTCTTGACCTTTGCGGCGGTTTTCTTGGTGGGCTTGGTCTTTTCGTCCGCTCCGGCGAACGCGGTTTGCGTTGCACCATCGGGGTTTTGAAATTCGGGGCGGAGCCAGCGGACGATGCCTTGGCTTTCTTCTTCGGCTCGCTCGTGGTTCAGGTCGACGAGCCGCTGCAAAATCTCTTCGTCGGCGAGATCGTGCGGCCAGCCGTAGGCGTCGAACACCGCAGCGTCGAGGTCGTCGTGAATCTGACGCAGCACAGAGACGAGTCCCTGCTCGTGGATCGTTTGCTCTTTGTCCGTCAATGATTCGCCAGCTCGCAATTTCTCCAGCACGTTGTACATGCCGGTCATAGTGAGTTTTGGGTGTTGTTCCTGCTGCCGCTTGCGATGAGCATCGAGTTGCTCGGCAAGATCGCCAATGCGTTTTCTTGTGTCATCGTTAGTGACGGGGAAAGGGAATGTCTCGAAGCAACGTGTCTTAACGTAGACGGGGTCATTTCCAACGCCAAGCCAACTCCCTGTTGCCAATGCGTACGTAGTGTGAACTCTTGACGATAGCACACCTAGTATTGATGGGTCTTCAACCGAAATTGCGACGAGCTTGTTGTCAGGTAGAACAGTCTCATCCAAGAACACGAAAAACCGATGTCTAGAAGTTTCGATTGTCACGATGTAGCGCGAAAGACCTTCGTTTGCTTTTCGCAATTCACTTCTTGCTTCGCCATGAATCCACCAATTGTCGCGGTAGGACTTTCGATTGTTTTGATCGCGTTGCGGCTTCACGTGATCGAGAATATGCTGAAAAACCTCTGGGAAGTTCTCGCGTGCTTCGTCCACAGATTTTCCATACAGGTCAATTGCGAGTACATCACGGGGTTTCTGGGTTATGTCACGGCCATTACGGTACGCGCGTATGACACGTTCAATCCCGTCTCGACTACCATACCCAAGCGACTGCAACTGCTCTCGATCAACAATAAAGCCAGCCCCAATAAGTTGCATGCCACGGTTGCTGAGCATTTCGTTTGCTTGAAGTGTGATGGAAGACGCAACATCCGCACCTATCCGTAGGTCTGCTTGAATATTCCCGTTGGACGTATCGAATTCAATCGCTGCTGCTTCATCACCACACTCGCGTTCTGATTGCACCCGACTGAGTTCTCCTGCGCCCTCCCCCAACACCCCAACTGTCATCGCAATTCGCACTGCCGCACACATTGCCGTATCGACCCAAGGGTGATCGGGAATGGCGAACAGCAATGACAACGGTTCTTTCGCCTGCAGGTGTGGAGTGACCACCCGACGATTGAACGTCTGACGCAGACTGTTCGTCGTGATCAATCCGAATCGCTTGGCTTCGCCGGTTCGCACTTTTTCGGCGGCGTTGTGCCACCAGTACATCACGTAGTCGCAGGACTCAGGTAGTTTACTGAACGTCGATCGAATCGCTTTGGTGTAGCCATCGCCCAACGCTTCCCTCATTCGTGACGTGCCAATGAACGGCGGATTGCCGACGATGTAGTCGGTCTCGGGCCACTCGGCCTTTCTTGGATTGATGTATCGCAGCTCATGGACTCGCGCGTCTTCGTCGGGGACTTCTTCGCCGGTGACGGGATGAGGCTTTGTCGTGCGGCCGTCCCAGCGTGTGACCGGGTTGCCATCGTCGTCGGTGACCGGCTCGATTGAGTCCCAATCCAACACGGCGTCGCGGCATTCGATGTTTTGATAGTCTTTCAAAATCGGCTCGGGCGGGGCGACCTCGTTACGTGTACGGCGATGCCATTGAATGAAACCAATCCACAACACCAACTCTGCCAGCGCCGCGGCGCGCGGGTTGATCTCGATGCCCAGAAACTGATGCGGGTCGATCGTAATGCCGGGCAACACATGGTCGCCGAAGCTGGCCATCGCTGAAACGACTTCGCCTTCGAGCCGTTTCATCAGCTCCATCGACACGTACAGGAAGTTGCCGCTGCCGCAGGCCGGGTCGAGCACGCGGGTCTCGCACAGTTTGCCGTGGAATTCACGCAGTAACTTAACCGCGTCTTTGCGTTTACCGTCCTCGTCCAACTGGATGGCGGCGGCGTAGGTCGCGTCCCATTGTTCTCGCAGAGGCTCGATAATCGTTGGCATCACCAAACGTTCAACGTAGGCACGCGGCGTATAGTGGGCACCCAGCTTGTGTCGTTCGACGGGATCGAGGGCGCGTTCGAGCAGTGTGCCGAAAATCGCGGGCTCGACCAGGTCCCACTTGTGCTTCGCCGCTTCGACCAGCAATTCGACTTGGTCTTTGGTCAGCGTGAGCGCCGTTTTGTCTTTGAAAAACTTGCCGTTGAAATGACGAATCTTCTCTCGCAAGATCGTGCTGAACTTCCCTTCGTCCATCGCTTCCCACAGCGACTCGACCATCGGTTTGAAGTTGTCGGGCTCGAATCGCAGGCTGAGCAACAACTCGGTGAACGATTCTTTGCGAATCAGTTCGACGTCTTCGGCGAACATGGTGAACAGGCATCGCATCAAAAAGCCGGCGACAACTTCGGCATCATGTTCCGCTTCGAGGCTCTTGGCCAGCTTTGCCAGTCGCGTCGCAATGTCGCGCGTCACATCGGCGGCGTGCTTGGTGGGGTCGAGCGAATGCGGATCAGTCCACAATGCTCGCAGAACGTCGCGGGTCTTTTCATCTCGCAGACGCGGTAGCGGGATACGGAACGATCGAGGATCAGGGAACGGGACGTAGTTCTTGCCCGTGCCGGTGAAATCAGCGTACAGGTCGAAGCAGAACCCAACATCAACAACGATGAGGAACGGAGGCCACTCGTCAGGTATCGCTTCGGCGTAACCCTTGGCTTGCTTGCGAGCAGCCTGCATCGCACGATCCCAACCAGCGGTCCCTCGCTTTGCCGTTCCGACCAGCTTTTTGGCCGTCTTGGTAACGGTCGCCAACGCCTCGGCTTGCTCGGCAGCTTTGCGTTCGCTGCCCTGTTTGGACTCCAGCACAAAGCAGCCGGCGCGAAACAGGTCAACGCGGCCTTGGCTGACGCTGCCGTCACCGTTATTGAACTCGACGGCTTTCTCGAACACGTACCGATTCGACGCGGCATCCGGCTTCGTCGGATCGGGCTGAGAGACTTCCAGCAGATCGCAAAGCTCTTTCAGAAACGACTGCGAATTCGCCAGCTCGGCACCGCCAGAGTCCTTCCAGCGGTCGACAAATTCATCCGGCGTCATCGCGTGCCCGTTTCCAGCTAGCGGTCGTTCAAGTGTTTCTTTTCAAGGCGACCTACTGGATATTCGTGATACAAAACGCTCCCATCGCCGACAGCCAATTATTGTAGCGACCCCGATCTACTCTGCCGCCTCCCCAGAAAATGCGCATGACATCGGTGCTCACTTCGCTGGTTCGGGGAACTGATCAAGCGGTAGCGGCACTGGAGCGACGTTGATTGACTCGACAACGATCCGTTTTCGGCGATAATGCTGACACACCACCACGGACTGGAAATTGCGAAGGCGAAATTCAATGGCGATCAAATCACGGACGAAACTCATTCTTTGGACTCGGTCTGGAAGCCGATGCGCTTTTCCCAGTTGCCAAAAGAAGCTGTATGAAGAAGCAAACGACGATGACCCGGATGTCATACTTGGCGAGATGGCGCACATCGTTGGTCAGGGAGGAGACGGTCCGCGACATGATAAGACGATCCCTGGCGGTGAGATTGATGGCTACGAAAACCTGATTGTTCTATGTTCTGAGCATCACACCATCATCGACCGTCAGGAAAACACCTACACCGTCGACAGACTGGTCCAAATGCGGAAAGATCATGAACGGTGGGTAGATTCGCGACTCTCCCACGAAGATCGGTTTCGCAATGCATTCGATCCTGGTCCGCTCGAGACAGAGTCGGTCACCAGTAGCATGATGCCGGTTGAACGAATTCCACGTTTGGTCTACTCCGCTCCATGTACCGCGCATGAGAAAGTGGTCGGGCGAAAGCTGGCCGAGGCCAAAGGGCCTAGTTACATGGTCCCGTTCATCATTCGCAAGAATCGGCTCTTCACATTCTGCGACTTGTATGATCCGGCGTCGCCATTTTCTGAGTTGATCGACACCGCTGACATCCGCGATGAGGATGCGTTCGAGGACTGGTGGAATTGTCCCGATCTAGTCCGCTGGTACATTGACTTGCTAAATCGAGCGCTCAACAAGCTGACCGGACGCCGTGGCTTGCACTTGGACCGCGCCCACCGACGATACTACTTTCCACCCGATTCGAGTGGCGCAAAACAGTCGGTGACCTATCGAACCTTGACAGGCAGAAAATCGACTCGTTCCGTTGCCTGGGAACCAACGTCAAAGAAGACAGGCGAGGGCAAAGGTTATTGGGAACACTTAGCGGTCAGTCTGCGCTTCGAGATGGTTGGAGACGCAAGTTGGGCGTTGTCGATCCGGCCCGAGCGCCGTTTTACCAAAGACGGTAAAGTGGTCTTGCCACCAACTGCGAATGGCAAGAAAGCAACTAGCCGCAAGTCGCGAATCTACAACGTGGACTATCGAGAAGAGGTTCATTTTTGGCGAGACTATTTGTGTGACGGTGTCCCACGCATAATTTTTGACTTTGGTCGTCAGTCGATTGTGATTCCGTCCATGTTTGTCGAACCGACGATTGACTGGCCGGGCGTGTTTGAAGACGTGCCGAAGCCGGAGGGAATTGAGTACGAAGATGACCTGTTTTCTTTATACGAATATCGACAGATCATCGACTGCGAAACCACGGGGCTAAGGAATGAGTAAGACTATTCAGATTGCAAGTGGCGAACTGGTAGCTCCACGGGTTTCGTGTTTCTATCACAAGGAGCCGGTGATCAGGTTTGGTTGTGAGCGGGAGCACGTGTCGCCTCAAGTCGGACTGTCATTGTACGGACCTCGACTTATCGAAGACGACAAACAGCACCCGTCAACCGTACGGGTTGGATTCATCGGAAGCGGGAAAAGCATTGGTTTGGCTGAACAATGGATCGAGGATTGTTCCGCTGGTGTTGCTGGCGATGGCGTGAATCTTGACTTTCCGGGCTACCGTGACGACCGAGGGTTCTATTCGACGATTTCGATGGCGAACACTTGGCGAGAGAAGATCACTGCTAATGAAATTCAGGCGATCGCGAGCCTCAAGAAACGACGTGACCGATTCACCGAATCATTGACGTTGGTATCGGAGAAAATCCAATACTTGACGGAGAAAGATTCTGAACCGCAAGTGATCGTTCTCGCTTTTCCGGACGAACTGCTCAAGCACTGCAAAACGGTTGATTACAAAGACGCTGATGCAGGTCAAGTTCACCGCGACTTCCGCCGCGCGATTAAGGCGGAGGCGATGCGGTATCGGGTGCCGACACAAATTCTGTTACAGCGGACGACCGAGGCGACGCCAACTTCCAGAAACGTCGATCACAAGTCGAGATGCGCCTGGAATTTTTTCACTGGAATGCACTACAAAGTAGGTGCCGCACCATGGGGGCCGGCGATGCAATCACGCGGGTCACTGTTTATCGGTGTTAGCTTCTACAAGCCTCTAGGAACCGAACCGGGGACTATGCAAACAAGCGTAGCACAGGCGTTTGACGAACGCGGCGAGGGCATTGTGCTTCGAGGAAAGAATTTTCGTTGGGACGAAACCAAAGATGGTCGAAGCCCACATCTGGACGAACAACAGTCTAAGGAGCTGATCGACGAAGCGATCCATCGCTATACCCGCGAAACGGGCCAGACGCCACGACGCATTGTGATTCACAAGAGTTCTGAGTACTGGCCTAGCGAGTTGCTCGGTTTCAGTCGGGCGTTATCGGCTGTGCCCGAATTTGATCTGGTCGCGTTGCGGTACAACAACCGAATCCGGCTGCTTCGCCAAGCGAACTATCCAGTGCTGCGTGGAACGCAGTTTACGGTCGGCTCGCGAACGTTTCTCTACACGACGGGGTACGTCCCGAGCATCCGTCGTTTTCCGCACGGCCACGTTCCTGCACCACTTGAAATCTCTGAACATCATGGTGATTCCTCAACAAGGGAAGTTTGCGAGGAGATCATGGCGCTTACTAAACTGAACTGGAACTCGTCATTCTTCGCATCGGCGGAACCGATCACCCTGAAGTTTTCAAGAACGGTCGGTGGCGTCATGAAGGAAATGCCCGAAGGGCTGGAACCCCGCCCCCAGTTCAAACATTACATCTAAGGAAACCGTCCGCCCATTGTTGTTGGACTGGTGGCATACGATCGGAGTCTGGCATACCGAGTATCACCTGCACATCATTCGTTTGCATGGTTCGCTCGTAGACTTTCGCCAGTTTCGAGGCGACAATGAAGATAGCCTCACTTTTCTTTCAGGAGCTAAACTATGAAGACTCGACGGTTGTCACGCGACGAGATTGGTCGACGTGGGTCGGAGATTTACGAAACACAGTTGCGACACAGTCTTGAAACGGACTCCGTGGATCAGTTCGTTGCAATTGACGTAGAGTCTTCCGAGTACGAAGTGGCCGAAGAAGCTCATCTCGCTGGCGAGAAACTGCGCAAGCGTTTGCCTGACCCTCAGATTTTCATTGCTCGCGTTGGCCATCGAGCCGCCTTCGTCGCTCGATGACCATTCGCCTACGGGATCGCCTCTCATGATTGAAGGTCGCATCGACGCCAATTTTGAAGCTGTTGTTGGTTTGGACGTGCGGGTTGGCGACGAGCTGAAGCGGGAGAGCTTCCTAGTCGACACGGGGTTCAATGGATTTGTTGCGGTGCCACAAACACTGGTCAACCGGCTTGGACTGGCTTTGCTCGATGTTCAAGAAGGAGTGACTGCGGACGGTCGGATCGGCTATTTTGACACGGTTGAACTAACGATCGTTTGGCATGAACGCGAAATCACGGTCCAAGCACAAATTCTTGACGAAGCTCTAATCGGGACGAGGCTACTTCGCGGCAGCCGCATCTGCGCTGATTGGATTCGTGATGGTCAATTTCGAATTGAGTCAATCGCCTAACGGTTTGGTCAAGCCTTACGTGTCGTCTCGGAGGTAGGGACCGGAAGCGGTGCGTTTTGACGGAACCTTTGGCTGATAATGCCGGATCGCAAGGTGCAGCGCGACTGGCCAACATGTTTCAACCCGTTCGTTGGTTTTCAGTGGGTGAATCGGCTCTACAATGTCAAGAATGTCTGTAGGCCCACTATTCCCCGTCGATCGCACGGGCCGTCTTGTCTGCTTTGAGTAGAGAGTAGAGAGAGGCAGGCAGTCGGGTCCGTGCGAGGGATCGAGGTTGCATGGAAAAACCGTGTCGTTGACGCACCGCTTCCAAGTGACAATGCGCCAGTTGGGACCATGCGTGTATTCATCATTTGCCGTTGTTGAGAATGTGAAAGAGCCGTCTAGATTTGGTGGTGGCCAGCGGTCTGTAAACCATGTGATTTTCGTTTGAAAAACCGGGGCCACCTGGAAGGAAACGATTTGTTTGGTTCACGGTTGGACTCAAACGCGAGTTAGAACGGTTGGTCCTGTTCGTGGTCGGAATGCCTAGCGTTGCCGTTGGGCGATCCGTTGCCGTTGGAATTTCCGTTGCTGTTGCCTTCGGTGTAAATCCAGGTGTGGCATCGGTCCATCACTTTGCCAACGAGCAGCAAGTCTTCCCGACCGAACGACGTTGAGTCTTTCCACTCGCCGTCGTCGGTTCGGTAAAGCCGGCTGATCGTTACGTTGTGACGGACACCGTTGTCCGTTTCGTTCTCCCAGATCGCCGCACGG
>TARA_R110002049_G_scaffold97782_3_pt1 | contig 10403 bp, 9 predicted proteins | sample TARA_R110002049 | Tara Oceans TARA_R110002049 (sample SAMEA4396941) | marine metagenome | biome: Polar Biome; feature: [SRF] surface water layer (ENVO:00010504); material: water (ENVO:00002006), including particulate matter (ENVO:01000060) such as... | depth 5 m
ATAAAAGGTTTTCGTTATTAATATCGTGTATCGCGATATACGATATTTTCAATTTCTGACTATTAGTTTAGCTACTTCCATTATATAAATGGGTTTTAAGAATTAATTTCATTCAAATAATTACACATCGATAAGTGCATTAAAATGCACTATTTAACTCATTCTAGGTCTTTTTTTATAAAGCCAAATCACACAAATAGTGCTTTATGAAGCACTATTATTAATGAAATACAGCTCTATTAAGGAAATCCCACTTGAAGAATAATTAAATTTAATACTATATGAATCGTTTTGAACTCGAAACTACATTCCAAATGTTAAAATTTGTTAAATCGAGACCAATTCGGTGACCTCTAAAAATTGACCCTTCTGAAAGCCCTATAAACACTGGAAAGTTGAAATTATGGTCGTTCCCTCCGACTCCACTTATTGAGTATCAGAATTCACCAAAAACCTCATATAAAACCATCTCAATCGAGACTAATTTGGTTACCTTTCGCTTACTTATACCTTCGGTGTATAGCCTTAATAGCTTCTTTATTTTTTAAGCATGTCTATCTGTTTGCCATAATCTTTTCTTCAAAAAAAGATTATTTTTTATCAACAAATAGAATCGAATTTTAATGATTCCGTTCCACCCAGAATACTATGGATCTGTGCAGAAATAACCTGTAGGTTTCTACCGGTTCTTTCCTGCCTATAATTTCTGTACTGGCCCTAAGGAAAGGAGGCAGTGCCTAGGGGAATTCTTTTTGATTGAACGAATTTCAAAAAACTGTTTAGGATACCGCTTCTGTATATTCCGTATTAAATCTTCTAAACCATTTAATTTAAGCTCATAAACTTGTTTGGCCCTATCGTTTTATTTCCTTTTTTTTAATTATTAAAAATCAAAATATTCTTTTCCTTTTTAAAAATATCTTCAAAATAGAAGATACACTTTTCATCCTATGTCGTCATCTAAATAAGATTGGCTAAAAAAAATGCAATAGAATTAAAAAGATTCGTCTTTTTAATTGAAGAGCTATTAAATAAGCTTTTAGATGAACTCAGAATCAGAAAACAATAAAAAACTTAAAGACTTTTTTGGTAAGGAATACAATTCACTTAAAGGCTATGTTAGTTCTAAAATAAGAACTAGCGCAGAACGTGATGCCGAGGATATTATTCAGGATGTGGCATTAAAATTATTTGCTGGGGCTGATAGATATTCTCCTATAAACAATGTAGCAGGTTTTGTGTATTACGCCATTAAAAACAAGATTATTGATGTTATGAGAACTCGTAATAAACACGTGATCCAAAATGAAAATGAGGCGAAGTTAGCTGAGTTTACCAGTGTTTTATATGATACGCCTGACGATTACTATGCTGAACAAATGACCGATGAATTAAAAAAAGCGATTCTGAGTTTAAAACCAGATTATAGAGATATTATAATAGCCATAGATTTTGAAAATTACACCTATAAAGAAATTGCTTTAGAAACTGGAACACCAGTTGGAACATTGATGTCTAGAAGGCATAGAGCGATTTCATTATTATATAAAAAGTTAAAAACAAAAAAAGAACATATTAATTAAAAACGAGTAAACATGTCAAATTTCTTTAAACATAAATTTAGATCTAAATCTCCAGGAGAAATCATAGGAATGATAATTTTTGGAATCATTGCAGTAACGGGGCTAGCCATTTTATTTGGCTTTGTAATCATGTGGTTATGGAATTGGTTGATGCCCGAAATATTTGGCTTAACAACACTTACCTATTGGCAAGCTATTGGTGCTTTTATCCTATTTAAAATTCTTTTAGGTGGATGCGCTTTTGGTGGTAAAAGTTCATCAAAAAAGTCTGATTGTAAAAAGGAGCCTAAAATGGAATTTTCTAAATGGAAACATTATGATAACTTTTGGAAAGAAGAAGGAAATCAAGCTTACCAAGAATATCTTGAACGTATAAACAACGAAAACAATAAAGATGATTAATTTTTTGTACAATAATTTCAAGCCGCGCACAAGACTATTTATATTGCGAACAAATATCAAAACAAAAAAAAACTTGAAAACTATTAAGCCCTTTCTTAATAATCACCCGGGTATTATTAAGTGGACTATAGATATTGAAGATATAGATAATGTTTTAAAGATTGAGGCTAGAAATAGTTTAAGCGAACACGATATAATTGATGAAATAAAAGAACAAGGGTTTTATTGCGATGCTTTAGAAGATTAGTTAGCTATCCAATCTTTAATTTATTGTAAGCTTGGTATAAGTATTGAATTTAATAATTATCTAAAAATCGTAAAATCCCACTCTTATGCCAGGTTGAGCGCAGCCGAAACCTATAAACCTGAGTTCGATATAAAAATCTCCATTTTCAAGGTGACAAACGTTTATATTATCAGACTTTTTGTAAAAAAAATATTTTACGTCGAACTCAAGTTACTTCGGATACCGCTTCTGTATATTCCGTATTAAATCTTCTAAACCATTTAATTTAAGCTCATAAACCTGCTTTAGCATATCGCCCAATTTTCCTTTGGGAAAGCCTTTATTATGATACCAAACCACATAATATTCTGGCAAGTCTATTAAATAACGGTCTTTATATTTACCATAAGGCATTTTGGTGTGCGCTAAGGTAATTAGGAATTGTTTGTCTGGAATCACGTTGCTAATCTACAGTTTTATATTCAGATAACTTTTGAAGTTCTTGTGTAATAAAAAGTTGCCATTTAGCTTGAGTCTCAACATTTCTAGAGTAATTTGTTTCGGTATCATAAGTATTTTGCATGGTTTCCAAGTCCTTATTGATGCTTTTATGAAGCCCATGCAATTCGTTTTTTATACTTTGGGAAATTTTTAGTTTACTTATTTGTTGCCTAAATTTTCTAGTATGCAATTCGGTAATATCAAAATGCAATTGCTCGTGGCCTAAAACATGATTGTCTGCTAATTCTGTTTTAAACCAAGATTTTTCAGGGTAAAATTGAGCATTAACTTCAGTTTGAAAACTTATCACCCTTTTATCATCGGTTTGCTGTATTGAAAACCCAAATGTAATACCTGATGCTGTTAAAGCCGCTGCGCTTACCCTGTTATTTGGTTTCGCTTTAAAATCAGACCAAGACAACTTATAGGATGCGTTCCAGGATAAAATAGGCCCTCTTTTTGGCCCCATGTAAAACAACATATAACAAGTAAAAATCTAATCACGGAAAAAGGTTTTGTAATATACAAACGCTTAGCGAATACGCTTATTGTTTTACCTCAACAATAGTTAAATCGTCATACTTTACCAAGTAAACCGTATCATTGTAATAACCCCCAAAAAGCTTCTTTCTATACGCAAATTTATTTTCTACATATTCGGTAAGTGGTGCTTCATTTACGGACATGTATATATCATTAAAAGACACTAATCGTAACACCACATCCATAGTTAAATCAAAACCCTTCACGGCACTTGCATCTGGTGTAATGTTATAAATACTCTTATACTTTTTTACAAATGAATTGTTATCATTCTCGTTATAAGCCCTAGATGACGTTGCATAATGAAATTGCAATTTTGATAAATGCTCATTTGAAATCTCGTCGCCTTCAAATGCTGTATTATAATTGGTGGTTACCAAAACAATATCTATAGCTTCTTTTTTCTCTTTTATATCTTCCTTCTGAATTAACGAGGCTAAAATACTGGTTACATTTGATGCAAAACCTGTGTTTTGTGTTTCTAAATACACAATATTCTTACCGGTTTTTAATACATTTTTAATATCATCAACAAGCACGTAGTTTTCATCTTTGCCTTCCTTGTTTTTTCTGGAATATACTGGCCTGGCGTAGTTAAATTCACGTTTAATACCGTTTGCCACATCTATGTTTTTGGTGTCAGAAATAATAATGATATTACTCGCTAAAGTGTCTTTTCTAACAAAATCAATGATTTTATTTTTTAATAAATCACTCGATGGCCTTGACTGAAAAACATTGTCGTACAACTGCAAATTTGTACCTATTGGAGATATTACGGGCACATTGTATTTCCGTAATCCCGAGGCCACTTTATCAAACGTATCAGATGTTAGAGGCCCAATGACAGCGTCAATATTTTCAAAATCGTTTTCATTTAAAATTTTGGACACCTCGCCTATTTCCCGTTTTGTGTCATAAACATCAACTTTTAAAGAAATCCCAAGCTTTTTTAGAGAATCAATAGCTATTAAAACCCCCGAATGAAAATCTAGTGATGCATTTAAATAAGGGTCTTTTTTGATGCTTCGTTTAGTATCTGAAACAGAATCAAAATCTACACGGTTTAATCTAAAAGGTAGCATAATGGCAATGCGTTTAGTACTAAAATCGGTAATGTTATTTATTAGATCAATTCTATCGGAATCTGCTTTAAAAATACCATTGGCTAAATTAGAATACGGTATTTTCAAAATCATTCCATTCTTTAAACCAGATTCTTTAAGCCCTGGGTTCAAGGCTTCCAATGCCGCCTGTTCTAAACCTAATTTTAGTTTTAAACGATAAAACCCTTCTTTTGGCAACACTTTATAATAACTGTATTGTTCATCTACTTCTTTTAAGTCTTCTTTATCTAAATTAGGTACATTAATTTCCTGTCCTTCTTTTAACACGTCACCCATGTCTGGATTTAACACTTCAAGTTCTTCCATGGTAATTCCAAATTTATAAGCAATGCGCCACTTACCCTCTTTGGGCAATACTGTATATAATTTGGTTTCTGGATTTTCTTCAACAACTTCTGTAATTTTAAAAATTGGTATTTGAAGTTTATCACCTTTTCTAAGTGTATTTGCATATAAAAAGGTGTTATATTTTTTTATGTCGTCTTCATCAATATTATATTTTTTAGAGAGACTGTATAAGGTTTCTTTACGTCTAGTTTTATGTGTTTTAAAGCCTTGTAATTCTTTTACTATAGTTACTTTAGGCTTATTGGCTTTTGATATAGGAATAATTAAAATCGTATTTGGTTTTAAGCCTTTTTTCGCATCTGGGTTTAAGCTATAAATATCAAAAGGTGTTACGTAATAGCGTTTAGCAATGGCTTCTACAGTTTCACCTTTTTTAACTTGATGTGTGCTAAAGTTTTGTGCTTTAACTGAATTTAAACCAAATAGGAATACTAAAATTAGGGCTAAGAAAAATCTATTCATGTTTTGTTGTTGTTTTGAATAAAACCAATATTAAATAGTTTATATACGTTATTTTTTTGCGTTAGGGATGGCTGCCCTTCACAAACTTTGTTTGCTACTTTCAATACAAAATGTATTTGTATTTCAGTAATGCTCAGGATAAACTTATCCTTTTATATTTTTGTTATGCATATAACATGCCAAAAAATAATTTGGGCGTTACCACAAGGGTCGGGCTTTTATTCATGCACTTCTATTTTCAATTATTGAATTCATGAACATAAATGTTTCGCTATATCTTTCTGCGAAGCAGTCCCGAACTTGCTTCGGGATCTTGTTATCTATAAACATATAGTTTCAAATAAAAATATTAACCCTAAAAGCTTCACAAAAAGGATGCCGCTGCAATCCCTAACGCGAACCGGTCTTCTGTATTCAGTATTCAGTATTCAGTATTCAGTTTGTGATAAATAAAGATTATTGTTGCTTACTAAACACTGATCACTACTCACTGAACTATTCCCATTCAATGGTTGCTGGCGGTTTACTGCTAATATCGTAAACTACTCTATTAACGCCTTTTACTTTATTTATTATATCGTTTGATGTTTTTTGAAGGAACTCGTAGGGTAAATTTACCCAATCGGCCGTCATTCCATCGGTGCTTTCCACAGCCCTAAGGACCACACATTTTTCGTAGGTACGCTCGTCGCCCATTACGCCCACACTGTTTACAGGCAATAACATAGCACCAGCTTGCCAAACCTTATCGTACAGCCCCCATTCTTTAAGACCGTTGATAAAAATAGCATCAACTTCTTGAAGAATACGCACTTTTTCGGCAGTAATATCTCCCAAAATACGAATTCCCAACCCTGGCCCAGGAAATGGATGGCGTCCTAAAAGCTCAGGGTCTATGCCTAAAGTGGCTCCTACTCGCCTAACCTCATCTTTAAAAATAGCCCGAAGTGGTTCTACAATTTTAAGTTTCATAAAATCTGGAAGTCCTCCTACGTTATGATGGCTTTTAATGGTAGCTGAAGGGCCGCCAGTAGCCGAAACACTTTCAATAACATCTGGATAAATAGTACCCTGTGCTAGCCATTTTACGTCCTCAAGCTTATGCGCTTCATCATCAAAAACTTCAATAAACGAATTACCAATGGCTTTACGCTTTAGTTCTGGGTCTTCAATTCCTGCCAAAGCACCTAAAAACCTTTCGGAAGCATCAACCCCTTTTACATTAAGCCCCATGCCCTTGTATTGAATCAATACGTTTTGAAATTCGTTTTTGCGAAGCAATCCGTTATTAACAAAAATACAATACAGGTTTTTTCCAATGGCTTTATTTAAAAGAACGGCAGCCACGGTAGAATCTACTCCTCCGGAAAGTCCTAAAACCACTTTACCATCGCCTACCTTTTCTTGAATAGCTTCAACAGTTTCTTCAACAAAAGAATCTGGTGTCCAATCTTGTTTAATATCTGCAATGGTTACTAAAAAATTTTCCAATATTTGTTTTCCATCCGATGTATGATACACTTCTGGATGAAACTGAATAGCATAAGTAATTTCGCCTTCAATTTTAAATGCAGCATTTTTAACATCATGAGTGCTAGCCAACAAAACTCCGTATTCTGGTAAGTGTTTTATGGTATCGCTATGGCTCATCCAAACTTGGCTTCCCTCAGAAATATGAGCAAAAAACGGTTCGCCCTTTTGAATAAAAGATAAATTTGCACGACCGTATTCTCTGGTATTCGATTCTGCAACTTCACCTCCAGAAAAATGCGCTAAATATTGTGCGCCATAACAAACGGCAAGCATTGGTTTTTTGCCTCTTATTTTAGATAAATCTGGGTGTAAAGCCTCTTGTCCTCTTACAGAAAATGGGCTTCCAGAAAGAATAACAGCTTTGTATGCCTCTATGTTTATTGGAATTTTATTGAATGGATATATTTCGGAATAAATGTTGAGCTCTCTAACTCTACGGGCAATAAGCTGGGTGTATTGCGATCCGAAGTCTAAAATTAATACCTTGTCATGTTGCATGCGCAAAAATAGGAATTGATTTTTTATTGACGAATTAGGAGTCGTTCTTTTTTTAACAATTTTTAAACCATCGAATCCAAAATCATTTCTATATCATTTTCTGTGGTATCTGGGTTTATAAAACAAAAACGAGAAACGGTTTCAAAAGCATCTCCATGCTTCCATTTTGTTGGGGTTACCAAGGCAAATCCTTTTCTATGGTTCTCATAGGTCCAATTTGTGTAATCTTCTGGCCTCCAGCCTATTCTTCTATATAAAACACATGATAAACTGGGAGCTATAACCAACTCAACATGAGGCATTTTATCAATCATATTTCCTGCAATTTGAGCCAACTCAATCCCGCGCTCTACAGCTTCTTTATATTTATCGGTGCCGTGGGTTGCCAATGAAAACCATAAAGGCAATCCCCTAACACGACGTGTAAGTTGTATTTGATAATCGGTGGGATTAAATCCATGTGCGCCTTCATCTTTAAAAATATCGAGATAGGACCCTTCTTGGGAATGTGCCTTTTTTGCCAACTCCGGATTTTTATAAATAACCGCGCCACAGTCATAAGGTGAGAACATCCATTTATGGGGGTCGATAGTAATACTATCTGCCTTTTCTATGCCGTTGAATAAATGACGAACAGAATCCGCCACCAAAGCACCACCGCCATAGGCAGCATCAACATGAAACCATAAGTTTTCTTTCTCACAAATAGTAGCAACACCTTCTAAATCGTCTATAATACCTGCATTTGTTGTGCCCCCTGTTGCAACCACAGAAAATAACCGCTTACGTTGATGCGCTGTTAAGGAATCTATTGTTTTCTGCAATTCTTCACCCATCAATCTATCTTCCGTATCAACTAATAAAACGTCAACATCAATAACCTTAGCCATTGCTTTAATTGATGAATGCGCGCCAATAGACGTTATTATAAGTCCCTTCTCTCCTTTAAACATATCATTCTCTCTCCAATGCTCACGGGCTGTAACCATAGCTGATAAGTTGGCCGCTGTACCGCCACTAGTAAACACGCCGAAAGCACCTTGGGGCAAACCTGTTAAAGAAACAATCCATTTCATAGCTTCGTTTTCACAGAAAATACCACCTGCACCTTCCATCCAATAAGCACCATGTATACTGGATGCCGATGTTACCAAATCAAACATAATAGCTGCTCTAGTTGGTGCAGCTGGCACAAATGCTAAATGCCTTGGATGATCTATGGGGATATTGGACTTCATTAAATGATTTTTCCATAAACTAAATGCATACTCGCCACCAATGCCCTCTTTAGTGATTGTTTCGCCCACCAAAGCCTTGAGTTCTTCCGCTTTTTTTGGTTTACCTATTTTTGGATTGGTTTCTGAAATTCTATTAATGGCATATTTCATGACATCCAATGTCATTTCAACAAGTTCGATATCTATTTTGTGCATGAATTATAAAGTTAGAATTGTAAAGGCTCCATTTAACGGTTTTAAATTTTCAATAAGTTTAGGAATAAGCAATTCACCATATTCCAGATAAAATTCTGAGAAGTTGGTATTTCGTTCCTGCAAGCTTTGATTTGGAAACAACTCATTTTGAATATCCGTCATTCTTGAAACGTGTTCGGAAAGTTTTCTTTTTTGTGCTTTAAGTAAACGTTTTTCAAGATTATCAAGTCCTTTTAATTGCTTTACTTCTTGCGCTTTTACAGCTCCTAAAAATGATTTATCGGTTTGTTCTGCTAGTTTGTATAAATCTTTAAACTGATTAACTAAATGTTCCTTTTGAACTGAAAAATCGATATCGATATTTGATATTTCCCTAACCTTTTTATTTATTAAACTATCTCGTTTTAAAAAAATGTCTTTGTTTGAAATGTTTAATTTTTGAAGTTTTCCAGCTTGCTTTTCTGTTTTAATTAAAACGGAGTTACGCAGTAACAACATTGGAAAAGGCACTTCAACTTTATTAAAATAAGCTTTCAACTGAAACCAATAGGCCAACTCTCCACCACCACCAATGTAGCATAAATTTGGTAAAACCACTTCTTGATATAACGGACGCATAATAACATTTGGCGAAAACCTTTCCGGGTGCTCTAAGAGCACTTTTTGTATCTCACTCGCGTCCCATGCAATCTCGGTGTTAAGCACTTTATAAACAGCCTCTTCAAAAACAATCCGCTCTCTTAAATTTTCGTTTAAATAGAATAAATTGATTTCCCTCGGATTCACTTGGATTCCATAGTCATTTGAAAGCACTTCATTGGTTTGGGCAACCGTTTTAAAAGAGGTTTGATTCAATAATTCATCTTTAATAAAAGGAATAAACAGCCTTTTTAATTCTGCATTATTCGCATCAATAATTACTAAACCATAATCTTTAAATAATACGTTTGCTAAAAAACGCGTAGCATCAGCTAAATTTTCATGTTCTAAATAAGTAGTCTTGAAAAGGGTTTTTAAATATCCTGCGTTTTCACCTATGCCCAAATTTTTAGAAAACAAATTAAAAACAGCTTCCAAACCTTCTGTGGATAATTCGCCAACGGCACCATTAGAATCTTTATTCCAATTTAATTTCTTGCCTTTAAAGTTGAAATAATTTATTTCTTCAAAATCATGATCCTCGGTTGCCATCCAATAAGCTGGCACAAAATTATAATCTGGATATTTAGTTTTAAGTTCTATTGAAAGATTGATTGCCGACACTATTTTATAAAGAAAATACAAAGGACCTGTGAACAAATTTAATTGATGGCCGGTTGTAATTGTAAATGTATTAGAATTTTTTAAAGCTTCAATATTTTGAAGTGTGCTTTCAGAGGTCTCAATGTTCTTGTATTGTTTTTTGAGCGTTTCCACTAAAACATTCCTAGTTTGACGGTTAAAAGAAGCTTCTTTTTCCTCAATTTGAGGTTTAAAATTTTCAATATTCGGAAAACGATTATAAAATGGTTTTAAATCTTGTTTTTCATCTAAATAATCGGAAATTAAAGATGAGAAATAACCTGTTTCAGAAAATGGAATATAATCTACCTGCATATTTGGTTTAAAATTCATGTAAATATACCACTATTCATCTTTTTTAAATCTAAAAAATACGTTAAGAGTTTTTGGTTTTGATGCTAACTTTCCAAAACCCCATGCTTTTTAAATAAAAAATTTCTTGAAACCGACTATCCCCGAGGCAAGC